>Ga0180438_10003266_pt1 | contig 24777 bp, 25 predicted proteins | sample SS_ome_12_FD_132455 | JGI IMG/M metagenome (GOLD analysis project Ga0180438, IMG submission 132455) | Hypersaline lake sediment archaeal communities from the Salton Sea, California, USA - SS_3_D_2 metaG | ecosystem: Environmental > Aquatic > Non-marine Saline and Alkaline > Hypersaline >... | reverse complement strand
GGAATATGAAAATATTTATATATTTAGCTTTCCATAATAAAAAAGACATCCAGAAATAATGTGGGATAATATGGCTTCAGTTGACTTCAAGCATGTGACAAAAAAATTTGGTATAGTCATAGCGGTAAATGATATTAATTTCACTGTCAGGGATAAAGAATTTCTCATATTGGTCGGTCCTTCTGGATGTGGGAAATCCACCACCCTGAGAATGGTAGCGGGTCTGGAAGAAATCACCACAGGAGAAATTTATATCGGGGAGAGATTGGTCAATACCCTCCCCCCAAAAGACAGAGACATTGCCATGGTATTCCAGAATTATGCGCTCTATCCCCATATGAATGTCTATGAAAACATGAGTTTTGCCCTGAGGCTGAGAAAATATCCTAAAGAAGAAATTGAAGGGAGAGTCCAGGAGGCGGCTCATCTTCTGGAGATTGAAACCCTCCTGGACAGAAAACCCAAGGAACTCTCTGGTGGACAGCGCCAGCGGGTGGCTGTGGGACGGGCAATCGTGAGGAAACCTGCAGTATTCTTATTCGATGAACCTCTCAGTAATCTGGATGCAAAACTGAGGACCCAGATGAGAACCGAGCTGAGCAGAATTCATGAAAAATTATCCACCACCATCATCTATGTCACTCATGATCAGGCAGAAGCCATGACCATGGGAGATAGAATTGTGGTCATGAAAGATGGGATAATCCACCAGATCGATACTCCCCAGCATCTGTATGACCATCCGGTCAATGAATTTGTAGCAGGGTTCATTGGTTCACCTTCCATGAATTTTCTGGATTGTACTATTGTGGAAGAAGATCATACAACATATGTGGATACTGGAATTTTTTCCATTACGGTCCCTCAAGGGATTGATTTATCATCATATGTGAATAAAGAGATGATCTTTGGAATTCGTCCCGAAGACCTCCATGATAGTGAATTTATCTCAGATACTCCGCATAAAAACAGCATAACAGCACGAGTGACAGTACGGGAACCTATGGGCTCTGATGTTTTTCTTTATCTGGAAAAGGATGGAGAAGAGATATTAGCACGAGTCAATGCAGCCACCCGGGCAGAGGTAGGGACAGATATAAACATCATAGTGGATGTGGAAAAAATGCACCTGTTCAATAAATCTACCAGGAAAACCATTCTGTAACGAATAAAGCGTGTATTTTCTGTTATAAATTCTTTTTAAGAAATATATTCCAGATACATGTCATTTACTATTCATGTATTTTTGCATGAAAAAAATGGAAAGAATGGGAGGGGATAACTATTTATGAGTCACTTTGGAGCCATACCTATGGTAACAGGAATACACATCCTGCTCACCTACAATTGTAATTTCACATGTGATCACTGTTTTCTCCATTGTGGACCGGATTCTCAGGGAACCTTTACCCTCTCCCAATTGCATCGGCTGTGCTGTGAAGTGAAAAAGATACCCGGACTCACCTGGGTGTATTTTGAAGGGGGAGAGCCCTTTCTGTATTATCCTCTCATGGTGGAAGGAATTTCTATGATGAATGGTGCAGGGATGAAAACAGGTGTCGTGACCAATGCGTATTGGGCAACAACAGGAGATGATGCCTGCATCTGGCTCACTCCATTGAAGTCCCTGGGAATTTCAGACCTCAGTCTCAGCGATGATGCCTTCCATTTTGACAGTGAAGATAACCAAGCTAAGCAGGCTTTACAGGCTGCCCGGAAACTGGACATTCCCGTGAATACAATCTGCATAGATACACCTACAATGAAGAAAGGACAGAAAAAAGGTGAACCAGTGGTTGGAGGTGGGGTGATGCTCCGGGGGCGAGCAGTAGAGACAGTGATTGAGGGATTACCCAGACATCCAGGAGACATCTTCGCTCAATGTCCTTATGAAGATCTGGAAGATCCTCAACGAGTTCATGTGGATTGTTATGGAAATGTCCACATCTGCCAGGGGATATCCATCGGTAACATGTGGAAAACTCCTCTTTCAGAGCTGCTGCAATCATATGATTATACATCTCATCCTATCTGCAAGCACCTGGCAGAAGGAGGTCCTGCACAATTGGCAGAAGCCTATGATGTACCACCCCGATCTGAGTATGTTGATGCCTGTCACTTCTGTTATTGCATTCGATTAACCCTGCTGGATAAATTTCCTCATCATCTGGCACCACGGCAGGTATATGGACTCATATAATTATTCCTTTCCTTTCATATATCGTGTTCAGAGAGCCATACTTATGGTACTTTTAGGTAACAGATACTATCTACTCTACGTGATATGCAGGGAAGATGTATTATTTATGTAGATTTTTCTTATTATATAAAGTAATTATAATTATAATAGCAATAGATTTATATATGCAGAATACCTGTAGCAGCAGATACACATGAATAATGATAAGGTGAATGTAGTAAAGGCAATACTTTCTGGTATCTGCATTGGAGGAATACTTGCATCTCTTACCCTTTATGTGAGTTTGAAAACAGGGCTCATGCTGCCCTTTCTCCCTCTGGTGGCCATAGTGGGATTTGTGCTGTTGAGGAGTATGGGCTCATATTCCCAGATAGAAAATACCCTTTCACTCTCCACGGCTACTGGCTGCATAATAGCTATTTATGGAGTGAGTGGAGCTGTGGTTTCTCTGATTCTCTTCCAGGGGGAAATGTTTTCCAATCATCTGTTCATGTCAGGGATGATCATATCCATACTGGCATCACTCATGGGAATTGTTATTTCATACCATACACGAGAACAGTGGATAGTGACAGAAGAACTGGCCTTTCCTGGAGGCACTGCAGCAGCGATCCTCATCAAATCCCTGGGTGAAACAGGGGGAAACCGATTCAAGGTGTTGAGTTATGGATTTCTCATTGGATTTATCATGTATGCATTGGTTGAAATTTTTGGGATTCTTCCCTCGAATCCCCTGCTATTTCTGGGCACTCCAGCCTTCATTGGGATCGAGATGTCTGCCCTGGCCTTTGGGTTGGGGTATATTATTGGCTGGCGCCCTTCTGTGCTGGTTTTCTCAGGGTCTCTATATTCTATAGTGGTATGGATTTCTGCAGGAACACCGGCTCCTTCCTTTGGAACCCATCTCTTTCAACCTCTTATCCTTTCAGTAGGGTCTGCATTTCTGGTGACAGCTTCTGTAGTATCTCTCATTCAGATGAGAAGCACTGGAATATCATTACTAAAGAGGACACAGGTCAACCCCCTTTCCTTTTTGAAAAATTCCCCTGTCATTGTGGTCATTATCCTCATCTCATTGCTTACCCTTTATCTTGGTGTCTCCCGGCTCCATGTATCCCCCCTTATGGGAATGCTTTCGAGTGTATTTGCAGTACTTGCTGGTATATTCTGTATAAAATCTGCAGGAGAGACAGGCATTCTCCCTGCTGCCACCATCGGTATGCTCATACTCATGGTATCGGCCCTGGTTTTGAAAGATTTTTCAGGAACTGTTTTCTTAGCTGCACTGGTAACTCAGGTAGGGATTATCTGCGGATTCACGGTCAGTACTTTTAAAGTAGGACATATCATCGGGGTATCTGCACGAAACATTGCTCACACCATGACTCTGGGAGCAGTCATTGGAGCTCCTTTGGGATTGGGTGTTCTTTTTATTCTCTTTTCCGCATATGGATTTGGAACAGAAGAACTTCCCTCACCAGGACCAGTGGTGTGGGGTGCAACGGCACAGGCAATAATCCAGGGTGGTTCAACAGTGGTAAAAGCATCATATGCTCTCATAGCTTCCTGTGCCGCTGTTATAATGAGTTATTTCCACTTTTCTGCAATATCCTTTGGTATTGGGACCATTATTCCTCCTTCTATTTCAGCCACCATACTTCTCGGTGGAGTGAGTTCATTTCTCCTGAAAAAGAAAATTCCCCCCTCTGAGTATGAGGAACGGCATCGAAATGCTGTTATTTTTTCATCAGGATTGATCACTGGGGAAGGGATAGCTATTGTCCTCTTTACCCTCCTGCATGTCTTGGGTATTATATAGATAAGAGATACGAATATGAGCAGAATCTATACCACATGGAGGGTAAGGAGTGTGAGAAAAAAAAAGAAAAGAATCAAAAAGAAGAAAACAAATAATGAGGTTCGAGGAGATTCAGGTCGCAGTTACTTGACCATCATCATACAAGAATACTCTGTTCCATAGGGTTCTGCAGGTTTTCTCTTTTCAACACACTTCATTTTTTTCACCTCCTTTCAATGGGATGATGATTGATCCCTGAGACAATGGATAGGTTTTGAACTCAAATCGATTTGATTATACCGGAGCCAGCATACGGCTCTACATTGCCCACCACATTCTGTTCGGATATCACAGGCGAGACAGTCATCACAGACATCCTTTGATACCCGAAGCGTATTGAGTAATTCTGAATGGAACCATATAGTGTCCAAAGGCACATCTTTTGTGCCCTGTTCCCAACACAGCATGTCAGGAACAATGAGATTATTACAGGGATATACTAGTCCACCCGTATCAATATAGAGGACTTCATTTCCTGCTCTACAGAAGACAGGTTTTTCAGGAGGAACATCATATCCAATGGGGGAATATATTATAGTCTGTTTGACAGTACGTGCGGCTTTTTCTATCTGGGTTCGTGCTTCCTTGAGTTGCGGGAGGGTGAGACTCCATTCATTCACCCGTGCTTTTCCAGAATACACAACTGGTACAAATCGGACCATACGCACACCGATTTCATCTGCAAAGGTAGCAATTTCGGGAATTTCATAAATATTTGTGGATAGCCCGTCTCGATCAGGGACTAAAACCACATTGAAACTGATGACAATACCCTGGCGTACTGCTTCAATGACCCCCCTGCGGATTTCTTCCACTGAATCAAGGGAGGAAGGTACTCTTCTCAATGCACCATCTTTCTCCTGATTAGGAGATGACATGGAAATCTGCACATGAAAAATACCCAACTGTCTGTATTGTGTTGCCAAAGATTTAAGATGTGATCCATTGGTTAAGAGCATGATTTTTTCATCCCGAACCACACCCCGGGATTCTTCATGAATAATCCTGCACACATCTTGTAATCGGGGCATGTTGAGGCTGGGTTCACCACCGGTGAGGGTCCAGTAATTGCATCCAATCCGGGCCAGCGGCTGTACCACATGTGTTCGAATCTGTTCCAGGGTCAATGGAGATTCTTTTCGGCTTGGTGCAGCATCAGGGGGTAGATAACACCAGGGGCACCGGTAATTGCATTCAGTTAAAATTTCAAAAATTGGTACAGGAGGAGTAAGCATACCATCAGGAGCAGTGGAGAGGTGATTGAGTACCACTCCTGCATCGAAGTCACATTTCTTGCTAATTTCTTTTTTTTCAATGATACGCAGGAATTCATCTAATTCAGATTCTCCATATCCAGATGCAGTAATCTTCTCTCGGTTAAAAGCGTGCTGCAGACAGGTCAGATAGAGAGAAACAAAATCTTCGTCTACTACCCATTCACCGGTGTAAAATGGGTCGATGATTCTATATTCTCCACCAGTTTTTATGATGGCTACCATAAGGCATCAATGCTTCATATGTCTGAGTGTATATATAATTTTTGGATAAAAACGTTTTTCATTACTATTTAATGCTTACTAGTATAATATATATTATTAATATTAGTACATAAAGATACTAAATTATATTTTCCTTTCCATAAAAGAAAATTGATGAGAAGGTATTCCTCCCCATTTCCACTTATAATAACATAATCCAGAATCTGCCAGATCGTTCCATCCAAGATTGGCAGAATCTATTTTTTTCTTTTGTAAATACTGTAGAACTCTGGAAAAGAGGATATCCATGACACCGAAGCGAGATGCATCCGTATTTTTCCGATCAACACGTGAAATCCACCATTCTACTATTTTTTCTGTTTTCCACATCCAGATATGATACCCCAATATCTTTCCATCTTTTTCTGCGAGAAGACACATATGTTCATCGAATCCATCTAATTCAAAGAGGCTTTCGAATATGAGGGGGTTATTGAAGCAGATAGTATAGATATCTTTTTTTTCCTGAAGGGATCTGTAAAGCTTTACTAGAGAGGGAATATCATCACGGGTAATGGGTCGAATTGTGATGGGAGCTCTTTGAATTTTTCGTTCATAATAGTGTAGATTTTTTTTCAGCTTAGAGGAAAGAGAAAGCATGTTGAGATCGAGGTTCCATAGAATAACTTTTTTTGATTCACGAAATCCCATATTTTTCAATATTTCTTTCATCCCTTCATGAGACACGTTTAAGATTTCCAATCGTTCTCTCCCGTCCTTTTCTGCAGTTTCTGTAACCTCCTGGATGAACAGGGGAAGACAGTGGCGATATGCATTTTTCGTGACAAAATGCGGTTGATAGAAAAAGAGTGTATGTTCATCCAGATTATGGAGTGAGAAGAGTTCACATAGTCCCACCAGTAAATCATGTTTTTCTGCACAGAGATATCTGGTGGCTAGCTCCTCAGATTGAATTAACTGCTGTTTGAACTGTCGGTCACCCATTGCATAGGTGAATTGTATATTATATGTGGTGGCGAGTTCATCTTCTATGGAGAGCGAAGAAAAAGGTGTGAGGGTGAAGGTAACATCTGGATCTATGAAATGAAGTAATCCACACTGTTCCAGATGTTCACAGAAAGAGCGAACTTCTGCAGGGGGTGAATCTATTTCCCTGGCAATTTCGAAGAGAGATCTCTTTCCATCACACTGGAGTAGGACATCAATACCCGATGCATCGAATGAAAATACCTTTCCGGTGAGTAGATTGAACACGATATGCTCAGATCCCTGCTGTCGAAAGAGCAGATCTTTCACCCTTAATGGATTCATAGAATGTAGTATGTTCAGAGTATTTTAAATTTTTCTCCTATAAATACACAGATATCATGATATGTAATGAATATAATATATTAAAAATTATTTTTTCGTCTTACCATATGTTGAATTGTGGAGATTGCAGTATATTTATAAATAATAGTATCATATGTATGTGATGATTTTTATTCACGGAGCAGGGCTCAATTCCAGCATATGGCACTATCAAGTGCAGGCATTCGCCGGGGCTCATTTTCCTACCCTGGAGAGAGTTCGTACAGATCATCCTTCAATCAGTGATTTCACCAATTATATTTCCACATACATACAGCGCCACAATATAGAATCTCCCGTTCTGATTGGTCACTCCCTGGGAGGGGGTATTGCCTTAGATTATGTACTCTCCTTCCCTCACACTGTGAGGGCACTGATTCTCATTTCAACTTCTCCGATCTTTCAGGTTCCTCAAAAATTTTTAGACATGATCCTTTCAGATTTTGATGGATTCATAGCCACTATCATGACCATGGGGTTCTGTGAAGATGCATCCGAGAAGGCAAAGAAATTATTTGTGCAGACAATGAAGGCTACTGGTGCACAGACTGTCTATCACGATTATGTATGTGCGAACACTTTTGATATACAGGATCGCATTCACCATATTACAGTTCCCACACTCATTCTGGCACCAGCCGAAGACCAAATGCTTCCTTTAGATATTTCAATATTTCTATCAGAGCATATTAAAGACTCTTCTCTTAAAATAATCGAAGGAGCAGGGCACATGGTCATAGTTGAACATCCAGACCTGGTGAACACAGAGATACAATCATTCATGGATGAACTTGAATGACAGCAGCCATTTCAATAATATCTTCTATTGAAAAGGGATATTCAATCCGTTCAATAATCTCCTGGGCCACTGGGTTCCCATATAATATAGAGACTGCATAGAGCGAGGCATCTATCCCTGCGGTCACTCCTGTGGAGGTGATGAGTGGCCCATGATGGACTATCCTGTTGGAAAGAACAGTATATCCTTTTTTCCTGAGCAGATCCTGGTATCGTGTATGGGTGGTACAGGTTTTTTCTTTCAATAGGCCTGCCTTTTCCAGCAGAAAAGTACCAGTACAGATGCTGATAATCAGGTCATAATATCCATACATACGACTAATATGATTGACTACAGCTGTTCGTTCTGCACTGGGTTCTCGAACACCTTTTCCCCCAGGCACCACCAGTACATCTCCATGTTGATTTTGACAGAAAGCTTGTGTCCGATAGAGAGGGAGTCCATGACTGCAGAAAGTGATTTCTGATGATGCTAGAATATGGAGCTTACATGTCTTCTCTGATACGTCATGTATTTTCCCAAAAACTTCATAGGGGCCTGTAATGTCCAGTTCTTCCACCCCGGGAAAAATAAGAAAATCAACAGTACTCTCTATGTCGGTATCCATGTCTATCACCTTTTATTTTTCTGAGATTCTTTAAACTTTTCTATTCATTTCATCTCATGCAGAAGTAATTAGAGCAGTGGGATAACAAGAATCAATGATCAATATATCATACATCACATATCTCTGAACCATGTACCGGGGATTCATCAGCGTATCAGGCAGGTGTGAGTTCTCATGGAGAAGAGTATATATTGATGGGTAAAAACACATTGTATGCAGGGAACTCTACTCAATGTGATAGCAGTCCTCATAGGGAGTACAGTGGGAATACTCATTCATTCCAGGCTTCCTGAACGATTGGTGACTATTACCTTTCAGGGGATTGGGTTATTCACCCTGCTGTTGGGAGTGAACATGGCCATCCAGACCAGTAATTTTCTGATTATCATAGTCAGCGTGGTGGTGGGTTCCATTCTGGGTGAACTTGCAGGCATTGAAAGACGGATCGAAGGATTCAGTTCATGGATAAAAGAGAAAACTGCACGAGGAACCCAAAAATTTTCAGAAGGGTTCATCACAGCTTCCTTACTGCTCTGTATGGGCTCCATGGCTATTCTGGGAGCTATCGAAGAAGGATTGGGGGGAGAACCACACCTTCTACTTGCAAAATCAGTATTAGATTTGATTTCTTCCACCATACTGGCGGCATCCTTTGGGATAGGAGTCATCTTTTCTGCAATTCCCTTATTGCTTTACCAGGGAGGCATTACACTCTGTGCCCAGGCACTACAGGACACGGTGAACACCACAATGATTACTGAACTATCGGCAGTAGGTGGCCTGCTCCTCGTTGGGTTGGGAATTTCGATTTTAGAAATAAAGCAAATCAAGGTCATGAATATGCTTCCCAGTCTCTTGGTGGTAATTGGATTGGCATATATATTCCTGTAGGAGTATTATCTATTTTTACGCGAGTAGGGATCGTTTCCCGATACTATTAAGAAAGGAGTGGAAATATCTTCATTACTCTACTGAAGGAAAACCATATATTATTTCCCTCATTCTTGACGGCATGTCTTTGAAAGAATCAGGAATTACGCATAAAAAAATTGATGATATGCTCATTGCAGGAATAGCATTCAGAGATGATTTTCAGAAAATTGCTCCCAGCATAGAGACACTGGTTAAAGTATGTGGAGACCGTATCTGTGGTCCAGCCATGACACTCTATGATTATGGTGTCTATTCTGATGGGTTGCATATTGAGGTGTGTTTTCCTGTAACAGAAGAGATTGAGACCGATGAAATTGCCACTAGAGTGTTGGAAGGAGTAGAAGTGCTCTCACTGGAACATCATGGATCGCATGAAACAATGAAGAATAGCTACGCTCATATATTTGGGTATCTCAGGGAACATGCAATTACGGGTACCGCCTATTGCCGTGAATTGTTTTTACAATATTATCCTGAAGAAGAAGCGAAAAATATCACCGAAATCCAGGTAGTACTTCATAAATGGGGAGATCGGTTCTCTCAACATGCAGAACAGGTTCTCGGATCCACGGTCAAAGAATCAATCACAACAGATGTTGATCATCTTTTCACCCTGGAATCCACCTCAGATGAGAGGAGTGGGTGGATCAAGCAGGCTATGGAACATCTGGATATGGTGGCTACCGAGGACCAAAAATACGAGATTCTCTCCTGTTGTGCCCATGAATTTTCTAAAAAAAGGATTGCCTATCTGAGAGCAATCTATGAACACACGGGAATAGATGGGGTTCTGGATGCTATGCATGAAGACCCTTTATGGTATGAAAATCCTGTCAGAGAGGGGAATACAATTTATGTAGGTAAAATCCCCTATAATAAGGAAGGGTATGATCAGGCTTCCACTGATTCGGAAAAAAAGGCGTGTTACTGCCATTGCACCCTGGTAAGGAATCATTTCCATGAAATATCTCCCACCTTCTGTTATTGTGGTACTGGGTGGTACCGACAACAGTGGGAAGGTATTCTCAGGAAGCCAGTTAAGATAGAAATTCTCAATTCTCTCCTGAAAGGAGACGATTTCTGTAAGGTTGCTATTCACCTTCCAGAAGATGTAGTATAGAGGGGAACACCTATGCTGCTTGAAGATATCCAGAAGAATTTGGATGGGTTGACAGATGAAACGAAAAAATTCCGACAGATCGATTTGGCAAAAAAGTATAAATTAAACCCTCAGACACGGGGCATTAAAACAGGAGTGATCAGAAAAATTTCTCGAAAGTTTTACCAGGAAGTGAAAGAAAAATCAAAAGAAGACATTTTTTCCCTGTGCACTGAATTGCTGAAAACGGGATTCAGTGAAGAAAAAGTCATAGCCTTCGATTGGGCATTCCGACTGAAAGGCCAGTTTGAACCTTCTGATTTTCCCATCCTGGAATCATGGCTGCATACCTATGTGGAAGATTGGGGTGCCTGCGACGACCTGTGCACCCACGCACTGGGTGCATTCATCTACCAGTATCCTGCATTCATACACAATCTGAAAAGGTGGACTGCTTCTCCAAATAGATGGGTTCGCCGGGCAGCTGCAGTATCTCTCATCTATTCTGTGAGGAGAGGAAAGTATCTGGAGAAGGTCTTCACCATAGCCGATTTACTGCTGGAGGATGCAGATGATATGGTGCAGAAGGGATATGGGTGGATGCTCAAGGTGGCTACCCGGCATATCCCCGATGAGGTCTTTGCTTATGTCCTGAACCATAAGAAAACCATGCCCCGTACATCATTACGCTATGCTATTGAAAAATTACCACCAGACAAAAAGAAAGAAGCCATGAGAAGAGATTTTTAAATAGATATTCTTTTTTTCATGCGAAAGGGCCTTTTATTCCTGCTATAACTATAAAATAAAAAGTACCCTATATATTAAAACATTTTTTAACCATCATTTCTGATCCTCTATGTACTCATGGGGAAAGCAGATATCACTGAGACCAAAAATTAATATGAAAGAACCCATAGTAATATGATGAATATTGATTTTGATACGGGAAAAATAATTATGGAACACAAGGTACTATCAGATTTAGATAGATTTGTCTTACAATTCATCCACATACTTGCGTACTATACAGACTATGTGATTGTCAGTAGTTATGTCAGTATTCTCTTTGGAAGACCGCGGGGAACAGAAGATATAGACATCCTGATACCCTCCTTACCTGAAAAGAAATTTTATACACTTTTCGAAGAGCTTATGGAAAAAGAATATTTCATATTAAATCCTGAAGATTCTCACGGACTTTATAGTATGCTTGAGTATGGACTGGGAATACAAATTGCAGAAAAAAATACAATAATTCCCAATATTGAATTGAAATTTATAAAAAATGAGTTTGTTTGTTTTCTTTTAAAAATAAATTACAGGTAATTATAGATTCGAATAACCTATATATTTCCCCCTTTGAAGTCCAGATACCCTATAAATTATATTTGGGTAGTCCAAAAGATATTGAAGATGCACTCTATCTGTGGGATCTGGCAAAAAATCATGTGAATAGAAAACTCATGGATGAATTCATGGAGACACTTCAAGTGTGTGGTGATACATATGGAATTGGATGCAAATAAAAAAAAGAATCTGGAAGAACGAATTCAATTCATTCATTATTATGCAGAATGGGTTAAGAAAGTACCCAATGAGGTTTGGAGTGCACAACAGGCTAAACTAATAAATAGTTTTATGAAGAATGCGCAGAATTTCCAATTATCTCCAGAAGAATATCTTGCAATGATAGATTGTGCAAAACAAAGGAAGAAATCTGCGCTTGATCAATCTAAAGGAGAATCTGAGAAAAACGATTCACCTGAAAGATGAACCTTTTTCTACTCTTTATAATCATGAAACAATGGATCGTTTACATTTACATGTTCAGTAATCAGTTGTTTATGGTATGATTTTCAGTTTTTTGTAAATATTTGATAGCTGCTGCCTTACTGATCCCCCAATTGCTATGGTAGTTTTTCAGAAGTTATTTTTTAACATTTCAACTTGACTCCTGTCTTAACTATCTTTTAAAATGTTGGATTTTCATTATTACATAAGAAAAAATAGTAAGGAGATGAAAAAAAGAGATAGATAAAAAATTATATAATTTATCGACGTCTACATCTCGTAATTCGTCTCTCCTTCTTTCAATTCAGCAAGATCAGGTTCCAGTTCTGCAATTCCCAACTCAAGATCGTTGATTAATTTATCCAAAATTGACTGTCGGGCAAAATCTGACATGCTGGAATAGTACCCTCGGTCTACGAGTTCGGTTATGAATTGAGCAGCTTTTTCGGGTATCCGTGTTTTAATTTCGATTAAAGATGTCATTCAGACTCACCTCTTTATTCTTTGGTCTTTCTATAGTCCTTATATAGACCATGAATGGGACATTATATATAAATGTTTCTCTTGAGTGATTCTTCACAGAGCAGAAAAGAGGGTTATGCCGAGAGTTCACTGGTTCTCTCCGGGAGAATAGAGAGGGAGCGTGGAGAATCATCACTAATGAGAGACAAGATACCATAACCTATCTTTATTTTTATCAAGACCTGATGAAAATCTATAAATTCATGTCTGATAAAGGAGAAATAGAGATCCTATGGAATTATACTTTCCTGTGGAGAAGATATGATTAATACAGACCTAAGGAGTAATATCATGGAAAAGGAGGTAAAAATCGTGTATAAAAAGGTTGTGGAATGGTTACTGGAAAAAAGTAATCCACTGGTGAGATATAACACGCTCATCCATTTACTGGACTATTCCTTACGTGATTCAGAGGTGAAGGATGCAGAAGTCCAGATGCTGACCTCACCGCCTATTGTCAATATTTTCAAGAAACAGAATGATGATGGAGGGTTTGTAACAGAGAATTTTATAAAAAAATATGGAGATGAAAAAGCCAGATTTGGGTATGTTCCAAAATACAAAGCAACCACCTGGCAACTCTCATTCCTCACTCAAGCTGGAGTTCCCGGTGATGCACGAGTAAAGTCGTTATGTGAATATGTCATGAAGAACACTTTTAATGAAGAGTTGGGTACATTTGGACAGATCTCCCACACCAAGAAAGGAAGACAAAAAGAAGTGATGCCCTGCTTGAATGGAAGGATGATATGGGCCCTCTGCACATATGGGTATAGTCTGAGGAATGAGGTGAGGAAAAGCTTCGATTTTCTAGCAGCATATCAGCGATTCGATGATGGTGGGGTTTCTGGGGAAGATGGATGGCCCTATGAAGGGTGGTCTGGAAGGTATTGCTGGGGTCCTGCCAGTTGCTTTTCGGGAGTGAGTGAATTCCTCAGAGCTTTAACTGTGGTACCCCAATCTTTCATGACACCCCATGCTCAAAACTCCAGGAATCAAGCAATAGATTTCATGCTCCGACACCGGGTTCTTCATCGGATATTGAATCCCAGGTTCACCGGATTTACTGCAAAGAGTACACACCGTCTTGGAGAAATGGACTGGCTTCTCCGATTTCATGCACCTCTCATTCTCTGCGATGCAATAGAAGTGATAACCTGCCTAGGATTATTGGGAATCACAGATACCGTTCTCGATGAATCCATACAATGTATTCTTGATAAAAAGAATGTGAAGAGTAGATGGGTCCTAGAGTACACTCCTTCATCTCTGTATGGGAGATGGGGAAAGAAGGATGAAGAAAATAAATGGATCACCTTCCGAATCTTGCGTATGTTGAAAATAATGCATCGATTTTCAATATAATGTGCGATAGATAGTATCTATATGACTGATCTTTCTGTTCCTTCTATTATTTTTTTAAGACATATCTTTTTATGACCCCATAGAGATGGAGATCGATGGTATTTCTATCCAGTGCTAATAGTATTCCTCATGCATACACACTATGCAGACCAGTCAAAGGATTGCGAAATCATTCATTCACTGTCCACAGTCAGGCAGGAGGTGAGAATCATCAATCAGGAATCAGATAGGTTCTATGATCTCCTATCCTCCATTCCCAAGGCTGAGATACACCTTCATATAGAGGGAGCCATCCCCCTGGAAACTATGTACGCTTTCATGAAAAAAAGGGACGGAAATGCTTCTATAACCTCCATAGATGATGTTATGAATCGATTTGTCTATACCGATTTTGAACACTTCATCAAAACGTGGATCTGGAAGAATACATTCATTACAGACGAACAGGATTTTGAATTGATTGCTTATGAAGTGCTCAAACAGTTGCATCAGCAAAATGTACAATATGTGGAAGCATTTTACTCACCTGGAGATTTTTCAGATCAGGGATTATCTGTATCAGGTATTACAGAAAATCTGTTACAGGGAATCCAGTGTGCTCAACAGAAATGGGGAATCAGCTGCAAGTTGATCATGGATATTGTACGAGGAGATGGAATTGATGTGGGAATGCAGCGTCTGGAGGAAGTGACTCCTTATCTGGAGAAAGGAGTGATTGGTATTGGCCTGGGAGGAAATGAACAGAAATTTCCTGCTCAAGAGTATGCTCCCGTATATAGAGAAGCAAAAAAGAGGGGATTCAGGCTGACAGCTCATGCTGGAGAAGCAGCAGGAGCAGATTCTATCTGGGCAGCTATCAATACATTGCAGGTAGAACGAATTGGACATGGAATACGGGCCTATGAAGATCCCCATCTTGTTACATATCTCAGAGAATCCCAGATACCTCTGGAAATGTGTGTGGTCAGCAATATAAAGACAGGAGTGACTTCCTCATTTAAAGATCATCCTATAGGGACATATTTCAATGAGGGACTGCTCGTCACAGTGAATTCAGATGATCCCACCATGTTCAATACTTCGATTACTGATGAATATGCAGTTCTAGCTCGTTATTTATATATTCCTTTTCAGGATTTGGAATCTATAAGCATGAATGGAATTAAAGCCTCATTTTTACCAGAAAAAGAAAAAAAAAGATTAATTAAAAAATTTAAAGATGAATGGAAAAAGATACATGTCATATATGAAGAAGAATTAAATGAAAAAGATAATAATGAGTTTTAATAAGATATTCTTTTTCTCACACCCCATAATGACTGAGTGACCGAAAAGTATTTATTTATTACGATCATCTATAATAGATATTATCATCAGTAGTAACAATTATATCAGTGGAGAAGAAGGTTATGGGAGCTCCCAATGGCGATAAAAAGAAAATAAGGAGAGTATATCATGAAAAAAGAAACATATGTGGGCCTGTTACTTGTGATGGTTCTCCTGGGAGGATGCACAGGCCAGGCTCCAGAAGAATCTCCTTCACATCTTTCAGATTTGGAACATCTCTCTATTGATGAATTTTTTGAAGAATCATATAAACAACTCTTACTCAGGAACCCCGAACAGATCACCGCCCTAGGATTGAGTGAATCCTTTGGATTGCGCGATGATGCATTGAATAATCTTTCTGAGGAATATACCAGAGAGACACAACAGCTCCAAAAAGATATTCTTTCACTTCTCCATACATACGACCGTAGCAGTCTGACTCCTGATCAGCAGATATCCTATGATGTCTATGAATGGTTCTTAGATGATTTGATTCGTGGTCATGAATTCATGTATTATCAATATCCTGTGCATCATTTTCTGGGCAGTTACGATGATGAGCTGGTGAGATTGTTCACTGAATACCATGTTCTCGACGACGCAGAAGCTGCTCAAGATTATGTCTCACGTCTTTCCAAAGTAGATACTCAGGTGGGACAGGTCATAGAAAAATTAAAAGCGTGTAAAAATGCAGGAGTTATTGCACCTACCTTTATCATCGAATGGGCAAAAGGAAATCTCTACAATTTCATAAATTATCCTTCTTTGACTGGTGATTCAAACATTCTATACACTCATTTCAGTGAAAAAATACAGCATATTGATATGCCTGAAGATAAAAAACAGGCACTCCTGGATACAGCTCTCACAGAGGTGGAGGATTCCATCTTTCCTGCCTTCCAGTTGCTCATCGATTACCTGGATTACCTTGAATCTCTCTCTACACCGGATGCAGGAGTCTGGAAATTTCCCAATGGTGAGGCATACTATGAATACATGCTCCGTCATGAAACATCTACCGATCTCTCACCGGAAGAAATTCATCAATTAGGATTGAGTGAAGTAGAGAGGATACGTGGAGAAATGGAAGCAGTATTTGATGCACTGGGATATGATGTTGATCCGGGTTTCTCTGAAAAAGTGGGGAAAGTAGTTACGGATGGCGGAATGTACCTGACTATGGATCAGGAAGGAAGAGATGAGGTGATTTCAGCATATGAAACCATACTGGCTGATGTGGATGAAAAGCTGGAGGATGTTTTTGATATTCGTCCCACCATGGAATTGATCGTTGTTCCAGAATTAGGGTTTGGGGGTGGAGGAGGATATTATGTGTCAGGGTCAGCAGATGGTACCCGTCCAGGAGCATTTCATACTGGAGTGGGTGGTTCTGCAGTCCATAAGTATATCATGCCTACCATAGCCTATCATGAAGCAATTCCCGGACATTACTTCCAGATATCTATTGCCCAGGAACAGGACTATCCCCTATTCAGGAATGATATAATCCTCAATGGATATGCAGAAGGGTGGGCACTCTATGCAGAACGGCTGGCCTGGGAGATAGGAATGTATGAAGATAATCCCTACGGTAATTATGGGCGACTGGAAATGGAATTGTTACGGGCAGTGAGACTGGTGGTGGATACAGGAATCCATTATAAGCGGTGGCCCCGTGAGGAAGCCCGGGCCTACATGAGAGAGGCCATGGGTACATCCATGCATCTGCATGAAGTGGAGCGGTATATTGTACTCCCTGCACAGGCTACAGGATACAAGATAGGCATGTTCAAGATGCTGGAGCTCCGTCAGAAAACCATGGATACCCTGGGAGAGCTGTTTGATATTAAGGATTTCCACAGACTGATATTACTACACAGCATGCCTTTTGATTTGTTGGAGAAGGTCATAGAGGACTTTATTGCTGCAACTCGGGAGAGTGACTATACTATAGAAATGCTATCATGTGCCTGATAATTTTTTTCTTCTCTTTTTCCTTTTTTCACTGTGCCAGATCAGTCTCTTTCCAATTGAAGCCAGGTATCCCACACCCCCAGAGATTGTCTGGGTGTTCCTTTTTCATCCAGAAATCCACAATCCTTCCAGATTTTCACCCAGGGGGGGAAATTCATGTCTTCAATTCTCTCATAGGCCAGGTCATAGTCCCAGGAAACAAACCATACCACAAACACAGCATCCAATCGATTCATTTCCTCCAGTAAAAATGCGACATATTCAGCCTGCCATTCTTCTTTTCCTTCTATATTCCAGTCATATTCGGATATGATGAGATCTTCAGCATTATATCCTGTTTCTGCCACAGCAAAGGGTTTTTCTGGTGCCAGAGCCACCATGCTGGAGAACCAGTCTCTGGAAAGATTATCAGGATGACCGGGTGGGATTCCATCCATGATTCCAAAAGGGTAGGTGCTCACCGTAACGAAATCTGAATACTGCAATAACAGCCTGTTGATAGTTTTCTGCGATGCAGTCAATTTCTCGGTGGGCTTCATGAGGCTCACAAAAACAGGCAGGTCAGGATAAGTTGCCTTGAGGGACGTATACACCTCTTCACAAAAGGTGAGGAATTGTAAAAAATGGGGGTCTGATTCGCTTTTCCAGGTCCCACTGACTTCCACACCATAATTCATGTATACAGGATCAAATCGCTGAATGAGATCGATACAGAAATTAATGTATGCCGAAATAACCTCAGGATCATCAAATTCCCTCTGTTTCCAGTCTTCTGGACGCTCCATCTGACTGCTCTCTCCCCAGTACAGAGCCATAGAATGTCTGTCAGTATGGAGAGGAGCAATAGCCAGATACACTGGTTGATTTCTTTCTAATTTATCAACTCTAAAATTCAGGTCTTCTTCCACAGCAGGGTGGTACGCTCTCTTTTCGAAGGCTTCAGGCCAGGGAATGCCATTATCGAAGTGGTGGCAGATCATATCTGTATGAGCATTGACAAAGGCATAGGTTTCATTCACTGCGTCTGGAACATAATCATAGGGGTGTGGGGTCATGCTCATATAAAACGACCTGGTATTCACCCCCGGATCATAAACAGATTGTTGGATATCCACCACCGGAGAGCGGTCCTGTTCTCCACAGGCACTGATTAAGAGAATGGCAAGAATACTTACAGAATAGACCACGGATGCTTTGAGCTTCATAACAGGTATACATATATGAGTGTTATATGACTTTCCCTGATCTATTATGGTATTTTCGATGTCTTATACACAATCCTTAATGAGACTTGATAATTTTTACACATTCACTGCTGAAAATATTTTTATAGATACCCTCGCTCTGGACTCCATGGCATCTCAGGGAGGGTTACAGATATCTGGAATCCGATATATTGTAAGAATTCATGTATCATTATTCATCCAGGCTGGTGTTTTCTTTGCAGCAGCAGGTACCGTCTCCATACCCCGAGCCTGGCTTTTCTTTGGCATGGGAATCATATATTACCCTGTGAGTACTGCCATTGTTTACTGGAAGAATCTCCAATTAATTAATCAACGTGGTGAATCTAAGCAGGATACCAAATCATGGGACAGAATTCTGGCCCCTCTGTATTTTTTTATTGGCTATTTCCTGATAGCCGCAGTTATTGGAATGGATGTGGGCAGATATACCTGGACATCTCTTTCCTCATATTACATACTGCCAGGAATAATGCTCTATGTCGGGGGAGGAATACTCAATACCTGGGCCATGGTCATAAATCCTCACTTTGAATCCACAGTACGTATCCAGAAAGAGAGAGATCATGCGGTGGTAAGTACCGGGCCATATCACTCTATAAGACATCCAGGATACTGTGCAGGGATTGCATGGACTCTTTCTATCCCCCTGATCATTGGATCTCTCTTGGGATTTATACCGGCCATAATCGGCATCTTTGTATTACTATTCAGGACTTATCTTGAAGATGAGACATTACAGAGAGAATTACCAGGATATACAGAATACACCAAAAAAGTCACAGATAGAATAGTTCCTCACATATGGTAGATAATCGATTTCTAAAAGGATCAGAGATGAGAGCGGTTGTTATTTTTATTGAGATCTTCAAAAACTATGTCAGCATATTTCAGTCCAAAGAAGAGCACTGTTATCATCAGGAGCAGTATTACTGAAAGAGCCACCACATGAGGTTGAATGATATCCAGGAGGATACCCATGATACCGAATCCAATGGGTACTACTCCCTGTGACATAACCTCAAGCACAGAAAAAACTCGCGCTCTGAATTCCGTGGGAGCAAGTCTCTGGATTTCCACTAAGAGAGGCGTGTTCACGAAAGCATTGAAAAGCCCATTGATGACCAGAACGAAAAAGAAGATAATGAATAGATCCCAGCTCCCATATCCAAAAAAGTGAATAACAGAAGGAATGATCAACCCAGCAAAGACCCCCATGGAAACTACCTCACAGACGAGTCCACGTATGACCATGGATTTCAATCGTGCATGGGCTAACCATGTACCAATAATGATATTTCCCAGAAGCGTACCGGTGACAAAGGCGGCCTCAAGAAATCCAAACTGGCTCGATGAAAATTGGATTACTAACCGCATGACATAGGGAAACAATACACTGAACAGAGGATTTGCCAGGAAATTGAGAATCAATGCCACCATGAGAATGATGAAGAGCCCGGTATGCCCCTTCACGAATCGAATTCCCTCTACCAGATCATAAACTACTTCCTGCATTTTTCCTAGATGAGTTGTTTTCTGTTCATAGATAATAAACAATTCACTCAATCCTGATAATAAAAATGATACACTGTTTACCAGAAACACGATTTTTATTCCTCCTAATCCGTAGATAATCCCTCCCAAAGCGGGCCCTATGATGAAGGAGATGCTATTGATGGATCCCAGAATTGAATTTGCCTGTACCAGATACTCATCTGCTACAATATCGGGAAGCATGGCCATGGTGGCAGGACCAAACAAGGCATTCATCAATGAGATGATGAGCTGTGCAAAGAAGAGAACAGGAATGGTAATCATTTCCTGAGAGGCCAATACTATGAGAACCATGATGGTGAGACCTCTCCCGAAATCCATCCATACCATGATCCACTTTCTGTTGACCCGGTCTCCGATAACTCCTGCCAAAGGCACCAGTATCAATCGTGGCACCACGGTGATTATCATGAAGGTACCCATGGCGGTACCCGATCCAGTCAGATCGAGGATAAATAAGGGTACTGCTACATCCTGTATTCCTGTCCCGATGAGGGAAACTAACCGGCCTATTGCATATAATAGGAAATTTCTGTTGGTCATGTCATCACCCCTTGTGAAAAAGCCCTAAAGGGAAAGGGTATGGTTTTAGAAGATGGGATCCTCCAGATTGAGTGGTTCTTCCAGAACCGAAAAAATATCTCATGTTCTTCACTCTGCTCCGGATGAATTTCAAACCCTTTTCGGTCACCATGAACCGTTCTTCAGTACAGGATATGAGTTCTTCCTCAATCAGAGGTTCTATGAATTCATCGATTCGCGTGGAAAAATCTAGAAGTTCTTCTCCATTGATTCCGAATTCGCTGATGATAGGAACATAGGTATTTTGAAAAGTATTCTCCATGATGTGGATTATTTCTTCACGGGTGGCAGACTGGGGGGTCAGTGAATAGAGCATCCAGGTTCTCATACATTCCATTCTGGTCCTCTTCCAGAAAGGTTCCAGTATATAGGTGTATTTTGAAAAATCAGGCTGATTGCCATGAGCAAAAGAGATGACCTCTCTACCGAGATCGATACCGTCTGTAACAATCTTCACTGAAATGTAAATACCCACCAGGGCATCCACAAAATGAATTCCCATCAGTGAAAAGAATGCCCCTGTGATCACTGCAGCTGCTACATAGATATGGTTCTTTGAATCGATGGACTGAGAAACGAGGGCCAAACTGCCATATTTCTTTCCCATATATCCCTGATAGAAAGAGAGAAATCCAGCAATTACCAGAGCCAGTGATTCCACTCCTATGACCAGGAAAGGATTGGAGACTGGTTCCACTGTAGTAGTTATTACAGTATAGAGTTTCATCACAGATTCGATCCCAATACTGACTCCAGTTACAACCATCATACCCACGATGATCACGGTCCCCATGAGTTCTCTATTCATTCTGATACCGAACCACACCATGAAAGCAGATACAGTATCGATGACTGCATCTGCCCCATCTGCCAGCAACCCAACACTTCCACTGATCATTCCGGCGAGTAATTTGAGTACAGCAAGGAAAAAATCAAAGAAAACGGTGTTTCGAGCAGTTGCATATGGAGTGAGAAATTGTGTCCTTACCCATTCTGCTCCCCGTTCAATGGTTTTTACAGTCTCATCTGCAATCTGTTCACCCTTCGGGGTGAGCCTATACGTGTTTTGTTCAAGGGTTACCAGCCCTTTCTGAGTGAGGGCTTCCAGGTCTGCAGTGATATTGAAGGAACCATTATGGCCATGGTTCCTGGTATGTGAATGACCAAAATCAAACTGGGACATGAATAAGAAGAATTTCTCTTCGAGATCTGTCATGGTCAAAGGCCCTTCCCTTCGTAACGCCATGAGGATAAATCGGCTTCCCTCGGCCAACGGTTTTCTGGGATTGGTTTTCCAGGCGTGGACCATATCTCGTATTTCTTGGAACATGAGTTATCTTCCTCTGTATTATGCTGGATACAGCATTAAGTACATAATAATTATATATAAACTTTATGGTAGTGTACTTAAAATATACCATTATAAGTATTAATGCAAGAATAAATGAAAATTATATTATTTTTATAAATTTAAAGTATATTATAATGTACTTATCTTTTCATGAAAACAAGTTGTATGATATGGAATTAAAAAGATCTGCATTGATTGGTATGTACAACCTTATGACTTTCCTTTTTTGAAGATAAAGGTTTTCTTTCCCTTTTTAACAAGTCTGAACATCTGTTTTCCAGTGAGACTGGTAATAATTTCATCTTCTTGTAAATGATGATCACTGAAAGAAAGGATTCCTTCAGGACTTAATACCCGATGGAGTTCATGCAGAATTGCATCAGGATCACTGAAAGAATGATATATATCATATAACAGGATCATATCTATACATTCATCAGGAAGATGTGTGTCCCGTCCCGACAGAATGGTTTCTACATTTGTTAACGACTTTTCATCAATCATCTTGTTGACAGATTCGACAGCCAGGGGGTGGATATCCAGAGCATAAATTTTTCCTGATTTCCCCACCATCGTGCTGAGAGGAGGAATATAACTTCCTGGACCACATCCAAAATCCAGCACATGATACCCTGGTGGGATGTTCACTTCTTCTAGTATGGATTCTCGGGATTCTAATAGATCACGAATTTTATATCCGAGAGATAATAACCTAAAATGGAAATTTGACATTGGGGTGTCCATATATATTCCTCCTGGTGAATTGCACTTTTCTAATTGCAGTATTATAAAAGTTATTGTTGTATTTCTGGCACTATCATCTATGCTTAATATAAATTGTTGAATGTAATACTGTTATATGAGCAGAATAAAAATTTAATAAATTAAATTCAAAAAAAAGAGCAATTTACATTTCTTGTTTTTTTATATAGGGTGGGAAAGGATTTCTATCAATTTTCCAGTGCTTTTTTGATCTTCCATTCATCGTTTCCAATAATACAGGTCTGTTCATTGATCACTATGGTGGGAAAAATACATGATGGATTGAATTTTTCCATAGATTCAATGAGTCTTGATCTATCGTTTTTCTGTGCTTGATCTGTATCTATGTAATCGTATGCAGCACCAATTGTGCTCAGCAATTCTTTCACCTTGTTACACCATGCACATTTACTCAGAGAGTAAACAAGTACATGCCCCTTATTTTTTCCTTCTACGTGTTTCATATATTTTTGTATGATTCTATCCATTTTTACACCTCCGATAATAATTATATTACAAAGAAACCAAAATAATCGAGAAATATCCGATATATATATTCAATATATTCCTTTTAGTACTCTCTGCTCTTTTTGAATTCTTTGATTTATGTGGGGTATACTCTTTTTTTCTCATATATAGAATCCTTCCTTAAATATGTATGCATGAAAATGATAACACATAATCTAAAGATAAAGCAAAAAAAATGTACATAAAAATTGAAGCAATTCACAACTGTAGAAAAGTGAGAGAAAACAGAAAACGAGATTTTCAGACCCCTGCAATTGCTTTCTCCAGCAGATGAGCTGCCTGACTTTCTTTTTCATGGAGCTCCAGGATTCTCTCATGAAGGGTGGAGCATAACAAAGAGATATCTCTTGTGTCCAATTCTTTTTCTGCTTCTTTCAGGCATGTATTAATTTCTTCATTGATTGCGAGCATTTTCTGCAGGGCATCCGGAGGATAAGCTTCGAAGATTTCATTTTTTTCCATGGACAGACTTCTGATTTGATTCAGTGCTGGCCAGGAATCAGGAAGTGTGGCTGTTGCAATCTGAGACCACAGGGTTGCTATTTCCTCATATAACTCTGCAATCTCACACAATTTCGGATTATCCATCAGTGAATGGGTCTCTCTGAGAAATTGAGCAAACATGGGACGGAAGGCACTTCCTCCAGTTCCGCCGATTTCTATGAAAATGAAGGTATTCATTAAGCAACCGATGAAATTACGTCCCTTAAATTGTTTAGGCCATTGTAAAACCATTTTAGCCCATTTTTTTATTCCTTCCAGTCCGAAATTCCGTATGGGAGGATTGAGCAGGGAGTCACAGCAATCATGAAGTGCTTCATATATGCCCGGATGGAGATTTGTAATCTGGGAGGGATAGGTAATCTTCAATATTTTGTTTTTTGGAGCAAAGGGAGGATGTGGAGAATTGCGAGCCTTTTTTACATCATCTATGGTAGTATTCAAAGGAGAACGAGCACGATCTCCAATATGGGCTGTGTTTGTTTGTTCATCAATACCGAATACCACGATGGTATGTCCCCCAAAATGCGCATCTTCTGGTATAGCCATATAAGGAAGGTATGCCATATCCACATAGACATAGACAGGTTCACCCGAACGCAACATGTCTTTCAATTCAGTATATCCCTTCTTGACACTGGTGGTCTGGAATAATGATGCATCTCCACCGATCCGTTTGCATGTATTGATCAAAAATTCCTCATGTCTTCCCCCAAACCGACCACCCACCATGGGGTAAGGCATGTTCTTCATATACCAGTAGATGAAGCTGATTCCTCCTCCCAATCCAAATAATAGTTCTTCAGAAAGATGCAAGTCATGATAGTCCAGAATGGTCTTTAAGGCAGTAGTTTGGCAGTGTTTTCCACCAGGAGTATTGAAATTTTCAATGATGAGTTTTTCCATGTTCATTCCTCCAAATTTCT
>Ga0180438_10003263_pt1 | contig 24784 bp, 22 predicted proteins | sample SS_ome_12_FD_132455 | JGI IMG/M metagenome (GOLD analysis project Ga0180438, IMG submission 132455) | Hypersaline lake sediment archaeal communities from the Salton Sea, California, USA - SS_3_D_2 metaG | ecosystem: Environmental > Aquatic > Non-marine Saline and Alkaline > Hypersaline >... | reverse complement strand
CTGCCCACGTCGCTCCTTTCCGGGGGCCGGACGATGGCGTTGCACTTGTACTACCTGGCGATGGACACACGGGCCTTCGACAAGGCGATGGGCACAGGCGCAATCCTGATCGCAACGATTATGTTGATCAACCTCGTCATCAATTTCATCTCGCGTCGCCTGACTGCGGGGTTAGAGGGGAGATAAACAAATGGGTTCAAACAAGACGAAGCTGGAGATGCGGGATTTCCAGTTGTTCTACGGGGACTTTCAAGCTTTGCGAAACGTCAACATTCAGATCCCGGCCAATCAGATCACGGCCATCATCGGGCCTTCTGGATGTGGCAAGAGCACGTTCCTGCGCACGTTCAACCGGATGAATGACCTGATCTCCAACGTGCACGTGGGGGGGGATGTTTTCATAGATGGTCGCGACCTTTTCTCTTTGGATGTCGTGGAGTTGCGGCGATGCGTGGGAATGGTTTTCCAACGACCGAACCCGTTCCCGAAGTCCATCTTTGACAATGTAGCTTACGGTCCCCGTGCCAACGGGTTGCGCGACCGGGCCCAACTGGGCGAAATCGTTGAGCGCAGCTTGAAAGACGCCGCCCTGTGGAGTGAGGTCAAGGACGATCTGAGCAAGTCCGGGCTGGCTCTCTCCGGTGGGCAGCAACAGCGCCTTTGTATCGCCCGTGCGCTGGCTGTGGAGCCGCAGGTGATCCTGATGGATGAGCCTGCCTCAGCCCTCGACCCTGTTGCCACCCTGCGCATTGAGGAGCTGATCCAGAAATTGAAGGAAAAGTACACGATTATCATCGTCACGCACAACATGCAGCAGGCCGCACGCGCATCTGACTATACGGCCTTCTTCATGATGGCCGAGGATCGGGCGGGATATCTGGTGGAATATGGACCGACCAAGGAGATCTTCACCAACCCCAAGCACCAGAAAACTGAGGAATACATCACGGGCAGGTTTGGATAAACAGGCCTAGTATGCATAGGCGTGTGTTCTTTCTCCATCTCCACGACGGCCACGTGGCCCGCTGGCGGGTTCTGGACGGACTGACTGAATCCATTCCCCGGCTGCGCGAGTGATTGCAGACTATCAGATCGATGTCGCCATAGGCGTTCGATGCCGGTGCCCCCGTTTGTTCGTGCCGGATTTGACCGCTGGTTCACGATGTGCGATAATGCGGCCGTCCACTCGGGTTGAACTTGGAGTGGTCGAAACGAGTCGATTCCAGATCACACGGGGGGGGAGATATGACTGGGCAGGAGCGTCAGCGATCCTGTCTGTGCGTGCCAACATAGACATATTGGAGGATTTATTATGCCAAGGGAAACTTTTGAGAGGGAGTTACAGCGTCTCCAAGACGAGACGCTGGCATTGGGCAGCATGGTGGAGAATGCCATCACGGATTCAGTCGAGATTCTCAAACGGCGGGATACGGAGGGTGCCCGGCGACTGATCGCCGCGGACCGGCGCGTCAATGAGAAGCGGTTTGCCATTGAGGCCGACGCTCTGGCGCTGATCGCCACGCAGCAGCCGATGGCTGGAGATCTCCGCACGCTTGCCGCGATCCTGGACGTAGCCTCTGAGATGGAGCGCATCGGTGACTACGCCAAGGGCATTGCCAAGATCACAATCATGATCGGGCAAGAGCCTTTTGTCAAGCCCCTGATTGACATTCCCAATATGGCTGCCAAGGCGCGGGATATGCTGCGCGATGCGCTGGACGCCTTCGCCCGGCGGGACGTGGACCTGGCGCGGTCCATCCCCAACAGGGATGATGAGGTAGATGCCCTCTACAACCAGGTCTACCGTGAGTTGCTCACGTACATCATGGCTGACCCGAGTTGTATCGACCAGGCCAATTTCCTATTGTGGGTCGCCCACAACCTCGAGCGCGCCGCCGATCGGGTGACTAACATCTGCGAACGCGTGATCTTCACCGCTACAGGCGAGTTCATCGAGCTCGATGTGGAGGACGCGGGTGTGGAAAGTCTCGGGTGATGTAGCCCGGGCGGTGGAGCAGGATCTTCGTAGATAACGTAGCTCTATGGGGTACATAGCTCGACGGGGGCATCCGCCGATCGTGCTTGCAGCGCCATGGCAACTGGCGACAACAGCGGGATTGGGCAACTATGGCTGGCCACGCCAATAGGCCGGCCAATGCTTTGCCTGGAGGTGAAACTTCTCTCCATTTGACAGATTCTTCCCCCTATGGTATCATTGACAGTCGAATTTTAGCACTCTACGAGCAAGAGTGCTAAAACGGATGTTGGATGAGAAATGGATGAGCTAACGCCGCGCCAACGGATGATTCTGGGATTGGTCGTACGGGAGTACGTGAAAAGTGCTGCCCCGGTCAGTTCCCGTGCGTTGGTGGATAACTACGGTCTTGACGTCAGTACTGCTACCGTGCGCAACGAGTTGGCGTACTTGGAGGATCTGGGTTACCTCACACATCCCCATACTTCAGCCGGGCGTGTTCCCACGCACAGGGGCTATCGCCGCTTTGTCGAGCGATTGTTGGGCGAGGTACAACTGCCATTGCAAGAGCGGCGCACGATCGCCCATCAGTTCCATCAGGCGCGTTGGGATTTCGAGCAATGGATGCCATTGGCGGCTTCTGTCCTGGCGCGTACGGCCCGTGGTGCTGCCCTGGTGACTTTGCCCCAGGCCGCCCAGTTGGTCTACAAGCACCTGCAATTGATATCTACTCAGGGCCGGTTGGTTCTGCTTGTCCTGGTCCTGCGTGGGGGTATGGTCAAGCAGCAGATGCTGAACCTGACTGAACACTTCACTCAGGAGGATCTCAACGAGGCCAGCGACCGACTTAATCAACTCTGCAACGGGTTGACGGCCGGTGAGGTTCAAGCCCGCATCGGCGATTTGCCGCCGTTCGAGGCCGACGTGGCCCGGCTCGTGGTAGATATGATCCGGCGCACGGAGTCGCATACGGCCGGGACAGTGTACCGTGATGGGTTAAGCGAGGTATTGCAACAGCCGGAGTTTGCTGAGGGGGAGCGGGCTCAGGGATTGGTGCGGGTTGTGGAGGAGAGTAGCTTTCTGGAGGCGGTGCTGGCCGATGCACTCAGCCCCGAGGTCGGAAGTGTGCGGGTGCTGATCGGTGGCGAGGGCCACTGGGAGGAGTTGCGGGCCTGCAGCCTGGTCCTAGGCCGCTACGGGGTCGCTGGTTTCGCTACCGGTGCACTGGGTGTCGTAGGCCCTACGCGCATGTTCTACGGCCGTGCCATCTCGGCCGTGCGCTTTGTCTCCGGGTTGCTATCTGATCTGGTGTACGATATGTACGCCGAGTAGCGCCCATCAATAGATGGTGATCGACGAACAACGTAGCATCGAGGAGGTCAGTGTGGCGAAGAAAGAAGATCAGCAGGCCGACACGGAGACCGTGGGGAAAGAGGCCGGGGTGCAGGCAGAAAAAATAGAGACACAGGCCCCGGTGCCTGAGGAGGGATTGGAACGCGAAGATCTGGAGAGATTGCAGCAGGAGTTGGAGCAGGCCAGGGCGCGGGCAGACGAGTACCTTGACGGCTGGCAACGTGCCCAGGCGGAGTTCTCCAATTACAAGAAGCGGCAGGATTCTGATCGAGCACAGATGATTTCGCGCGCAAATGCGTCCTTATTGCGCAAGTTGCTGCCCGTGGTGGACGACTTCGAACGGGCGATGTCAACCCTGCCCTCCAGTTTGAGCGAGATGACTTGGTGTGAGGGTGTTTTCTTGATCAAGCACAAGTTGGATGCCGTTCTTGAATCGGAGGGCGTTGAACCGATCGAGACCGCGGGGCAGATGTTTGACCCCTGTTTTCACGAGGCCGTCACGTACGAGGAGGTAGCCGGTTACGAGGACGGTCAGATCATTGGAGAGGTGCAAAGAGGGTATATCCTCGGCGAGCGTGTGCTACGGCCTGCTTTGGTGCGGGTCGCCAAGGCGCCGCCGGAACCTCAGCCCGAGGAGGGCGTTGAAGCACCTGGGTGCAAGGACAAGGAGTAGTACGAAATGGGCAAAATCATCGGTATTGACCTGGGCACGACCAACTCGGTTTGCGCAGTTATGCTAGGGGGTGAGCCCAGCGTCGTCACCAGCGTCGAGGGAGGCCGTTTGTTTCCTTCGGTCGTAGCCATCAATCCCAAGACTGGGGAGCGGATGGTGGGTCAAGTTGCCAGACGCCAGGCCGTGGTCAACCCCGAGAACACAATCTCCTCCATCAAGCGCTTCATGGGGCGCAAGTTTAGTGACCCAGAGGTACAGCGGGCGCTGAATCTGGTCCCCTACAAGGTTGCGGCGGCCCCCAATGGGGACGTGCGGGTTTGGATGGGAGACAAGGAGTACAGTCCGCCGGAAATCTCGGCGATGATCCTGCAGAAAATCAAGGCCGACGCCGAAGCTTTTCTGGGGGAGGAGATTACCCAGGCAGTCATCACTGTGCCCGCTTACTTCAACGATAGCCAGCGCCAGGCAACCAAGGATGCCGGGCGCATCGCCGGCCTGGAGGTGTTGCGCATCATCAACGAGCCGACTGCTTCCTCACTGGCCTACGGGCTGGACAAGCAGAAAGATGAGACCATCGCCGTTTTCGACCTGGGTGGTGGCACCTTCGATATTTCCATCCTGGACGTTGGAGATGGGGTCTTCGAGGTGCGTTCGACCAACGGCGACACCTTTTTGGGAGGAGATGACTGGGATCAGCGTGTGATCGATTGGGTGGCCGACGAGTTCAAGAAAGACCAGGGTATCGACCTGCGCCAGGACCGTCAGGCTCTCCAGCGCCTCAAGGAGGCGGCGGAGAAAGCCAAGATTGAACTGAGCACGGTGATGGAGACGGAGATCAACCTGCCCTTTATCTCTGCCGACGCCTCCGGTCCCAAGCACCTGCAGATGAAGCTCACGCGGGCGAAGTTGGAGCAACTGACCGATGATTTGATCGAGCGCACCATCGGACCTTGCAAGCAGGCTTTGGCCGACGCCAGATTGAAGCCCTCCGGGGTTGACCAGGTGATTCTGGTGGGCGGCATGACGCGTATGCCGGCTATTCAGCAGAAGGTGGCCGAGTTCTTCGGTCAGGAACTCAACAAGAGCGTCAACCCGGACGAAGTGGTGGGCCTGGGTGCGTCGATTCAGGCCGGCGTCCTCGGCGGCGAGGTCAAGGATGTGCTCTTGCTCGACGTGACCCCGTTGACACTGAGCATTGAGACGCTGGGGGGCGTGGCTACGTCGCTCATCGAGCGGAACACCACCATCCCCACCCGCAAGAGCCAAGTTTTCTCCACTGCCGCCGATGGGCAGACGCAGGTTGAGATTCACGTAGTCCAGGGGGAACGGCCCATGGCGGCCGACAACAAGAGTCTGGGAAAATTCATCCTCGACGGCATCCCTCCTGCGCCCCGGGGCATCCCTCAGATTGAGGTCACTTTTGATATTGACGCCAACGGCATTCTCAATGTCTCCGCTCAGGACAAAGCGACCGGACGCGAACAGTCGATGCAGATCATTCCTTCCAGTGGTCTCGGTGATGAAGAAGTGGAGCGCATGGTCCAGGATGCCGAGCGATACCGGGAACAGGACCTGAAGAGAAAACAAGAGGTGGAGGCGCGCAATCTGGGTGACAACGCCGTTTACAGCGCCGAGAAGTTCCTGCGTGAGCAAGAGGACAAGGTGCCGGCCAACCTGCGCTCTGAGACGGAGGCCAAGATCGAGGCACTCAAAACTGCCCTTCAGGGCAGCGACGTTAACGCCATCCGCCAGCGTGCAGACGAGTTGAACCAGGTGATGCAGCAGGTGGGCGCCGCGATGTACCAGGGGGCTGAACCTGGCGCCCCGCCGCCAGGAGGGGAACCGCCCTCAGGGGCAGAACCATCCGGCGATGGAGACGAGGACGTTATCGAGGGTGAGTTCAGCGAAGCGTAGCAGTATTGGTTGATGGTAAACGATCTCAGCGAGTAACGAGCACTCCCCCGTTACTCGCTAATTGATGGGAGAGCATGAGCAGTAAGCGGGACTACTACGAGGTGCTGGGGGTCGCTCGCTCGGCCACCCAGGACGAGATCAAGAAGGCATATCGGGGACTGGCACGTCAATATCACCCGGACGTCAACCACGCGCCTGACGCTGAGTCGCGATTCAAGGAGATTAACGAAGCCTACGAGGTGCTGTCTGATCCTGAGAAACGTGTCACCTACGACCGCTTCGGTCACGCCGGGGCGGGCGCTGCTGGTTTCGGATATGACTTTGGCTTTCGTGATCCTTTTGAGATCTTCGAGGAGGTCTTCGGGCGCGGGTTTGGGTTTCGTACCTCCACACGCCGGGGACCGAGGCGCGGCGCCGATCTGCGTTATGACCTGCAATTGACCTTTGAAGAGGCGGTCTTCGGGTGCGAGAAAGAGATCGAAGTCACGCGTCACGAGATATGCCCGGAGTGCAGAGGCACGGGAGCGGAGCCGGGAACGTCGCCGGTCCGTTGTTCGGAATGCAATGGTACCGGACAGGTTCGGCAGGTGCAGCGCTCCATTCTGGGTTCCTTCGTCAGCGTTACCACCTGTCCCGTCTGCCAGGGCGAGGGGGAGACCGTTCCGATCCCGTGCTCCCTGTGTAAGGGAGAAAAGCGAATTCACGCCACCCGCCAACTGAATGTCACCATCCCTCCCGGTGTGGACCACGGCACCCAGGTCCGGTTGGCAGGCGAAGGGGAGATGGGGGACCGGGGTGGTCCACCTGGCAACCTGTACGTCGTTCTGAACGTGGAACCGCATCCGATTTTCCAGCGGCGTGGCGACGACATCCTGGTCGAGCTACAGATTAACGTGGCTCAGGCTGCGTTGGGAGCGGAGGTGAAGGTACCTACGTTGGAAGGGGAGGAAGAGGTGTCGATCGCTGCCGGGACCCAGAGCGGCACAGTGTTGCGGCTGCGCAGAAAGGGCGTGCCTCACCTGCGGAAAAACGGCCGGGGCGACGAGTTGGTATTGTTGCGAGTCGTCGTTCCGACCAAGCTTTCCCGCGAACAGCGCCGGCTCTTGCAGGAGCTGGGTAAGACACTGGATCCGGAGGTTATCTGGCAGGATAAACACAGTATCGTGGACGATTTGCGGGAATTGCTCGGTCTGTAAGCTTTCAGAGGTGGGCCTGAGCGTGGCCTTGGGGCGGGATGCGGTCAAGACGTCGGCCACGTGAGACAGCCCGCCAGTTAATTGTGGCGGATGAGATTATGGAGTGGCTTGAGGTCAGCGTGGCCGTGGAGAACGAGGTTGCCGAGGTCGTGGCCGAGGTTCTATCCCGGTATGCCTATCGCGGGGTGGCTATCGAAGCTGGCCCCGACGGTTGGAACACGGGCCCGGTGGTCGTCCGAGCATACCTGCCTGTGGATGATCAACTGCCGGCCAACAAGCGCCGTGTTGAGGAGGCGCTCTGGCACCTGGGCCAGATCCGACCTGTTCCTGCGCCGGTCTTCCACCCTGTCGCCGAGGTGGACTGGGTTGAGGCGTGGAAAGAGCGGTTGGATGTCCTGCGCGTAGGTCGGCGGATTGTCATTCGACCCTCCTGGCGCGATTACGTGCCCCAGCCCGAAGATGTCGTTGTCCAGTTGGACCCTGGCATGGCCTTCGGGACTGGCCTCCATCCTACGACGCAGATGTGCCTGGTGACGTTGGAGGATCTGACCCGTCCGGGCGCCACGGTGCTTGACCTGGGAACCGGCTCCGGCATCCTGGCGATTGCGGCGGCGAAACTGGGTGCCGGGCGGGTACTGGCGGTGGACAACGACCCTGTCGCGGTCAAAGCGGCACGGTCCAACGTGATCGCCAACGGGGTTCGTGGGACGGTGAGCGTAGCGGGTGGGTCTCTGGACGGCGTGCCGGGGAGTTACGACTTGGTGGTGGTGAACATCCTGGCCCGGGTCATCGTTGAGATGGTGCAGGAGGGGCTTGCAACGCGCATGACCCCCAGAGGGCGTTTGATCGCTACGGGTATTATCGATAATCAGGAGCCAGATGTCGTCGTAGTGCTGGAGCGGACCGGCTTGATCTTGGAAGAACGACGGCAGACAGATGACTGGGTGTGCCTGGTGGCAAAAAGGGATCACTCCCTGGACTGAGCTGAGCGCTTGTATCGATACACAATCCGTCCGCGTGTCAGATCATAAGGGGAAAGTTCCACCCGCACGCGGTCTCCCAGCAGAATGCGGATGTAGTACTTGCGCATCTTGCCAGAAAGGTAGGCCAGTATCTCGTGACCATTGTCAAGCTGTACACGGAACTGAGTTCCTGGCAAGGCTTCAACAACAGTGCCTTCTACGTCAATCTTGTCTTCTTTCTTCTTGCCCATTACAGCTTACCCCTCTGCGTTGGCTTGATAGCTGAGAAGCGCCTCGCAAACACGTAATGGTGGCGTCCACACCTGGAACAACGTGGGCACGGATCTACAATCAGATCGTGTGGCCATTGGCTCATTGACGTTGTTCAACAACAACTTCCCGGCTTTGCCTGCAAAGCTATTGCGATGGTGAGGACGCCTTATTCCCTATCCCGATTCCTTCTGTGTGAAGCTACCCGCTTGCCGCCACGGCCTCCGCGTCGCCCGCTCCAGGTACAGGTGTCTCTATAGCTTCTTCCTCGGCCGCTTCGTCGGGTGCGACATCTTCTTCTTCCGGCGGCGATTCCTCTTCTTCGCCCGCAGCGCTGTCGGATGCTTGTGTGGCCTCTTCTGTTGCCTCGACCTCTTTCTCTTCCTCAGCGGATTCGCTGATCGCTGCTTCTGCCCCCGGTGTCGGTGTCGCCTCCTGCGATTCTTCGCTGATCGTCTCTTCCTTGGCTGCTTCGCTGACCGTTGCTTCTGGCTCCGGTGTCGATGCCGTTTCCTGCGCTGCCTCGCTGATCGCTTCTTCCTTGGCTGCTTCCTCTGCCTCGTGGGCCGTCTGCTGCTCGGCCACCCAGCGTTCCCATTCACTCCTCCGGACCTGCTTGGCGCTCAAGGCCAGCCGCCTTCTCCGGCTTTCGATGCGGATGATCTTCACCAACAACTTCTCGTTAGAATGTACGATCTCCTGGGGAGGCAACTCGGGCGTGCCAATCATCTCGCTGGCGTGCAGCAGTCCCTCAATGCCCAGGTCTAGTTCAATGAAAGCGCCGAAATCCAACACGCGTGTCACTCGCCCCTCGATCAACTCACCGACCTGATAGTGGTCATCTACGATCGTCCACGGGTCGGGCTGGAGTTTCTTGAGGCTGAGCGCGATTCGTTTTCGCTCCCGGTCTACATCGAGCACGTAGACTTCCACTTCTTGACCGACCTTGAGAACTTCCCGGGGATTGTCCACGCGGCCCCAGCTTAATTCTGAGACGTGGATCAGGCCATCAGCCCCTCCGAGGTCCACAAAAGCGCCGAAGTTGGTGATACTGGTGACCTTCCCGCGTCGCGTTTCCCCTTCGGTTAACTTGGCCATCACGCGCTCACGCTGCACTTCTTGCCACGCGCGGAGTGCCCGACGTTGAGAGAAGATCAACCTGCGGCGGTGACGGTCCACCTCGATGATTTTGAGCCCCATCTTTTCCCCGATCATGGCCTCCAGGCGATGGCGGCGCTGTTCTTCCCGAAGTCGTCGGGGCAGCCCCACAACCTGTGAGGCAGGGACAAAACCGCGGATCTTCCCAAACCGAACGATGAGCCCGCCGCGGTTGAAACCCGCAACTTCGCCCTCAAAGAGTTCTCCGTTTTCCATCATCTGCTCTGCTTTGAGCCAATCCTCGTTCAGGCGAGCCTGATGGATGGATAGGATGGGACGTCCTTCCTTGTCCTCAGGGCGGAGCACGAAAACAGGGACGGTGATGCCCGTCTGGATCTCAGAGACAAAATCCTCGTCCAGACGCTCTAGGTCTTCAGCGGGGACCAAGCCCTCCCGCTTGAAACCGATGTCCACGACCAAACCATGATCGTGGACCTGTATTACGACGCCGGTGCGAATGTCTCCTCGCTTGGGCGCCTGATAGTCGTACCCATTGGTCAGGTACTCGTCCATGTTCATACTCTGCGCTGGTGGACTTTGGTCGAGGGAACTCTTCTCGGGTGGGTCCTGGCTGTTTGAACCCTGGTCAGTCAAAGCTTCTATATTCATTAATTCCGGTTACTCCTCACGCGATACTGCACCTCCGAAAAACGACCCGGCACCACCTCACTGGACGAATGTGCTGATGATGCCGGGTTCGGCAATCACGCCTGACGTTAGGCGAATGCTTAACAGTTTCGTCGCATCTATGTCTACCCTACAGAAAGGCTGACATTCTTAAAGACAGTTCGGCGTCAAGGCCCGCACGGAGAGGCACAGTACTCTAAATGTGCGTATATTTTATCACGTCATGGAAGAATGTCAAATCATCCTACAGTGATTTCACCCCCATCAACCGGGATGACCGCCCCGCTGATCCAGGTGACGGTCGGGTCGGCCAGCGCTACCAGTGTCGCCGCTACATCCTCCGTCGTCGTCATACGACCGCCAGGGTTGCGCCTCAGTGCTTCGCTGACGTATGCCTCGTGGCCCGGGATGACGCGCAGCGCCGGCGTGTCAGTCACGCCTGGCCGCAGGCAGTTTACGGCGATGCCTCGCGGCCCCAACTCCAGCGCCAGTTGCCGCGCGTGGCTCTCCAGTGCCGCCTTTGCTGCGGATACGGCTCCGTACATCGGTGCCATGCGGATCGCACCTGCACTGGAGAGCGCGTAGATCCGGCTCCCCTGCGTCAGGAGATCGCGCCGTACCAAGTCCTGCACCCAGTAGACCAGGCTGTGAGCCATCACCCGCAGCGTCATATCCATCTGCGCCTCGCTGACTGCTTCCTTGGGGTCATCTGCGATGAACGGCAGCAGCGTGCCGAAGGCCAGCGAGTGCAGCATAAAATGTACATGGTCGGCGGAGTCTTCTGCCAGCGTCTGCTCCATCCGGTCGAGTACGCGTGCTCGCTTGCGGGCGTCGGCGGCGTTCGTGTTGAAGAAGACCGCCTGGCTCCCCAGTGCCTCGATGTCGGCTACGACCTCCCTGGCCCGTGGAAGCGTTGCTCTCAGATCGAGGTGTACGCCGAATATGTTCATCCCGGCGCTGGCCAGCGCCCGCGCCGTCGCTGCACCGAACCCGCTCGATGCCCCCAGTATCAGTGCCCACCGCCCGCTCAAAGCATCCTTTTCCATGATCCCTCCTTTTTCTTCACTCATCACGCATTACGCAATCACGTATGACAACACCAAGCGATCGCTTCTGTTGCGCTTTCTGTGACGTGTGGCTAACTTGTGTCCCACCCTGAATCACGGTAGAATGCGAATTCGTGGAATCTGTAACGATCCGCAAACTCGACCATATTGGAAGCCAGGTCACCGCCTATCCGGGGGTGGTGCTCCAGCGCGACGGTCAGTCCATCGTGCTGCGCACTGCCTGGGAGCGCGACCCGATGGATCTGGGCTTCGTCGTTCTTGAGCCGGGTGATCGCTGGACAGAGTACTTCTATGTTGACCGATGGTACAATATTTTTGAGATTCGCACCAGCGATGGACGGCTGAAAGGTTGGTATTGCAACGTCACCCGCCCGGCCTGCATCACCGACGACGATGTGACCGCCGAGGATCTGGCGCTCGACCTGTGGGTCGCGCCCGATGGCCAGATGCAGGTGCTCGACGAGGATGAGTTCGCCTTGTTGCCGCTGATCCCGGCAGAGCGCGCGGCGGCGCGGCGTGCGTTGGCTCAGCTCCAGGCTATGGTGGCTCAGGGAGTGGCTCCGTTCGATGCAAGGCGGGACGATGGGTAGTACAGCACTGTCGCCACAATGGGAGCGCTGGGGGCTGGTCGCGATCCTGCTGGTGGGCGCGATCTTGCGTCTAGCTGCGCTGGGAGACGTTCCCCCAGGCCCTGGCTACGACGAGCTGGAGAACGCGCGCCTGAGCGAGCGTGTTCTGGGGGGCGAGTGGGCTATTTATTTCCCGGACAACTTCGGGCAGGAGTCGGTCTATCCCACGCTCGCGGCGCTCTCGGTGCGACTGCTGGGCTGGAGCGTGGCGGCACTGCGGCTGCCCGGCGCGCTGGCGGGCCTCCTCTCCGTGCTGGCGCTCTACCTGGCGGGCCGGCGGCTGGCGGCCCCCCGCGCCGCGCTCCTGGCCGCCGCATTCCAGGCAATCTCCTTCTGGCCGCTGCTCGAGACCCGCTTCGCGCTGGAGATGACGCTCCTGCCGCCACTCACCGGGCTTGCGGTGCTGTTCCTGGCGCGCGGGTTGGACCGGGAAAAGGACTCCACGTGGCGTGTGGTCCTTGACTTCGCGCTCGCCGCCCTGTTCCTGGGGGGGCAGGTGTACGCCTATACGGCCGGGCGCGTGATGCCGCTGCTGTCGTTGGGGCTGCTGGGCTATCTGTTGGTCTTCGACCGCGGCACCCTCCGTCGCTGCTGGCCCGGGTTGCTGGCCCTGTGCCTGGTGACCGTGCTCGTCGCTGCGCCGCTGGCGGTCTTCCTGCGTGCCCATCCCGAGGCCGAGCAGCGCCTCGACCAGCTCAGCGGGCCGCTGACCGCGCTGCGCCAGGGCGATCCCCGCCCCGTGCTGAAGATCGCGGCCGGCACGCTGGGCATGTTCAGCCTGCGGGGTGAACCACAGTGGCTGTACAACATCGCCCACCGGCCTGTCTTCGACCCGCTCACGTCGTTGTTCTTCTACGCCGGGCTGGTGCTGTGCCTCGCCCGCCTGCGCGACTGGCGTCGTGGCGTGACACTGTTGTGGCTGCTGGTAGGGTTGGGGCCGGCGTTGGTCAGTTGGCCGTCCGGTTCCTTCAACCACTCACTCGCGGCCCAGCCGGTCGTCTACCTGATGTTGGGCGTGGGGCTGGACGCGGCGTGGAGGTGGCTGGCGCGGCGGTGGAGTTGGGCTGGCCCGCTGGTGGCCGCGCTCCTGGTGGTGCTTAACGCCGTGATCTCCTGGCACGCCTACTTCATCACCTGGGTGGATGCACCGGAGGTACAGGAGTTGTATCAGGGCGGTGTCACCGCCGTCGCTCACGAACTCGACGCGCACGACTCGCCCGGCCCGGTGGCCGTCGGCGCTCCGTATGTCAACTATTGGCATCCCTGGAACGCCGTCGGCTTCGAGTTGGCGCTGCGACGGGACGACCTGGACGTGCGCTGGTTCAACCCAGGTGGGGGCTGGGTCTGGCCCGCGGGCTCCGATCCGGTCACCTACTACTTCCCCGTGGATCCGCTGGGGCCGCAGGCGCCGGACCCCGGGTTGGAGGCGCTCCTCGTGGCCGATGCTGCGCTCCTGCCCACGCCGGGCGACGACTTCAGCGCCTTTCGCGTAACTTCACCGGCGGCTCTGGAGCAAAGGCTGGAGCGGCTATCGGGCGCGTCTGTGGCCTGGCCCGCGGACCTGGAGCATCTGCCCCGGCCGGCGTTGCCCATTGTCTTTAGCGATCGCTTCGCACTCCTGGCGGTCGAGCTGGACGAGGGGGCCATCCGGCCCGGCGGTCAGGTGCGGCTGACTACGTACTGGGAGACGCTGGCCGCCGAGCCCACGCCCGTCGTTGCCTTCGTCCACCTGACTTCCGACGGCCACGACATCTGGGGCCAGCACGACTGGCTGGACGTCCGCCCCGAGAGCTTGTTCCCCGGCGATCGCTTCGCCCAGGTACACACGGTGCCCGTCAGCCCCGAGACCCCTCCCGGCCGCTATCACCTCCAACTGGGTCTCTACCGGCCCGACATTCTCGAGCGACTCCCGATCGCCACCGGCACGGACGCCGCAGCCGACCGCGTGTGGGTTGCTGAAGTTCAGGTGGTGAACTGACCTATCCCGAAGCCACTTGACGCCCACGCCCCATGGCGGTACAATCCCGCCCAGTTGAGTACCCGATGGCTAAGCAAAAACTTGACCGCCTGAACCAGATTCTGCGTGAAATGGGGAGCGTACTCGTCGCCTACTCCGGCGGCGTTGACAGCACCCTCTTGCTCAAGGTCGCCCACGACTGCTTGGGCGAGCGCGTGCTCGCCGTGACCGCTGTCTCACCCAGCATCCCCGCCTGCGAGCGCGCCGAGGCCGAGGCCCTCGCTCGCCAGATTGGCGCGCGCCACGAGTTCGTCGAGAGCCACGAGATGGACGATCCCCGCTACGTGGCCAACACCCCCGAGCGGTGCTATTTCTGTAAGGATCAGATGTGCGATCGACTGTTCGAGATTGCCGGGCGGGAGGGACTGCGCTTTGTCGTCGATGGCTACAACGCCGACGACGTGGGCGACCACCGCCCGGGCCAACGGGCCGCTCGCGAGCGCGGCGTGCGCAGCCCGCTGAAGGAGGCCGGCCTCGCCAAGGCTGAGATCCGCGAGTTGGCCCACGCGTTGGGGCTCCCCAACTGGGACAAGCCATCCGCCGCTTGCCTGGCATCGCGCATTCCATATGACACCCCCATCACGGCCGAGCGATTGGCCCAGGTCGAGCAAGGGGAGCTCGTGCTTCGCCGGATGGGCTTCCGCCAGGTACGGGTGCGCCACCACGGCCCGATCGCCCGGATCGAGCTCAATCCGGCCGATTTTCCGACGGCGCTGGCCCACCGGGAGGAGATCGTCGCGGCGCTCCAGGCCCTGGGCTTTGCCTACGTGACCCTCGACCTGGCCGGCTTCCGCTCCGGCAGCATGAATGAGGTTGTCGTGTGATGCAGAAGAATATGATCGTTGCTGTGATCGACGGGATGGGCGGGGGTATCGGGGCGCAGATCGTGACCCAGATCCGGCAGGAACTGCCGCTGGATGTGGAGATCCTCGCTCTGGGCACCAACGCCGTCGCCACCGGCAAGATGATGAAAGCCCGCGCCAGTCGCGGTGCCAGCGGCGAGAATGCGATCCGGGTGTCGATTGGCTTGGCTGACTTCATCCTTGCCCCCATCGGTGTGGTCGTCCCCAACTCGATGATGGGCGAGGTCACGCCGGCCATCGCCGAGGCGGTCGCCGGGGCGCCGGGCCGTAAGCTGTTCGTGCCCATCAACCAGCCTCACTTCGAGATCGTCGGCATCGAGTGGAAGGCTCTCACCAAGCAGATCAGCGCCGCCATCGACATCATCCGCCAGGCGCTGGAAACTGACGACGGGGCCTAGTTCTCTTCACTGGCAGATTCCGTGTCCATCGGTCTACAACCTGCAATTTGCAGTTTGCAATCTGCAATCTACAATCTACCCCTCTGCCCACTTGCCTTTTCCCGCACTTCGTGGTATCATCTAGTCGTCGACATGAAGTCGGCCTGCAAACAGCGCATCGTGAAGATCGCCATCGGGTGGCCTGAAGGCCTGTGCCGGTATGTGGCGGTCTTTTCTTGTTCTCTGGAGGTGTACCGTGTGTGAAGCCAAGGTCTACCTGGACGCGGACGGTGAGGAGCGGAAGGTCATGGATGACGTGGTACTCGTCCAGCCCGAGGGGGGCGCCTACCTGCTGGTCAGCCTGCTGGGTGAGCAGAAACTGGTGGAGGGGATGATCGATAAGATCGACTTCTTGCATCACACGCTTCACCTGCGCCGACCGGAGGAGCCGTCGTCCGAACCGAGTTAGCGCTGCGCGACCTGCGTCCATCGTTCCGATAGCACGGATGATCCTGGGGCCATGAAGGCCACTTCCGGCGTGAACGCCGGTGGTCTTTGTGGCCCTTTTTTGACTCCACCGGCCTTCCGCCTGGCACAATCCACTTGGCTGGGCGGGGGACGGCCGTCTGGAAAACGAGAATCCATACCATCAATGCGGAGGATAAGAATCATGATCGACGAACTGGGCAAGATGGATGTTGAGGGTGTCAAGCGGTTTCATGGTCACTGGTGCCCCGGCCTGGCGATGGGGATCCGGGTGTCCGAGATTGCGCTGCGCGAGATCGGCCCGCATGCCGGGGATGAGGAGGTCGTGGCGATTGTCGAGACCGATAACTGCGCGGTCGACGCAATCCAGTATTTCACAGGTTGCACGTTTGGTAAGGGCAACCTGATTCACCTGGATTATGGCAAGAGCGCCTTTACGTTTGTCCGTCGCTCCGACGGCAAGGCGATCCGGATCGTCGCTCGCCCGGGTGGTTCGGGTCCCTCGGACCCAGAGCGTGAGGCCCTTTATCGCAGGGTGTGGGACGGTCAGGCCACCGAAGAGGATCGCCAGCGCGTTCGGCGTCTTCGCCAGGAGCAGATACAGGCGATTCTCGATCGCCCCGTGGCGGAGTTGTTCGATGTGCAGATCGTCGCGCCGGATATCCCCGAGCGGGCGCGTATCTACGAATCGGTGATCTGCACCGGGTGCGGCGAGCGCGTGATGGAGACGCGGATCCGTCTCCTCCGCGGCAGGCCGTACTGCATTCCCTGTTTCGAGACCCGGGATCGGAGGCTATGATGTCCTTTGTCGTCAGGAATAGAATCGGTCTTCTACTTTTGCTTTTGTTGGTCGTTGGCTGGGCCGCCGGGTGTACGTTATCCCCAGGGCCTGCCGTAGTGTCGACGTCGGCATCCGATTCTCCGTCCGGCGAGGCGGTGCCCTCCGCGTCGGAATCTATCGTGCTCACGTTGCCTGGGGAAGATTGGGGGTATCCATCCCCCTTTGCCTTCTATTCCCGCGGCCCCGGTTACATCAGGATGTCGTTTCTTTTTGACACGCTCACCTGGAAAGACGAGGATGGGGTGATCCCCTGGCTGGCCGATGGCTGGGACACCTCCGAAGACGGGACTGCATGGACGTTCACGCTGCATCCAGGGATTACCTGGCACGATGGGACGCCGTTGACCGCCGAGGATGTGGCCTTTACCTTTGAGTATTTCAAGGAACATCAGGCATCCTTCACGTGGTCCTGGTCGGTGGACAAGATCGCGGGAACGGAAGTCGTGGATGAGCATACGGTCACGCTCTACCTGACAGAGCCGATTGCGGGCTGCCACGAATCGCTGGTCGGGTCGCTGCCCATCATCCCCAGGCACATCTGGGAGGGCGTCGACGATCCGGTCAAGTTTCTCGCGGAGGAAGCGATTGTCGGGTCTGGCCCTTTCAAGCTGGTCGAGTACAGCAAGGAAGAGGGCCGCTACGTCTACGAGGCGAACCCGGATTATTTCATGGGATGCCCCGTGGTCGATCAGCTTGTCTTCGTCCAGGTGGAGAACCAGGCGTTGGCGCTGAAGACCGGCACGACCGACTATGCGTCCTTCTCCGGCAAAGAGCTGGATGCGGCACAGGTGTTCGATGGGGACCCGAACTACCGGCACATCGATGGCCCCAGTTTCTGGGTTCTGCAACTCATCTTTAATGCAACCAGGGCCCCTTTTGATAATGTCGATCTCAGGAGGGCTGTCGCCCACGCAGTAGATCGGGTGAGAATTGTGGAGCAGGTGACACACGGTGGGGCGATCGTGGCCAACCTGGGCGTCATATCTCCTTCTGTGGGCTGGTACAACCCCAACCTGCCCGCCTATGAGTACGACCCAGCACGATCCAGGGGTATGCTCGATGAGTTGGGGATGCGTGAGCTCAGCGTCACCTTGATCACGACGGCAGATTACGCCCGGGAAGCAGAGTTCATTCAGGCCGACCTGGAGCAGATCGGCATCCAGGTTGATCTGAAAACAGGGGATCGCAGCACCGTGGATGGTCTCTTGAGAGAGGGCAATTTCGATCTGGCAATCGGCGGGCACGGGGGTATCGCAAACCCTGCCATCTTACGGGTGCCGACGTGGCCGGCCAATTCGTACGTGAACGAAACGTACGACCGCCTCTATCAGGAGCAAGCCAGAACAGTCGATGAGGAAAGGCGACGCGAGACCGTGTGGCAGCTTCAGCAGACGATTGCCGATGACTTACCTGTCTTGACTTTGTGGCATCCCAAGGTGCGGACGGTCTTCGATCACTCCAAGCTGGACACGTGGTTCTACACCGATGGTGGGGTGGGGTTCGGTATTCCCCTTTCAATGAACAAGATGATTTTCCTGGGGAGGTGACGTCCGTGCGGGTTGTTCAGTATCTGGTCACGCTGATCGTGCTATTGTCACTTAACTTCCTTCTGCCTCGGATGATGCCGGGAGATCCCCTTTCGTGCCTCGTTGGTGATCCTGGGGCCGATGCGCCGATCCTTCTCACGGAGGAGATGCGGGAGAACCTGCTGGAGTACTATGGCCTGGACAAGCCGCTTATGGAACAGTATCGGGATTATCTGGCTGGTCTGGTCACAGGTGATCTGGGATGGTCCATTTACTATAATGCCCCAGTTACATCCGTGCTCCTGGGGCGGCTCAAGTGGACGCTGTTTCTGAGCGGCACGGCGGCGGTGATTTACACGGTCCTGGGTGTTCTGCTGGGTGCCGTTTCCGCATGGAAGAGGGGGACGAAGGTGGACGTGGGACTGGTGACCACGGTGTTCTCCCTGGGCTCCTGGCCCCCGTTTTTCCTGGGTATGCTGCTGATCATCGTTTTCAGTTTCAAATTGGGCGCTTTCCCCATAGGTGGTGCCCAGAGCCCCGCAGCGGTCCAGGCCGGTGGTCTTGCCCAGGTCAAGGATGTGCTCCACCACTGGTTTCTCCCATGCCTCGCCCTCGTCCTGACTCATCTGCCCGGTATCTATCTGCTCACCCGCAATTCGATGCTCAGCGTGTTGGGGGAAGACTACGTCCGGACCGCTAGATCCAAGGGGTTGCGGGAGTTTCGGGTTCTCTTGCGGCATGCCTTGCCCAACGCGCTTCTGCCCATCGTCACGACGATCGCCATGCGGTTTGGCTTCGCGATTATGGGGGCCATGTTCGTGGAGGTCGTATTTGCCTACCCGGGTATGGGAACATTGATCTATCAGGCCGGTGCGGCGCGGGACTATCCACTCTTGCAAGGGGGGTTCTTGCTCACGATGACGTTCGTCGTATTCTTCAACCTGATGGCCGATCTGCTGTATGCTCGCCTGGATCCGAGAGCGAGGTTCGTATGAACGATCTGATGCAGGTGGTTCGAGGAAAGCAACTGGCATCCGGGGGATTGGCTGTCCTGGTCACCTTCGGGTTGTTGGCTGTTCTGGCGCCCATGCTTTCGCCGTACACTCCCACGGAGATGGATGTGCCGATGCAGTCCCCATCGGGCCTCCATCCGCTGGGAACCGATGACGTCGGTCACGACATTCTGACGGAGCTTCTGCACGGTGCCCGGTTCTCCCTGCTCGTCGGATTCATCTCCGCCAGCCTCTCGACGGCGATCGGCGTCGTTCTGGGTTTGTTGGCTGGGTACTATGGAAAGCTTGGCTTCACAATCATGCGGGTGGTCGATATTTTCCTGGCTATTCCGCGTTTTCCGTTGATCGTCTTCCTGGCAGCCTTTCTCAGACCTGGCTTGTGGACGCTTGCCCTGTTTTTCCTGCTGTTTGGTTGGGCGAGGACGAGCCGCCTGGTGCGTTCCCAGGTCTTGGGCGAAAGAGCCAGCGGATACGTGGAGGCCGCCCGTGTGATGGGTGCAGGTGATCCTCATATCATCCTTCGCCACCTCCTGCCCAGCACGGTGCCTGTCGCACTCTCCCGGTTCATCGTGGAGTTTCAGCACGTAATCCTGGCGGAGTCAGGATTGAGCTTCCTTGGGCTCGGCGATCCGACGACCAAGAGCTGGGGGATGATGTTGCACTATGCCTTCCAATATCCGACGATTTTTATATCTGATGTGTGGGTATGGTGGGCGGTGCCGCCGGGGCTATGTATCACCCTGGTCGTGCTGGCGCTGACGTTCTCGGGTTTTGCGGTGGAGGAGTTGGCCAATCCAAGGCTGCGTGAGTCCAGACAGCACTGTCGAGACGAGGCTCCTTCCGGCCATAAGGCGACGTCCACCAGGACAGGGTCTGTGCGTCCGGCGGCTGAGGCTTTCGTAGGAGGGCGCTAGACCTGCGATGACGTACGGGTGATTTATCGATCCCCGTTCGGCTGCTTGACCCGAGGGTGGGGTATCTCTGCCAGAATCAACATGCCGCCGCTGGCCTGGTTGTGCAGTCTCACTCTCCCACCCAACAGGGCTACCCGCTCGCTGATGCCTAGCAGTCCGTAGTGTCCCTCGGCCGAGAGCGTCGAGAGATCGAAGCCGTCCGTCAGGCCTCGCCCGTTATCGGCGATGGAGATCATCAGGGAACGCGGAGACGTGTGCTTCAGACAGACTTGCGCAGCGCTGGCATGGGCGTGCTTGCGCACGTTGCTGAGCCCTTCTTGTACGATGCGGAAGATCGAAAGCTCGATAGTCTCGGGGAGACGTCTCAGGTGAGCGTCCAGGTCGAGTGTCACGGGGACGCCGGTTCGCCTGGACCAGTCGTGGGTGTACGATTGGAGCGCGGCGCCCAATCCTAGACTGTCGATCGTCGGTGGGCGCAGGTTGCCGCAGATGTGGCGCAGGTCGTCCACCAGCTCTCGGATGGAATCGCGGGCGTCCGTCAGCTCGTGCTTGAGCGTCGCGGCTACGTTTTCGTCCACCTTGATCTCTTCCAGTTGATAGTTTATGCTCAGCAGGTCCTGGATCACCTGATCGTGGATCTCGCGGGCCAGGTGTTTGTGTTCCTCCTCCTGTTGCGTCAGCAGGCGGCGCTGGGCGTCCTGCAGAGCCACGTTGGCGCTGTCGAGCGCGTTGACTTGTTTGGTCAGTTGGTCGATGAGTTGCTGGTTCACCCGGTCCTGCGCGGCCAGGTCTCGCTCCAGAAGCGCGTGCTGGTGGCACAGTTCCTCGGCCTGCTTGCGGGCGCGGTAGTAGCTGTCCAACGCCCAGATGATCGGCGTGAGCTGCTCGCGGTAGTTCGTGCCGACCAGCGCGGCCACGATTTCCTCCCGGCTGGTCTCGTCGGTGCGGTGGTTGGCTACCTGACGCCCTTCACGCAGGACGATGATGCGGTCGGTCACGGCCAGCAGATGGTCGAGGTTGTTACTGCTGAATATGACGGCCGTCCCTTGCTGTTGCCACGTCTGGATGAGGGAGAGAAGTTTCTGCTGGTAGGGGAAGCTCAACAGCAGCGTTGGATCGTCGATGATGATCAACCTGGAGGGACCAGTCATCGCGCGGGCAATGGCGATCATCTGGCGTTGCTCGCTCGACAGGTTGGCCACCTTCTCGCGCAGCGAGTTGAAGTGCACGTCCAACTGTGTCAGGATGCGAGTCGCCTCCTTGTCCATCCGCCTCCGGTGGGGCACCTTCAGCCATCGGCCAGCCGAAGGCCATCCGATCTCACGTCCCAGGAAGATGTTGCTGCTGATGTCCAGTTGCTCTGCCAGGTCTGGTTCCTGGTGGATCACTTCGATGCCCAGCGCCCGTGCCTGGGAAGGACTCTTGAGCCGCCGCCCGGCGAAGAAGACGCTCCCCCGTGTCGGTGCGTAGAGCCCGGCCAGCAGCGTGCATAGCGCAGACTTGCCCGATCCGCTTTGCCCGGCCAGGCCGACGACCTCGCTGGGATACACCTCCATGTTCACCCTCTGCACGGCTGGCAAGGTGCCGAAAACCTTTGACAGGTTGACGGTTCTCAAGAGCGGTTTCGTCGACACGGTCCCCTCACCCTTCCCTCTGCCGCCGCCAGTAGTCCAACAAGATGAACGCCAGAATCATCGTCCCAATTGCTGCTGTCTGCCAGTACGCGGGGAATCCCGCTAGAACCAGGCCGTTGCGCAACATCTGCATGATAGCCGCCCCCAGCAGCACCCCCAGGGTGCTCCCCACGCCCCCAAACAGGCTGGCGCCGCCGATGACGGAGGCGGCGATGATGTCAAGCTCGTAGCCGGTGGCGGCCGTGGGGGCGGCGACGCCCAGTCGTGCGGTCATCAGCACCCCGCCGGTGGCTGTCAGGAGCCCGCACAGTGTGTAGACCAGCACCTTGAGTCGGGCCACCTGGACGCCAGACACGAGAAGTGCTCGCTCGCTGCTGGCCAGTGTGTAGATGTAGCTGCCCAGGACGGTCTGCGACATCAGCAGACTGACGAGCACGACCAGCCCCAGCATGAAGAGAACGGGCATGGGCACGGGCACCGGACCGAGCAGGAGGTCGTACTGGCCTAGCGCGCGAAAGGTCTGGGGCAGGTTGCGCACCGGCCAGCCTCCGGTCAGGCCGAACATAATGCCCCTCGCGATGCTCGTCGTCGCCAGCGTGATGATGAACGGGGGCAGTTTCACGTGCCCTACCAGTGTGCCGTTGACCCACCCCGCCAGCCCACCGGTCAGCAGCCCGGCCGCGACGGCGGGCGTCACAGATATTCCTGCCCGCAGGCACAGCGCGCTCACCAACCCGGACAGCGCCATCACCGCGCCCACGGAAAGATCTACGCCGCCGATGATCATGACCATGCTCTGGCCAAAGGCCGCGATTGCGATCCACGAAAACGCGCGGGAGATGTTGGACAGGTTGTTGGTAGTGAGAAACGTGTCGGTCCCCAGGCTCAGGAGCGCTCCGACGGCGAGCAGGAGGATGAACACGCCCAGTTCGTGCCTGCCAATGAGCGGCTGCCAGATCCAGCTCAGGCGTCTGAGCAGGTTCGGCTTTTCGCTGGTTGATGGTGTGGTCAGAGAATTATCGTTCATCGTATAGCATTTGTTCTATGAGCGATCGAAGGATCACGCGATTATGTCGTCGATGATCTGCCGGAGCGTGGCTGCGTCCAGGTCTTTCTTGTCCAGAAAGGCGACCGCGCCGGCCTCCAGGCCTTGCCGGTGGAATTCCCGATCGGGATAGGCGCTGATCAGGACGACGCGTGACGATGGGCACAGTGCCTTGATTCTCCGGGTGCAGCGAATGCCGTCTTCTTCGCCCAGAACTACGTCCACCAGCACTAATTGGGGCGCTGCACGCTGTGCCAGATGTACCGCTTCTCCGATATTCTCAGCTTCATAGATCGTGGCCTGCGGGCATACTTTGCCGATCAATCTCCGCAGTTGATGGCGATAACGAGCGTTGTCGTCGACCAGCAGCATCGTGGCGGGCTGTTGTACAAGCGTCTCCGAAGATGGGGGGGGAGACATAGCGGATTGCCCGGCCAGGGCCAGCACTTCGGGATGCCGCATGGCGTAGTTGACGGCTTCCAGCCGGCTCTGAACGTTGAGCTGCCGGTAGAGACGTGTGAGGTGATTTTCGATCGTCTTGACGCTCAGGCCCAGCCGCTGGGCAATCGTCTGATTGTCAAGACCTTGTTGCAGCAGCCGCAGGATGTCCCGTTGACGTGTCGTCAGCTCGGGCGAGGGAGGCTCGGTGTGTGTGTAACTGACCAGCTTGTCCACCAATGGGCTGGAAACCCAGCGCCCACCAGACAGTACCTGCTGGACTGCCAGCCTGAGTTCGCTGAGCGGTTGGTCCTTCAAATGATAGCCGTCGACGCCGGCCTTCAGCAGCCCCTGCACGTACACGTCGTCGTCGTAGGCGCTGACGACCAGGATCTTCATACCGGGGTAGCGCGCGCGTATCTGCTGAATCGCGACGATTGGTTCGAAGTGGGGCATAGTCACGTCGATCAGCAGCATGTCGGGCTGCATCTGGGCCAACATCGTGAAGAGCGCTGGCCCGTCGCCCACCTCGCCGACGACCTCCAGGTTGGGGAGTTCTTTCAAAGCGTTGCGGATGCCTGCTCGCACGACGGCGTGATCGTCCGCCAGCAACAGATGTACCTTCGCCATGGTCCTGTATTATACCATTATTGGGAACCCTTGCCCATTTGTCTTCGGGGAATAGGGGAAATCCCCCTAGCCTGGTGGGGGAAATCTCATAACCCTTTAGGGGGTTCGGGGGATGCAAAGCCGCGTTGTTTTTGCTATACTATTACCATGTGTGTCACACTGTGCGGTGACGTTGCGTTTCTACTGTTCAATTCCATCCCCTCTTCCCCTGAGAGAGGGCTACGGTGAGGGCGGTTGCCCTCGGATGGATCCTCGATGTTCCAACTGTCAACTTGGCTTCCGGTGTCCGGCGCGGATTGGATCAGCCCTGGCTTGCGCTGGGCGCCATTATGTGCACTATGAAAGGAGGTGGGGTGCAGGGATCTTCGACAGGTGCTCTGTGTGGCTTGTGGTGATTCGCCGATCTAGTTTAGATTCGTGGGCAATCACCACCGGGAATCGGTTCACATCTAGTGCATCACATAAGAACTGAGGAGGAGATTAGAGATGAGCAAGCGTTTGAATACTCTGATTGCCATCATCGCGCTGTTGGGTATGGTGCTGGCTGCCTGTCAGCCTGCTGCACCAGCGGAGGAGCCGGCGGTCGAGGAGCCCGCTGGCGCGCCGGAGAAACTGACGATCGCGTGGATTCCCAAGGCGTTGAATAACCCGGTCTTCGAGATTGGGCGCGATGGCGCCTTCAAGAAGGCCGAGGAGCTCACGGCTGAGACGGGCACGGAGGTCGAGGTGCTGTACGTGGGCTCCGTAGCCTCCGATATGACCGAGCAGGCCCGCGTCGTCGAGGACGTCATTGCCAAGGGCGTCGACGCCATCGGCATCTCCTGCAACGATCCCACCGGCTGTGAGGATCCGATCAACAAAGCCGTCGAGGCCGGCATCCCGGTCATGACCTGGGATTCCGACTCGCCCGAGAGCGACCGCTTCACCTACCTGGGCGTCGACAACTACGAGGGCGGCAAGGCGGCCGCGGATCTGATGGTGCAGTTCATGGGTGAGGAAGGGAAGGTGGCACTGCTGACGGGCGTGCCCGGCGCGTTCAACCTGGAGGAGCGTATCCGCGGCTTCGAGGACGGCGTGGCCGGCTACCCCGGGATCGAGATCGTCACCACCGTCTACTGCAACGACGACATCAACCTGGGTGTGCAGGTGGTGGAGGAGACGATGCAGGCGAACCCG
>Ga0180438_10003261_pt1 | contig 24795 bp, 25 predicted proteins | sample SS_ome_12_FD_132455 | JGI IMG/M metagenome (GOLD analysis project Ga0180438, IMG submission 132455) | Hypersaline lake sediment archaeal communities from the Salton Sea, California, USA - SS_3_D_2 metaG | ecosystem: Environmental > Aquatic > Non-marine Saline and Alkaline > Hypersaline >... | reverse complement strand
GCAATCAGGTCCCGCTCTTCCTTTGATAAGTGCTCGTATCTCCTTCCCATAACGCTTTGATCTCCTTTTCCCCATTATACTCATTTTCTCTTCAAAGCGTTGCACTTGCTTATTGAACTCGTGTACGCAAAACCTGCTTGATCATGCACGTATTGGAACCGTCACCCGTAATAGTCCATGTTCAAACTTTGCTCTTGCCCGGGTCGCAACAACCGGTGAAATAAATGGAACGTATTTGGAATAATCGACCTCATCGCTGGCTGCATAGAGGAGCAGACACCGAGAATTCACACGCAGTTTTATAGTTTTCTCGTCGACTCCCGGAAGCACGACCTCGACGGTGATTATGTTTTGTTGAGCATCAACGAAAGTACACAATTCAGGTTCTAAGTGTTTTCTGAAAGCAACCATCGTTATCACCTACCTTTCATGTATCCGTACAACCTTTGTCTCTCCTCTGCCAGACCTTCATAATGTAATACCACTTTTATAGTATGCAATTCCCATGCCAGAGAAAAAACATTAAATTACAGGACTTTGTCGATCAAACCGCACAATAATTGTGTAAAATTTGATACATATTGTGTCGTATTTGATACAGAATCCCCTCAAAGTTTATCATCGTGCATCAATAGATTTGACATGAGGGTTGAATGTCGTATACTTGAGGCTGGAAAGAAGAAAGGGGATATTATGAAAAATGCAATCATTTTTGTTTCATTGTGGATGCTATCAACAACATTTATATCTGCACAGGATAGATATACAGCGACCGAGTTATTAGAGGAAGAATATAATAGAGTAACGGACGATGTTTTTTATTATTATGGTGAACATTCACCAGATGATAGTCGATGGATTCTATTCCCTGATCATGAGGAAGAGGTGGGACAGTTTCCTCTTATACGGACGGCGCAGGATGGTTCACCCATCTATGCTTTATGCGTATTCGCTGAGGTCGAGGATGTTGCCTGGTCACCTGAATCTGATTGGTTCGCGTTCATTGATTATGATGCACTATATAATGGAGGTGCTCAATTCATATATTGTGTTAATGTCTTCACTGGAGAGTATAGATGTATCAGGTTGCATGAAATCGTCGAACACGAAGATATTGGAAAACGAAGTAAAGTTCTGGTCATGAATCTGGGCTGGCTGCCGACAAACGACGGAGTGGTTTTCAGTATCGAGGTTGATTATCTGGGTACATCAGGCGATGACATGATCGACCAGCACAGGATCGAGGATTTAGGAGACTTTTTCGAGCAGGATGATCCAGTGCATGCCGGGTACTACGTTGTGCAAATCATAGAATAAAAAAGACTATCGGCTAAGGGGCATAATATACCCCCAAAGAAATATGGTAATTGCTCTCCGTAGGTTGAGGAGGATTTGCCTCGTCACCACTCCCGGTAATATTCGCGGTGAATTCGGGAATAAGCCTCAATTTGCTGAGTTTGAACTCCAGTCCACCACCTACAATAGCTACTCCCTGGGTTGATGAACCACTGAGAGGGGTTTCAATTACAGTACCGTTAGGATACTCATCCCGCTCATGTCCTCCGACAATAATATTGATCCCGATGCCAAGACCAATATATGGAGAAACAAAGGGAATGAAACTTCCTCTCAATGAAAGAAACACCGGGAAATATATGTTGTTATAAAAATAAGTTTTCCGTCCCCAGGATACACTGCGTGAGTATTTCGTTGTGCGGTACTGCGGAGTGAGATCCAAGCCAACAATTCGAAAGAGATCAGTTCCCATTCCCAGACCAAAATGCATGCCGGTTCCGGTTGAAACTTCCCCATTGTCATCATGGTCATAATTGCAGGCGATCATGCCGAGTTTAACACCGGTACGCATGCTGAGCACCTGGGCATTTGCCGGAATAGAGATTGTCAATACAGAAAGAAGGATCAGAAGCGAGATAATTGTGTTCTTTTTCATTTATACCTCCAAGATATTATATCATTATCATACGGTGAAGTCAATTGGATCTATTGACCGGAAAATTGGGCTATCTGGATCATGTATCCGTGCCTTCTCTTGATACATTATGACTGATCAGGCATATTGTCATCCATTATGGATAGTATCCTACAATGGGCTTGACTTGTACAAGTATTTCTATTATCATGTTGTAATGATCACTATCAACGAAGTTACTTCCAAACAGGATAGTGCTGATTTCCTTCGTTTACCATGGGAAATATACAAGGATAATCAATATTGGATACCACCGCTTATCAATGAAGTTGAGGAAACCCTATCGTTAGACAGGAATCCGTTTTGGACGCATGCGAGAATGAAGATGTTTCTGGCCCGTCGCAACAACGAACCAGTTGGTCGTATTGCAGGGATCATCGATGATAATCATATTAATTTTCATGAGGAAAAAACGGGATTCTTTGGATTTTTCGAATGCGTGGACGATCAGGAGGTTGCAAGTGGTTTATTTGATCATGCAAAAGCGTGGTTGAAGGAACACGGAATGGAGACCATGAGAGGTCCGGTGAATCCAAGCATGAATGATGAAAATGCCTTTTTGCTCGAGGGTTTTGACCTGCCCCCGGCGGTTATGATGCCGTATACCCACGAATATTATTTAAAACTGGCAGAGAATTACGGTTTAGAAAAGGCAAAGGACCTCCTCGCCTTCATTAAATACGCAAAAGATGGTATCCCACCGCGGATCGAAAAAATGATCAACCGTGTTAGAGAACGCACCGGTGTTGTCACGCGACCGTTCAACATGAGGAAATTCGAGCGTGATGCGGAGATCCTGAAAGGTTTGTATAACGCAGCATGGGAAAAGAACTGGGGTTTCGTGCCCATGACTGATGATGAAATGAACCTTGCTGCCAAGAAACTGAAACAATTCGTTGATCCGGAGCTCGTTCTCTTCGCGGAGATCAAGGGGGAAGCGGTCGGTGTTTCGGTGACAGTACCTGATATCAATCAGGTATTAAAAAGATTGAATGGAAAATTGGGGCTGATAGAAATGTTGAAATTTGTATACTATAAAAGGAAAATAATCGGTGTTCGATCCCTTATCGGAGGAGTGAAAAAGGAGTACCGTGAATCAGGCATAATTGCTGTTCTTTACTATGATACTGAAAAAGCGGGGGTTCGTCGGGGATACGAATGGAGTGAACTCGGCTGGAACCTGGAAGACAATGACTTGATCAATAAATTCGATACTGCGATCGGCGGGAAAGTATATAAGAAGTACCGTATTTACGAGATCGCCATTTAGATCCATGTTATAAAGATAATCTATATACCAGAAAAGGAGGCATATATGCGTACTGCTTTATCCGTAACTATGTTATTTGTTCTGATCGCGTTGATCCAGTGCGGTCAACAACCTGCTATTGCCATAGATAAAACTACAGTGGCACCTGGTGCGGATATCATGGTGACATTCACGGCTGGTGCGGGCTTTAAAGAGAATGCGTGGATCGGCATTATTCCATCCAATATCCCGCATGGAAATGAAAGTGAGAACGATGCGCATGATCTTGTCTATAAATACCTGGATAATCAGACGGAAGGGACATTCACATTCATGGCTCCAGGACAGACCGGGTCATATGATTTCCGCATGCATGATACAGATGCAGACGGTAAAGAAGTTGCGAGTGTGACCTTTACCGTGAAGTTGTACAAAGAAGGTGCTTCTTTGAAACTTGACAAGGACACATACAGACCAGGCGAGGAGATAAGGGTCACCTTTACTGCACCAGCTGAATGGGGGGCAGGCGCATGGGTCGGAATCATTCCGTCTGATATACCGCACGGAAGCGAGGATGAGAATGATCAGCATGATGTTGCCTATCGGTACCTGGATAAAAAAACTACTGGGCTGGTAACATTTAAGGCGCCAAAAGAAAAAGGCGGGTTTGATATCCGGATGCATGATACTGATAATAATGGCAATGAGATAGCCTCAGTGTCATTCCAGGTAAAGTAGGTTTTATAATGGATTGAATCGAATTTGAGTACTAAAAAAATGCCAGCGGTATAGCCCGCTGGCATTTTTGTACCACCTGTATATCAATGTATCATGCTTGTGGCTCGAGATCAACGTATAAGCAGCAGTTTCCGAGTTATGTTATGTCCTTTGTAACGATGTACAAGAAGGTAGATACCATTGGGTAATTCTTCCTGTGCATCACCAGTACCATCCCAGTCAACAGTCTGATGGAATGCTGAAGAAGTTGACCTGGTGATGGTCTTTACCAAATTGCCTGAAATATCGTAAATTTTGATGAGAATGGGTCCGGCATCAAGATGATCCTTTGTCTGCAGGCTAATCCGCACTCGGTGTGAGAAGGGATTGGGCGTGATTGATAATGATATAACAGGATCGTGTTGTACTTCTGAAACGGATGATATCGCTTCCTTTACAATGATATTATCGCATATAGTCGAGGCGGTAGATTCCATATTGAATGTATAGATTCCAAAATAACCCTGGGCAATACTATCATTCAATATCGGGCAGCCGGGCAGCAGATTGTCGTCATAATAACACCAGATCGAATCTGCGATCATGGTCACTGAAAACCTGTGCCAGGATGATGACCCGGGAACACCTCCAGGAATCTCCCCTGAAGCCCAGTCTCTGAGTGCTACTGGCATGCCACCGGAACCGATGAGTCCAAGCCGAATTCTTGCATCACTATCAAAATCCGATACAAGACGGTAATAGTAGCGGTTTGACGGGTTCATTCTCCAAGCAATTCCGTTATATGCACCGCCTGCACCGGACATCACGTTCGTGAATATCCATGCTTCCACTGTGCAGTTGGTGAGGGTCGACATACCTGAATAGGTCAGGCCTGCCATGCCCATATATTCATTCCGGATAATACCCGCCCAATCATCTCCACCCGGAGTCGTGGGATCGTTTATGACTTCCATGCTGTCTCCAAGCCCGATACTGTCCGTGAACCATGGACGCCAGTTCAATTGCATGTTTCCACCCGTGAAGTACTCTTCATACAGTACCTGGCCAGAAAGCATGCCGGCCATGATGGAAATTACAGCGAATAGCTTCATGTATTCTCCTTTCAGATCATTTATAATGAAACATCATAACTATAAACCCAGGGTAACTGAAATACGGTGGGTTGAGTCAAGAACATCCATATCTACAAAGGCGTAATCAATAGAGATTATTCGTCTGCCAATTTGCATATTGATTCCTGCACCGACAGTATATTTCTGGGTATCATAATTGAATTTGTAACCGCCTCTCAGGAATAATGTATTATATAGACCGTACTCGCATCCCAGTTGGAGTTTTTCCTTGCCATCATTGGGGTGGATGCCATCGAGGGCAATGGTAAAGCGATGGATTTTGTTATCGAACAGACCCCCCTCTGTGTTAATAAGATCCCACGCGAGACCCAATTTAAATGCCATTGGTAGAGGAAATGATTCTGTAGACAGACGAGCCTCGGCATCTGGATTCCCACGGAAATCAGGCCAGGGATCAGTCTGGACGATAAGATCACTACCTGCGAGTTGCATGCGTCCACCATAGTTAACCAGGCACATGCCGATCCGGGCACCTTTTATCGGTGTCCGGAAGATCGAACCAATATCGAAAGCAACAGTCGCTGCACTCTCGTGAAAAATGCTTTGCTGAATGTACTTACCCGATACTCCAACCGATAAGAACTCCGATATGAATGCAGATAATGAGACACTGAGTAACCCGTCTGTGTAGCGGTAGTATTGGTCAGTTCCTTCAGGTTCTTCGATCGTGGTGATCTCCATATCGCCGCTAGAAAGAAACGTACCCCAAAGACACACATTGAATTTACGTGTCGGTATCACACAAGAAGCATAGTTATACGTAAGATCAGCAAACCATCGGGTGTGTCCTCCGGAAACCAGTAAATTTTGTACTTCGGCAAAGCCCGCGGGATTATAGTAAACTCCGAGTGCGTCGTTGGCAAGGGCAACGAAAGAACCGCCCATTGCTACTGGACGTGCACCGCATTCGATCTTCAGGAATGGCGCGGCAGTAGTTCCCACTTTGTCAAAGGAGTGTGCCATTGAGATTATGAGGAACAGGCCGCAGATCATAAGTACGAATTTGCATGATTTATGGTTCTTCATATCATTATCTCCTTATTTAATGATCGCGAATTTACCTTTCGCCTTTGTCGCGTTATCTGTCGTTACCACAAATACATAAAGACCGTATGCGACTTCAAGTCCGTGTTTGGTTCTAAGATCCCAATATTCATAACTGAGATTACTGTTGTGTATGATCGTAGTTATGTGTTCCCCGGCAATATTAAAGATCTGGATCTGGCACTGTTGAGGTAGTTGTGTGAACATGATCTTGCGGTCATAGGGAGTGTTCTCAAAACGCGAGTGAAGGACATATGGATTTGGTACCACCTTAACGCGCACCAGATCGATCAAACTCGTATCGATTGCAGACGGGACGATGGTAAACTGGTATGATATATCCTCGGTAAATGGTTTGAAGGTTCGGATCGTAAACTCATCCCCCTCGGTTGGTGGGGTCGCATTGTCGGGTCCATTCTGGGTAGCAAAGTATACTGCTTCTCCTCGACCGTTCCAGCAGCCTATCTGATCAACGAAACCAAATGAAACACCTGAAGGATTCGAATTATAGCCTGCCCCGCCAGGAACTAGATCCCATCCTTCAGGTCCGAACAGGGGATTTCCCGGGAAAGCATAGGCAAAATCCAGGAGCCACGTGGAATCACTTACATCGATAGGATTGAGTGAATCGGTGATGTCGTAAACACGGATAGGGATCTGGATAGGTGGATATTGACCTCCAAAACCATCCTCGATCTGAACGGTTGCAGGATTGTTGTGGTCTACAATAATGCGAAAATCAGCCGCACCAGCAATATAGGAATATAAACCACCGCCCATGGATCCTACGTACCCGGTCCACCATTCAAACGTACAGGTGTCACCATGCACTGTTGTCCAGTCAAAGTATTTAATGCCTGCTCCGCTGTTCTGGAGGGTCAATCTGAATCCATCAGTTACTGGAATATTATCGAGTGACGAATCGGATAATTCCTGATTTGCTAACAGTGTTTCCTGCTCCGTAAGGCTGAAAAGATTAAAGGTTGTCCAGATTGTTGTGTCGTTCAACACGGAATCGTTGAAGGTTATCTCATATGTGTGAGGAAGAAGTGCAGCTGGATTCAGGATATTAACGAGAGCAAGTCCTTCACATTGACCACCGATCGGCTGGAGCGTATCACCATCCAGTACGTAACTCGGTGTATATCCTGATGGTTTCATAGCCGGGATCACCGATACGATATTCGCCGCCTCAGGTCGTCCAGTTGGATTTTCATAAGACGGCTCCAGTGAATCTGGATGCTGATTGCCCTGGTCGTATGCTGCTATACAATACCAGTATTCGATACCATTATAAACAGACGTGTCAATATACGTATGTTTCAAGCCGGTTTCACTCCCCAACGATTGATAAGGGAATGCCGGATCAGTGCCGTATATACTATCAATGAGGTCGAACTGGGCAATAGGCACATAACCAACAACCGCTCCAGTAGCATCCGTTATCTCCTTGCCCCAGGTCTGGCCCCGGTCCTCACTTCGATAGATCCGGTAGCCTTCGAAATCTGATTTACCGCTGATAATATCGATCGATGATTCGGATGGTTCAGCATCCCAGTATAGAGTTATATGCTGATTATCGGGAATCCCATACACTTTTGGCGGTGAAGGGGGACCGCTACCAAGAAAGTAATTATCCGCCATGAGCAATGCACTATTCAGATTATCGAACAGGTCGGCTGAATCCTGCCCGCAGACGATGATAATTGTAAGCTGGAGCGTATCGTCAGGCGCGATCACCTGAGGTCCAGTCGACACGAAATAATTATACGCGGTGGTTGATTCAGGCAGGAGGGATTGAATTATCGAGGGATCATCGATATGGATATCATTACCGTGGAAATACAGTGATGAATCAATATACGGGCTGGTAGGATCAGATATAATGATTGGATACATACGATAGTCTTCTTCCGGTTCATCCTGTTTCCGGTAGTAATGGAAATTCTCGATCGGGGTATTGATAAATGCCATACCCGCGTAACCCACGGATTCCCAAGGTTCCTGTGGCACTCCATCCGCGTCCCAATAATAAACAAAAGTCACGGTGGAATCACGATAGAGCCCGAGATAGTCCTGCATATCATAATCACATCTGATCTTCCCACGAAAACCGAGATAAACGTTATCAATTGTACTCCCCTGTGTGTTATAGAGGTGAAGATCGTAGAAAAGAATATCTTCAGCATAAATCCTGCCGTAGGAATAGGTTGATTGCTCGACCTGAAGACCAAAGGTATTTTGATCATTGAATACACAGAAAAGATCTTGGTCCGAGGTGAATTCTCCCTCGACTTCCTGTCCTGCTGTATCACTCCGGTAGGGACCAGGCCATGTACGTACACCACCGATCATCGGCCACGTTTCATCATTATCTGAGGTAGCTACGAGCGGTGTCCCATCAGCCGTAGTAACATCGCCGGAAAAAAGCGTACCCCGTGATCCTTCGAGCGGTGCCCATTCCGGACTTACATTATCAAACGATTCTACCACTGTATCATTACGCGCAGCGAGTATACCAAAGCCCACACAGTATTGATGCTGGATGGGTGCAGAGTTCGGCCAGTGGCAGGCAGGTGTGAAATAATGGTGGTATGAGATGAGACCGAAATTGCTCGTTACATTGGATACCTCACCTTTGTCAGAGATCCCAACTGCGATATCTTCATCAGGATAGAAGAGTAAGAAAAGTATTAAAATCATATCGTCTCCCTTCCTAAAGTGCTATTCTGATCCCGGCTTTGAGATTTCGTCTGGGTCCAACATGCGCCGGATCCATGATGTAGTCGATCGACCCCATCAGTCCACCGGGTGGTTCTCCAGTATCCCAAGGCTCGCCGCTTTGTGGGTACACATAGCGGGGATTTATATGATCAGTCAGATTGGTGCCTTTTGCATATATATCAAGGCTAACATTCCCGATCTTAATTCCCTGATAGATCATTGCATCAACCGAATAGGTCCATCCCATACGTGCAGAGTTTTCTTCCACTACAACTCCTTCGCTAATGTACGGCGTATAGGGAAGACCGCTGGATGCCGTGAAGCTGACCGTAACGCCTCCGAGGTGATGGAACATGAATTTTCCCGTTCCTGAAAAGGTATGGCGGCGATCAAAATCAAGGTAGTATTCCTTCATCCGTTCGGGCACTCCCGTATAAACATCATAGAAACCCTGCATGGCGAAGGATCGATTCCCCCGGGCAATCTGAAAGGTATAGTTGATATCAAAACCGAAGTTCGAGTCGAGTTTTCGCAGAATGGATATGTCGATCCCCTGAACACTGCCGAAATCCTCATTCGTGTATATGATGTAGTCATAGGGATAGGATCTGACCTGGGTGGTGGCAAGCAGGTTTTTGATATCTTTAAGGAACAGTGTTACATCGACCGCATAGAGATTACGAAAAGCGTATTTGATGCCGGCTTCATAAGCAGTCGTTTGCTGCGGTTTGATACGCGGATTACCCACAAGTCCATAGCGTGGTATGCTCTCAGGGTATGTGATATAGTTGCTGTTAAAATACATGATCTCATACGGCGGTCTTTGGAAAAAATGACCGTAGGCAAAATGGAACATCGCAGCATCAGTAATGGGATGTGAAAGACCGATCCGGGGAGAGAATTGATATTGCACATCCACTTCAGTTGCTGGAGAGGTCGGATCTTCTATGTCTTCCCACATGATCGCTGCGGGATCACAATAATCAAACCGAAGACCAATGTTCGCGACGAGATGCTTGTGTTCGATTTTATTTTGGATGAAAACTGCTCCATCGAATGGTTTCCTCGCATATCTCTGGTAGACGATTGGACCGCGTACGAAAAGTTGCTCTCTTTTATCGACTTCGAATTCGTAAAGGTTGTGTTCGATCCCCAGTTTAATATTATGGATCCGGGCAAGATTAAGGTTGAGATCAGCCTTTGTCGCATATTGTACTGTTGTGACTTCCTGTCTGAAGATCGGATATCCAGAAATATAGAATTCTGAATAGTTGTCCAGTGCAGGTTCGATTATCGTATCCTCCGCAAGACCTGGTACGCTGGTTTCGATGCTGTCGACAATATAACCAAAACGAATATTATAGAAGAACGTTGCTGCTGGTGCATGGTTTACTCCGGCAAGTGCCCGGATGTTGTAGATCTGATTTACCAGGTAGTGATCGATATCATTTTCATAATCATGATAGAGATACTTATAGAGATGGTTATAATTCTGGTATTCATGGTATGCATAATGGGCATCGACGAAACATTTAAAGTTCGATGGAAAACGGCGGGTAAGTTTACCGCTGCCAGTGCGGATGAGATCATATCCAAACGGGAGCCCTGAAAGTTGATTACCGTACGCTCCGCTGGCAACGATCGTCGTGCGTCGATCAAAAGGAAGGGGCGTTGATACGTATCCATTCACCTCGCCGATGAACCGGGAGTTGAGAGTGTTCGCTGCATATTCTGATCGGTCGAGCGAATCACGGTGCGCATCAGTCCAGGAGGGATCTAAATAATTCATCCAATCCGGCTGACGGTATGGAGAGGTGGTGAGGGTGGGGGAAGTATATTCGATAATCGCGGTCAATTCTTTTCCGCCTTCAGGGGTCACAATATTAACGACACCACTCATGATATTGCCATACTCAGCATTGAAGGTCCCTGAAAGCAGGGACATTTCAGATATCAGATTCTTGTGAAAAATCGGTGTTGTACCCAGGAGGGGATTGGACACCTCGATACCGTCAATATAATAGGCGAGTTCTCCGCCTCTTCCACCCCGGATGTGAAGATCTCCGGTTGCATCCTGGGTAACACCACCCTGGAGAGCGATCACATTCTCGGCTGTCTCAACCGGGAGAATGTTGATATCATGTTTAGTGATACGAGCTTCCTTTGAGGTCATATCGACTTCAATGATGGGTTTTTCGGCGGTAACCACGATCGGTTTTTCGATCTCTATGATACTGGATGCAAGTTCGAAATCCAGCGTTGTTGTTCGATCCACAAACACCTGGACATTCTGTTTGATTTTGGTCTGGTACCCGATCATCGATGCTTCGACTTCGTAAATACCAGGTGGTATATTAAGGACGAAATAGTATCCATCCCAGTCTGTTGCAGCACCCGTGTTCAGTTCAGGAATGATGATGTTAACACCAATTAGATCGCCTTTTGTTTCCGCATCGATGATTTTACCGGTAATTTTGCCGACAGTTCCGGCAGTTAGCAATAAAGGGAGCAACATCAAAGTAACGATTTTCATATAACTCCTTTCAATAATAATAATTATACAGAAGCTGTAGACTTATTCAATGATTGTTTATCATGAAATCCCCTGGTCCGCCGCAAGTGGTAATGCCTAAAGATAAAGAATGTGAATTACTACAGAAAGTTGCACCAAAATTTGGATGTAATGCTACTTGATGAACGTCCCTAAAGGCCCTCTGGTATCGATTATACTCCTGAGTTTCTTGAATGGTATGGTTACCTGATGTGGTCCCTCGGCATATGGACCGACTGCATACGGCGCAAAAGTGCATAACAACCCTTTGGGCGTAACGTTGAATACAAGAAGGTCTGGTTCAATGTTCTGGATACTCCCGTCAAGAATCCACGCAGCATCCTGTTCTTTAAGTTCGTGTATAAGAATTTCTGACAGGATGGCTCCATAATCCGTATTTCCCAAAAAAAAATCTTCCAGATCAAGGAATTCGGCTGATCCTTTTTCTTCCAGGTGATTCAGGCAAACATAATAGGCATTTCCATGGGCACCTCCTGTATGTTCGTATACCTCAAGAAGGATGCTTATAAAATACTCTGAGTAAAACTCGATCGTATAATCACAAACGAATTCCCATCCCCATTCTGGTTCGTCTTCCATATCGAGCCTATAGTCTTCGATAAAACTTTCAAATAGGGCTAATATCGTATCAGTGATCAGTTCCTGCATGCCATGAGCATCACCAGTGAATTGCGGCGCATAAGCGGTCACTTCATAACGGTGTGATTCGAAAACCACCTCACCAGCAACGAGTTCCAGGGAAAATGGCAGATTCTTTTTTCCCGGTGCATCTGTCCATGAGCCTGAGGCGGTGGTATATCCATTAAAAAAGGTACCTTTGAACGTACCGGTACATTCTCCGTCAACGAATTCGTTGATCACGAACGACCCATCGTTCATAAAGGTACCTTCAAGATCAATGAGTGTTCCTATTGAATAATAATAATAATAACCATCCACATTCAAGTCATTCAGTGCGAGGGTCATAAATATCGGGTACTTGCCATTGAGGGTCCCCGTAAAGTGATACTGACCACTCTCATGAGCCTCAACACTATAACCAAAAACAAGGGCGCAGCCGCACAAAATAACTATTGCAATGACCTTCTTCACGTAACCTCCTTTATATTCATCAGTATATGTATACCGGAACGGGTGTAAAGAACATTGCGCACTGAGACTGTCTTGACAGATGTGTTGATTTAGCCATAATGTGCATTCAAGTAGTGAACCAAGGAGGTCTCATGGCTGAAAGAGAGATCAATAGAGACATTGTTTTTGCACAATTGAGAAATCTTGTCGATCCGCTCTTTCTGAGCAAGGAAATGCTGGAACATGCGGGGAAATATTTTCCGTTCAAAGAAATTCAGAGTAAAGCACAGCAAGGACAGGTTACTCGGAATGCGGTGTCCGAGTTTGTAGTGAACTTTGCACAAGTCCTGCGCCAGGAAGTAAAGGCATCGGGACGTACCGTGATCGAATCGAGCGACATCGACAACGCATTCAATAAGGTTAAAACATCCTGTCCATTTTAATGCTATTACGGTAGATCCAGGTATGGATCGCTTGACATTTTCCACCAGGTAGAACCGCCAATATTGATCCGCTCCATATCTGCCTGGGGATATGGTTCGAATTCTCCGGTGATGATATTGCTGATCGGAAATGTCCATTTCTCGGGCGGTTCGATATCAAGAGCTTCACCATGACCACCTTCGATCGCGAACTCACTTGCACACGAAGCTGTGGGCTCGACGATCTCGCCCCCTACCAACGCAGCCTTTGTGTTGACGCTTAAAGTCAAACGGTTGTGGTCCAGTTGCCAGGTGCCGTACATGCCGGATAACCGTTGACTCCAATCCATTTGATTGGGTGCGTATTCGAATCGTCCATCCGGGAAAAAATAAAGGAGGTCACTGTAACCGGCCGCAACCATGGGCGAAGCATGCCAGATACCCACCAGATCATCGGGGAGTACACTGATGTTCTGGTCGGTCTTATATGCGCTCTCGAAATGCTTGATCCTGTTGATGATCATCGTATCAACATGACCGAGCAAATGGTTGACATTATCGTACAGGGATTCGTACCATTCGAACTGACTGAACCATTCATGCAGATCAGAGGATTTGAAGCGATAGCCGTATTGGGCAAAATACATATTCCTGAGAATGCGTAATTCTCGTGCATCAAGTACGGATAGGTTGAAATCTGAGAAACCTTCCGGGAGTTTAGTAAGATCACCTTCATACAACGCGTCGATTGCATTGTCATTATAAAGGAGTTCATATGATTGCTCCTCATACTTTTGTATGTCGTCTTCCGTAAAAGCATATAAAGATTGTGTAAAAAGAATCAGCGTGAGCACTACGAAGATGGTTGATTTCCCCATAAAGTCTCCTTTGGATCATTGTAGCCATGTTGCTTACCGGGTCAATGATGATCAGTGCCGGGAAGAAGCTTGATTTACATCCAGTGGTATCTATACTTACAGAGGAAAGAATAACAAAGGAGGATCTATGCATGGATTTTGTCATATTGAGATCCCGACAACGGATGCAACAAAATCCGCTGGCTTTTATAAGCGAGTGTTCGATTGGGCCATAAACGAAAGTGATCCAAACTACATTCAATTTTCCACTCCGGATAATGAAGGAGGTGGATTCACGACAGCCAGCAAACCGACAAGTGATGGGTTTATTCTCTATATCCAGGTTGAGGATATCGAGAAAAAATTAAGAGAGATCGAAGAGGCAGGCGGAAAAACAGTGAAAGGTAAAACTGGTATTTCACCGGAATTCGGGTTTTTTGCGTTATTCACTGATCCCTGCGGGAATCAGCTTGGGATCTGGTGTAAAACATAAGTATAGAGAGTGCCTGCATACGGATTATGACAAGATCCATACGTTATAGATCCGTACAAAATATGATTATTGCGGATAAATAACGAATTTGTCGTATGATTCGGTGATATCAAAAAAAATGGTTAGTTTTTCATCATCCTTTAACCTGATTTTCAGGATATCATAATGCCGTCCTTTATCACAGATCAAATGCTGTTCCTTAATTACATAATCATTGTCTTTTTTCCCATAACGCCGCGCGAGATACCGGTATTCAGCATCAACAGTTTCAAAATGTGATGTCGCACCTGTGATCTTGATCGCATCGGATAGTGATCGACCAGTGTTGTTGCTGTAAATGACCATACCCGTAAGTATAGATATCTTTTTTTCGACGTCAACCGAATACCGATCACATTAGAATACTCTAAATCCTGAATCCCGTCAAACAAAACGCATTATTATTTATCGAAAACTACCTGATAAACTTCTCGACTCACTCCGCTCGCTCGAAGATTATCGCTTTGGTGTGTTTCCTTACCGTCTTATAAAGCCCTCTCTTCGCCCTCATGCAGCCCTGTCCTGTCATATTTTACTCTTTATGTATAATCCTTGACATCATTCCGGATTTCATAATAATTTCTTATGTCCATATTCGTGCAAAAGTTCGTTGTCGGGCTAGTCCCTACGAATAGCTACCTTGTTGCATGTGAAGAAATTAAAGATGCAATGATTATTGATCCGGGACATTCGAGTGGAGAGGAAAAAGACGTATTACACGAGGCGGTCGAACACCATTTCAAGATCCATTACATCATTAACACCCATGGTCATCCTGACCATACCAGTGGCAACAAAGAGATAAAGCACGATACCGGGGCTCGGATCATGGTCCATGAAGCGGACAAAGACTGGCTTACCAGTACTTTTGAGCTGTTCGCGGATATTGTTGGAGCCGACCATAACGCTTCATCATTTCAATCGCCGCTGGCATGCACCAAGTGTCATGCACCCAACACTGAGTTGGAAAAATATGGTATTCAGGGGATTATCGTTATCCACTGCAAAAAATGTGGTTTTTCTCCAGAAATATGGATCTCTCCGCCAGCCGACAGTCTGCTCAAAGATGGTGATACATTCTTGATCGGGAATCTTGAATTCAAGGTATTACACACACCCGGCCACAGTGCTGGCGGGATATGTTTGTATTGTGAAAAGGAGGGTGTGGTATTTGTTGGCGATACATTATTCAAGGGTTCGATAGGTCGGTATGATATTCCGATCGGCGGATCCGAAGAAAAACTTATGGAATCCATTAAAACGAAATTGCTCGTGCTCCCGGATGATACTGTGGTATATCCAGGACACGGTGATGATACGACGATAGGTGATGAACGCAGGAACAACGTATATCTGCAGAACTAGCCTGCCACCTGATGATCATGAATGAGGGAGAACGACTTATAAAAGTCGTCGTGTGCGCACCGGTAAAAGAGTATTTCGATGTGGTCGATCCCCGGGCACACAATATAACGAAAACTGCAGACAAACGCAGAGCGATCGAACAGCATGATCATTTATGCAGCATCCTGCAGGATAACGGGGTAGAGGTGCTCTGTATACCGGAATTGAAGGATCATCCTAATTCGGTATTCACCCGCGATACTTGTGTTTGTACATCTCAGGGGTTTATACAAATGCGCATGGGTTTATCGTCTCGTCAGGGTGAGGAAGTTTGGATGGCAGAAATTCTAAAAGAAACCGGTATGGAACAACACGGGGGAATTCGAGATCCCGGGACCCTCGAAGGTGGCGATGTTATCCTGGCTGGTGATGTGGTGTTTGTCGGCCGGTCAAAGCGGAGCAATTCAGATGGAGTGGATCAACTGCGAAGGCTGTTTGAGGAGATTGATCGAGAAGTGAGGATCGCTGATGTGCCGCAGCCGCGGTTACATATTGGCGGCATGATGAGTATGATCGGGCCCCGCCGGATACTCTGCTGCCAGGATTTGTTTCCCGGTGATTTCTTTAAAGGTTTTCCTACGATCCCCGTACCAGCGGAGAATTTTGTGAGCGGGAACGTGATATGTCTTGGTGAAAATAAGGTGATCGCAGAGAAGAGCAATACAACTGCGATCGATTGTCTTGAAAAGGCCGGTGTATATGTGCACGCGATCGATCTTTCGGAATTTATCAAGGGACGGGGCGGACCAACCTGTCTTTTAATGCCAGTTAAGCGTGCTCATGGATAGGAATACCGTATGTATATTCTGCACAATAACTGTTAATACAAGGGGGATATATGGATATAGAAAAAGCTGAGAAAGCGATAAAAGGTGCTTGGATCGCCGGCGTTATTTCAGGTTCAATTACTCTGCTCGTGGCAGTGCTTGCGCTCGTTGGTGTACGCATTTTCAATTTCAGTGCCTGGACCTTTATTGATGTGGCTCTTGTATTCGGCCTGGCTTACGGGATCTATCGGAAGAACCGGGTGTGCGCGGTGATCATGTTCGTGTATTTCGTTATCAGTAAGATATATATGATGTTTACAGTCGGAGGATTGGCCGGATTGCCGCTCGCAATCCTTTTTAGCTATTTCTTTTTCCAGGGCATTCGCGGTACTTTCGCATATCATAAACTCAAGGGCAGCACACCTTCACCGACGGTCAAAGCATCGAACGCCGAATAATAATGGTGAAAAAACAACGGGCTCTTTACAGAGCCCGTTGTTTTTATGTATATCGCCTTATCGTATAAGCAAGAGTTTTTGTGTAATTGTCTCCATCCCAGCTTCCAGCCGGCAGAAGTAGATCCCGGCCGGACATGAAATGCTTTTGTCGTTACAACTATTCCATTGCATATCATATTTGCCTGGACCATGTAACCCGTCTATCAGTTCGCAAACGAACCTGCCTTGTGTGTCGTATATCTTAAGCGAAACAGGGGTTTCATTCGTGAGTACAAAACTGATAGTTGTCTTGCCTTTGCACGGATTGGGCTGGGCTGATAAGGATATTGCTGGAGCCATGTCAGGATCAGTTTCTTCGGCACCAACCGAGAGCGACCAGCGATACATGCCACCCCCCTGGGTACCTGCGAGAAGATAGTTATCAGGGTAAATACCGAGCGAGGTGACGTATGTATCTTCAAGACCATCATTCATTGCTGTCCATGATGATCCGCCATTGGTCGTCCGCCAGATACCGGTTCCTGTGCCGGCATAGATGGAATTCGGATCACCAGGATCGATCAATACCGCATAAGTCGCGTTTGACCATGAGCCTATCGAAACCCAGTTGGAGCCACCGTCAAGGGAACGATAGAGACCATTGTTTCGTCCTGCATAAACAGTACTGGAACTGACTGGATCGACTGTAACATCGTACAGAGTACTGGTTAAACCTGGTGACATTTCATTCCATGTCGAACCAGTATTCGTTGTTTTGAATACATTTGGATATCCGACTGAATACAGTGTATTTGTGTTATTAGGATCTATCGCAAGACCGTTCGAGTAGCTGTAAACATCTGTTAGATCAGTATATGTCCAGGTACCTCCTGCATCCGTGCTCTTCCCGACACACATATAATAAGTCGGACTCAGATAATGTCGACCAGAACACCAGTAATTGGAATTGTTTGAAGGATCGATCAACACCTCGGCACCATCAGCCAAATAACTAGTCATCATATTCCAGACGGACCCGCCGTCTGTGCTCTTAAAGAGCTCGGCATTACCTCAACCAGTGCCTTCCAGAGCAAGAAGGATATCAGGATCGCCTGGATCGACCGCGAATGAGCAGATATTGCCGCAAGAGACTGGCGTGGGTAATTGATTCCAGCTCGAACCGCAATCACTTGATTTGTACACTCCCACTTCTTCGATCGATGTATATACGGTATTTGGACTGGAAGGAGCAACGGCAAAATTACCGATCGTTGCCATGTTCAAGTCATTATTGGAATCGTACCAATTCGATCCGCTGTTCGTGGTCTTGAACAATCCGGAAATACCACCGGTATAGACAGTGGCTGGATTGTTTGGATGTATTGCCATGGCATAAAAATACTTACCGCTCAAACCAGCATCCACGATCGTCCATGTTTGACCTGAATTCGTACTCTTATACACATCGTAGTATGAACCACAATACACAGTGTTCGGTTCGGATTGAAGAGTGACTAGTTTATAGTTATTGCCGTAAGTTGAAACCTGGGACCATGTCGTACCTCCATCAGTCGAGCGGAAAAGGTATGAAGAAGCGCCTGCGTATACGATGTTAGAGTTGGTCGGATGTACGGCACAGGTATAGATGTATCGTCCTGTTGGTAGTGTACTGCTAACATCATTCCAGGTACTGCCGCCATTCGTTGACTTATACATGAGCGGATAATAAACGCCCCCGGAGCGATCATACCCACCGAGATATATCGTATTTGAGTTCTGGGGATCGAGCGCGATCGTATAGAAAAGCGCGTACTCACCCACACGGATGATCGTTGGAGACCATGATGCACCATTATTGGTGCTTTTAAAGAACGTTGCGCGCCAGGTGGTATCGTATTTCATCCCGCTTGCGTAAATCGTACCGGGTGCATCTGGATTCACCGTGATATCGTATATATAGCAGTTCGTCATTGATATATTCAGCCAGTTGTATCCACCGTTCGTGGAACGCTGGATGGAGTGAGAACTGCCGATATACTGATAGTTGAAATTCGTTGGGTCGAGCGCATAAGAGTAACAGATATTCGTGGTTCCGCCCAGTGTTGTCCACGAAGCGCCTCCATCGGTTGAGCGTGCGACCTTTGCTGGTGAATTATATGATGCAACGTATACGATATCACCGTCAGTAGGGGATGTCGCCATGTCCCGCAGATAACCGCCAAATGGACCAAGTCGTTCCCATGTGGCGTATGCACTCAAGATGAATCCGAGCAAGAGTACAACTGTGGTAATTTTTTGCATTGAACCTCCTTACCTCATAGACTTAAGTATAATATATGAATTATTGGCTATTTGTCAAGGGTATAATGACAGGTGATGTCCGGGTAATAACAGATTCTGTCTGAAGCAGATTTTTCCCGCACGTGCTTGACTTTGTTCCAGCAAGTCATACAATAATACGTGATCTATCGAGATTTCAATGCTACAGGGATCAAACTTTCACAGCTTGGCTTTGGGGCAATGCGGTTTCCTCTGAGAGAAAAATACGATCCGACCTCGATCGACGAAATAAAATCATCCGAAATGCTGCATTATGCGATCGATCATGGAGTGAATTATGTGGATACCGCCTGGCCGTATCACCGTGAGACGAGCGAGAAATTCCTTGGTAAAGCGCTCCAGCATGGATATCGCGAAAAGGTTTTTCTCGCCACGAAGATGCCGATATGGCTGGTCAAGAGCAAAGAAGATTGCCAAAAATATTTTGATGAACAGCGGCATCGACTGCAAAGCGATAAGATAGATATGTATTTACTGCATGCCCTTGGTTCCAAGTCATGGAATACGACAAAGGAATACGATGTACTCACCTTTCTGGAAACATTGAAGGCTCAGAATAAGATCGGGTATATTGGATTCTCCTTTCACGATAAACTGCCACTCTTCAAGGAGATCGTGAATGAATATCCCTGGTCGTTCTGTTTGTTATTTGTAAATTATGTTGATGATGAATTCCAGGCCGGGATAAAGGGTCTCGAATATGCCCATAAAAAAGGATTGACTGTGATGATCATGGAACCGCTGCGTGGAGGGAAACTGAGTCGTAATGTGCCTTCAACAATAACACGCATCATAGAACGAACAGGGCGTAAACAGACTGCGGCTGAATTTGCACTGCGCTGGATCTATGATCGTCCCGAGGTGTGTTGTGTCTTAAGCGGCATGACGATGATGGATCACGTGAAGCAAAATATAGAATTCGCATCGGTGGATCATCGTTACACATTGAGTCTGCACGAAAAAAAGTTGTATTCGCAGGCAAAGAAATTTTTCAAAGCACGGACAAAAGTTTCTTGCTCTGAGTGTGGCTACTGTGCCGTCTGTCCGCAGAAGATCCCCATTTCTTTCATCCTGAATATGTACAATGATGCGCACGTGTATGGTGCTTTTGAGCAGAGTCAATGGATGTACCGGGTATTCATCAAACCTGAGAACCGGGCGGATAACTGTACGGTATGTGGCGATTGTGAGGAAAAATGTCCCCAGAACATACCGATCATGAGTGTTCTGGAAAAAGCGCATAAAGAGCTCTCGAAAAATTCCTAGAGGAGGAGATATGAAGTATCTATTATATGCCGGCATGATAGTATGCATTGCAGGTTGTGCTACATCAGGTACGATCACTGGTCGCCATTTTAAGGATAGTGAATATCGCTACTCGCTCACGTTCCCGGATGCATTTGAACTGTCCAATCGCGGCGTACACTCTCCGGAACGCGTTCTCGCGGTCAAATGGCGTACTGACTTAAGCGTGAGTAATAAACCAACATTTGCAGTAACTGTTTACAACGGGATGCGAAGTCTGACAGATGTCATTGTGCAGGAGGGTAATCGCCACTTCCGACCCGAATACTATATGAACTGTGAGATTGATTATGAGGAGGGTACCGAGGTAAACGGAAAGGATGCCTATGTTGTCCATTACGTAGGCGGGCATATCGAGGGGAAAACAGTTTATGTTGCTTTCGAGACATTTATCCTGAAACTGGAATATATTGCTGAAGCGGATTTTTATAGTGAAGCAGAACTGATTGGAGTACTGGAAAGTCTGATCCATTCTGAAGAATGAACAGGCAATTCACTCAACCAGTGGATTACATCACAGGAGGTTATATTATGAAAAAACTTGGATCTTGTATTATGATTGTGCTCGCACTTTTTATCGCGCAAATATGCTATGGGATGACAGTTGAAGAGTATTTGGGAGAAGTCGATGAACGCATGGGTCTTGAGGATTATGACGGGGCGATAATGATTCTGGAACAGGCGATAAATGAGCATCCAGAGAACTCTACACTGTATACAAAACTTGGTGTATTATACGGGATAAAAGTACAGATGATCAATGATTATGCAGATATTTTTCAAGCGATCATCGGTGTTTTCGAGCAATGGGATAAAGCACTTGAGCTTGATCCGGCAAATATGGAGGCTCGATTTCAACGCGGTGTGTGGGGTGTGAATGTACCAAAATTCCTTGGTCGGATCGAGCAGGGAGTCTTAGACCTTGATACGATCATAAAGATTCTGCATCAGACAGAGGATCCAGCAGCATACGAACAGTTGATCATGGGATACTACTACCTTGCTTATGGTCTGCAGCGACTTATGGCGCTGAACGAGGCAACTGAACTATACAATGCAGTTATCGAAAATGCCCCGGAAACAGAACTCGCCCAGGGCGCACAGGAAAATCTTGTGCGCATCAAAGATTACGAAACATGGCGTGCGCTTGAGCAAACGAAAAAACAGCCGGATAACGAGAATATCACCCGATTGCAAACGAAGTTACAGACCGAACCAGATAACGTCGAGATGTTGCTTGCTTTAGCACGTGAGTACCGGGCGATCGACCGGTATGAGGATGCGGTGATGGTTCTTCAACATGCTCAGGAAGTGGATTGGGCAAATCCTGATGTGTACCGGTTGCTTGCACTTGTTTTAAATGATATCAACGAGCAGGGATATAATCCCCGCATTGCTCTGGATACAGATTTTCGTACTGACCTTTCATTCGAGGCGGTTCGGGCGCTTGATATGGCAGTGCAGTTAGCGCCGGATGATATGGGGCTGAGGTTTTTACGCGGCATTGCCAGTGTCGAGTTGCCGTTTTTCACTGGAACGCTAGAACAGGGGATGGATGATCTTGACCTGGTATTACAGAACAGCGATGATCCCAGTGTACAGGCTGAAGCACTCTACTATCTAGGTCTTGCCTACCAGAAAAAAGCAGTAACATACTGGGGGCAGGTCGTTACCGCGTTCTCGGATGAACGTGTTTCTAACACCATATTCAAAGAGTTTGCACCCAGGATGGAACGGTTCGATCCCTCCTTATATAAAAAACCATATATCGTGATTGAATTTGTCCTTGGATTCAAAGACGAACTTCCCCCGCAAACCGCAATCTGGATCGAGAACGAATCCGGAGATTTTGTGAAAACTGTTTATGTATCGGGCTTCAGCGGCTATGCCAAAGAACAACAGGTGAATCTGCCGGTATGGGCAAGTTCGTCAAAGTTCACGGATACCGACGTGGTCACGGGTGCAAGTATCGACCTTGGTCATCACACCTATGTCTGGGATCTGTATGATCATGAAGGGTTGAAGAGAAAGAAAGGGAATTATACCGCCAAGATCGAGGTCACATTCTGGCCCAGTATGAATTATCAGCGGGTTGAGGTCCCATTCAAGGTCGGGAAAAAAGGCGAGCAGGTGATCGTGGAGGAAGGGAATTTTATTCCGTATGTAGGAATTCGCTATATCAGATAATTATCTAATTTCCGAGCAGGTAGTTCATATATACCTGCATTAATTCTTCTTTGGTGTTTGTACCACTCTGCAGAGCACCGAAGATAAACGTTGAATGCAACGCCCTGTAATTATTGCCCGGACCATCGTACATGATTGCACGACCGACGGCATCCTGGCTCGCATAGATAATCGTGCCACCATTTGCGGTGATTTCGTCGACGAAATTATCTGGATCCTGCTGAAATAGGTAATCGTAATTATATCCCTGCACGAAGGTACCGGACTGTCCGGTAAGACTGCTCACATTGCCGATAGTTGAAGGCCAGCCATCATTGAGATAGGCGCATCCAAAGCGTTGATATAGATCAGAAGAGGAGTTGTAGGCACCAAAATCGCAGCCCTCAATGTATAGACCTTTACCTGAATCCAAAAAGTTGGCTAATTTGGTTTGCTCCGACGAAGCAATTATCGAATAGTCACTTCAGCATCGGAACCAGCCGAGTGTTACGAAGATGACATCGTAGACACTCAGGTCTGCAGGCAAAGCAGTACTTCTCTCAGGGGTATATCCGCTTGCCAGTATCGTTTGCTCAAGCCAATAAGAACAGTCTATACTATCGCCGATATCAGAGTCATAAAATCGGTCGACCGGATCATAGAGCCAAATATAGATCGATATACCGGTCGTGTCGTTGAAGACCTGGACACTCACCGTGTCAGGTAAAGACTCATTACCCGTTCCATCATAGGCCTTAGCAATCAGGGTGTGCAATGAATTGTTCACGAGAGAAGCCGTTATCCATGAGTGTGTGTAAGGGCTCGCGGTTAGAGTTGCCGCGAGGATATTGTCGATGTAGAGTTCGACCTGTTCGACACCTTCATTATCAGATGCCGTAATTGTGATCACGACAGTACCTCCGACAAGGGAGTTGTTCACTGGAGAAGTAATCTGGACAGTTGGTGCTTCACTATCCGTGCCACTGCACGTTACACCTAAAAAGACTAAACCAAGGAAGGCAATTTTGATTATCTTCATTTGTTGTCCTTGATACTATGGAACAATGAACATGAAGGGATCAGACCAATCCCCTTGTTCACCGGTTCAGGCGTTTTGCCGGACACTCACATGCCAGTAATACATACCGGCTGTGAATGCATCGGATGGAGTATAGGTTGTATCAGGTAATGGGACCATGGTTGAGACCAGCAGGGAATTCATATTGAAACTTGAGTCATTTGCGATCTCGATTCGGTAGACGAGATCACAGCTATCACCCGACACGGCATGCCAGGTGAAGATCGGAGGATTATTTGTGATCGTATCACCATCTCCCGGTGATAGTAGAGACGGTGGAGTCAAGTCGGCAGTATCAGTCGTTTGGGTGCATACCAGTGCGTATAAAGATAGTGCCAATATGATCCACGTTATGTTCTTATTAATCATATAATACTCCTTTCTCGAGGATTTATTACGAATATATAATTGTAGATGTTTTTACCTAATTGTCAATATGAAAAGGGTAAATTGCTGTTACTGGATATTGATTTCACCGCAATACACTGGATAATATAGTGATAACAGTCGTCTTCTTAAAGGATGTATCAGGGCGATTTGAAGAGTAAAGATAGAGTATTCTGCGTCGACCGGTAGATAAAATCAGGGTTTTGCGAACAGGATCAGCTGTAACTGGTTGATCCCCCAACCAAGAAAATAGAACCAGAGACCGGTAAAGATCAGGAATGACGTACTGAATACTATCATGACGCTCCATTTACGCAATGTACGGTTTTTTTGCTCTAATTTTATTCCTTCTACTGACATCTTACTATAATACCCCCGACTTATTACAATTTTGTTACAAAATTCATATCTTTAATTATTATAAAAAGGACGTGTAGATTGTCAATATCCAAATAAATACGGTACTGTCAATAACTGTGTGTAAATTTGATTAGAAGATTGCATAATGATGATCCTCCCATTTTTTATTGTATTTAGCAAATAAAGCATACAGGATACGATTACAGCTTTCAGTATTAG
>Ga0180438_10003260_pt1 | contig 24802 bp, 10 predicted proteins | sample SS_ome_12_FD_132455 | JGI IMG/M metagenome (GOLD analysis project Ga0180438, IMG submission 132455) | Hypersaline lake sediment archaeal communities from the Salton Sea, California, USA - SS_3_D_2 metaG | ecosystem: Environmental > Aquatic > Non-marine Saline and Alkaline > Hypersaline >... | reverse complement strand
TGAGCATGGGCACCGTGCCGTCGGCCATCATGCGCCGCAGCGACGCGGCCATGTTCTCGGTGTACTCGGGCGGCATGATGCGGCCCAAGTCGTTCGTGCCGAAGAGGATCACGGCCGCCTCGGGCTTCATCTTCTCCTGCCACTCGTCGATGTTCTTAAGCAGCCAGTTCGACATCATCATGCCGGTGTTGCCCCATTCGCCCCCCTTCCAGTCGCGCCAAAGCTGGCGGTCGGAGTAGCCCTCGATCAGGTCGAGATCCTTGCGCATTGCGGGCGGGCAGCTCTTCGGCTCCATCTTCTCGCCCCACGCGAGCGGGGCCAGGTAGGCCATGGTCACGGTAATGCTGTCGCCGTACTGGGCCAGGGTGCCGGGCTTGCCCTGAAAACGCCGGTGGACCTCGCGCATCGGCTCGATCCAGTAGCCCGACACGGGCAGCCCAGGCTTCGAGCTAACCAGCCCGGCTCGCGTTCGGATCGCCGGCGAGAGCGAAATCTCCAGGTAGGGTCGCCGCTGCGGATGGAACGACCGGCAGGAGTAGAAGTCGAACCCGCCGCCTTCGAGACGCCCGTCGAGCACCAGGCCGCAGTTGGGCACTTTGCCCTGGACCCACGCCCGGACCACGCCCGTTAGGTCGAACTCGATCGCGTCGGGCACGGTCTGCTTCCGGCCGCGGTCCTCGACCTCCTTCATCAGCACGCTGCCGACCGCGACCGGCTTGCCGCGGCTTGCACCCAAGACGCCGCCGCCGGGCCACCGCCGGCCCTCGCGGCAAACCTCCGTGGTGACCGTGGCCGCGTCCCAGCCGGGCGGGTCGGAGAGCTTCAAGAGGTACGCCCCGAAGCGGTGCGAGCGGACCTGGCGGTTGGTGTAGGGCGTAAGCGTCAGGTGCAGCACGGCCCGCTCGATCGACGCGTTGCGCGGGACCTCGCTTAAGTCGAAGTAGACCAGCGCGCGGCTCGTGTTTTCGGCGTCGCCGCCGGCCCGGCACATGTTCATCCAGCCCCACGTGCCCGGGAACTGAGCGGCGTTTTCCTTGACGTACGCGTCGGTCTCGCCGCGGAACACACAGCCGGGGCCCTGGCCCACGCGGACCGTGCCGTACTCGCCCCGGGCGTGCCCCGAGTCTTCCGTGGCGGCGATCGCGTCCAGCTCGATCTGCTCGGCGGCGGGTTCGGCCGCGGCCCCGAGTTGCGAGTAGTCCCAGCCCGTTGTGACGCAAAGCGCCACGGCCGCGGCGAACGGAAAAGCGCGTCTCATGGCATGGGCTCCCTGTCAAAGGTTGTCCTAAGCGTGTTTGTAGTGACCCGATTCATCGGGTCTTCTTGCGCAATAGCGCGGCCCTTGCCTGGCTCGGGACCGCATGAATGCGGTCACTACGGACTTTCCTGAGAGCCTCTGAGCCCCGTTCAGGTGAACCGGTACCTCCCCGGCATGGCCACCTCCGGGATCGGGTAAGGACCGAACTCGTATTTCTCCGGGCCGAGGCGCGTCGTCGACTTCATGGCCGTGTCCCAGTCCACGGCCTGGCCGCTGTAGACCGCTTCCCGGCCGATGATGCCGGTCATGGTGCTCTCGGCCACGGTCCGGGCCTCGTTGATCGGCTCGCCGGCGCGGATGCTGGCGATCAGGTCCTCGTGCTCCTGGCGATAGGGGCTCCCCTCCCTGGTGCGGAAACGCCATCGCTCGCCCGACTTCGGCTCGATCGTGCTCTCGCAGTTGCTCGTGCCGGCAGTGCCCACCACGGTCTCGCCGACCATGTTGCGGCAGCCGTTGATCTGCCGGGCCTGGCTGAACATCGAGACCCCGCCGGGATACTCGAACTCCACGGCGAAGTGGTCGAAGATGTGGCCGTGGATCTCACCGACGCGAACTTGGCGTCCCCCCAAGCCGGACACGGCCCTGATGGGGTGCGTTCCCATCACCCAGTTCATCACGTCGAGGTTGTGGACGTGCTGCTCGACGTAGTGGTCGCCCGAGAGCCAGGTGAAGTAGTTCCAGTTGCGGAGTTGCCACTCCATGTCGCTCCACTCGGGCCGGCGCTCGACCACCCAGATCTGGCCGCCGTTCCAGTAGCACTTGGCGTAGACGATCTCGCCGATCGCGCCGTCCCGGATCCGCCCGATCGTCTCGCGATAGCTCCGCAGGTGGCGGCGCTGCGTGCCGGCGGCTATGCCCAGCCCCTTCCGCCGGGCCAGCTCGCCGGCCTCGATGACCAGCCGCACGCCCGGCACGTCGACCGCCCCCGGCTTCTCCATGAACACGTGCTTGCCCGCCTCGACGGCCGCCCTAAGCTGCACGGGCCGGAAGTGCGGCGGTGTGGCCAGGATCACGTAGTTCACTTCCTCCACGGCCAGCAGCTTCTCGTAGGCGTCGAAGCCCGTAAAGCACGTCTCCGTAGGGATCGTGATACCCAGCTTGGCGAGCTGTGCACGGCAGTTGCCCAGCCGGTCCTCGAACAGGTCGGCCAGGGCGACCACCTTGATGTTCTTCTTCTCGACCCGGGCCCCTTCGGCCACGTTCTCGGTGTGGTAGCCGGCAGCAGGGTAGATCACGTTCGTGGCGGCGCCCAGGGCGTCGAGCGCCGCCCCGGTCCCCCGGCCGCCGCACCCGACGAGCCCGATCTTGATCTCGATGTCGTCGGCCCCGGCCGCGTGGACGAACGGGACCTCGGCCGCGGCCGCGACCGCCAGCGCCGCCGACGACCGGCTGAGGAACTGCCGCCGCGACAATCCGCTGCCCCTCTTGGTGTTCTTTTCGCTCATGGTAGGTAGTGCTCCTGGTTGGGGATCGAAACGGGCCGATTTTCGGCGTCCGGTGTTGCGCCATGTTAGTCCGGCGCACCGGCGTGAGCAAGAGAGCGGCGGACGAGTGTTTGTAGTGACCGCATTCATGCGGTCTTTGGCCGGTCAGGGGCCGCATTTCCCCAGGAAGACCCGATGAATCGGGTCACTACAAACACTCGGCGGCCGCTCAGTCGCCGTGAAGCACGGCGTGGGCGTGCCGGGCCAAGGGCCCTTGCAGGTCCCGCTCGTACTGGCGGAGAATCCGCTCGCCGAGCCCCTCCCGGTCGCCGCAACGGTACAGGGCCCGGGCCAGGACCACCTCGCGCACGGCCGGGTTGACCAGGCGTGCGGTCCGCCCCTGGCCCTGCTCTTCCTCGCCGCGCCGGCGCCGTGCCTCGGCGAGGCTCGTGATGGCGTGGCCGGTCATGCCGTCCTTCCCCAGCAGCCCGGCCAACACCGGGGCAGCCCGGCGGTCGCCGAGCGTCTCCAGGGCCAGCGCAACGGCGCGGATGTGCGAGAGCCTGCTCGAAGCATCCAACGTTACGGCCTTCTCGCAGATCGGCTCGACCGCCCGGGCGTCGCGGCTTTGGCCCAGCGCCAGGATCAGCATGTCCACGCTACTGTAGTTGGCCCCGCTCTGTCCGGAGGTGACGATGTCCTGTCCCCGGTCCCACTTCGAGGCGTCGAGCGTCTTGACCAGGGTGTCTACCCCGGTCGTGTCATGTAGCACCGCCAGCACCCGGGCGCAGTCCACCTTTCTCTCCGCGGCCGTAGCGCCGGCGTACGCCTCTCGCAATTGCGGCACGGCCGCCTCGCGATGGGCCAGGATGATCGCCAGGTTCTCCAGCCGCCCGAGGTCGCCCTTCACGGCCCGTTCAATTTCCTCGTCCGAGAGCGGCAGCGAATCGCTATGCGCGAGCGCGTCCTCCGGGAGGTTGCCGATGGCCACCAGTTCCCGTTGCAGCGCGCGGACGTCGACCTCGCGGAGCGTGGTCCCAGAGCCGGCCGCCATGGCCGCCGCCGTGCCCGCCGCAAAGCCGAGGTTCTGCACGTCGGGCTGCATGCGCACGATGGGCATGGCGTCGCGCTCGGCACTGATGCCGATGCCCACGACCACCAGCCCCTCGAGCCCCTTCGGCAGCAGGCACCGATAGGGCAGCCGGCAGCGGATCACCTCCCGCTTCGGCGGCAGGGCCAGCAGGTAGAGCGGGTGGACCGGGAAGCCGTACATGTCGTAGTTGCTCGAGTGGACACAGATCGTGTCCGGATACGTTCGCCCCACGAGCTGGTCGACCGGCGTCAAGACGAAGTCGCCCACGATGCGCCGGCGCTCGCGCGTGTCGACCAGCGTTCCCAGATCGTAGGCGCCGGCGAAGCGGTCCTTGGCGTACACCAGTAGCTGCTGGAGGTCGACCATGTCGGCGTCGTCGGCGAACATGTAGCAGGTGTTCACGTACGAGTCGCCGGGGTTCCAGGCGGGCAGCCCGGCCAATTGCAGCGAGACGTCGGACCCGCCGGCGGCCGCACACTCGGCGCCCGCCGCGGCGGCCACGTCGGCGTTGCCGGTGGCGTCGATCACCACCTTGGCCAGGACCGCGCCGCGTCCCTGGGCCGTTGCCACCACGGCCCCGCGCACGCGACCCTCCCCGACGAACGCCCCGCATCCTACCGCCCCGAACCACACGTCGGCCCCCGCTTGCCGAAGCTCGCGCCGCCACCACTCGGCCTTGCCGATCACGTCCACCCGGGCGCCGAGCTGCTTCACGCCCGCGTCGACCTCGCTGGTGAACCCGGCCCGGACGCCGTGCCAATACTTGCCGATCAGCCCCACGGTGCCCACGCCACCCAGGCTGTGCTGGTACTCGACCACCAGGGTCTTAGCCCCATGCCGTGCCGCGGCGATGCCGGCCGGCACGCCGCACGTGCCTCCGCCGATGACCACCACGTCGTATTGCCCGAGCACGGGCACGCCCCGCCACGGGCTCGGCACCGTGGGCAAGCCCCGCTGCGTGGGGCGCACGCCGACCAGCGTTTCCCAAACGTCGCCCGGCACGAGCGGCCTCGCCTCGCGCCCGGCCACGCGCACGCCGCTCGGCTTTGGCAAACCGGCGGCCTCGGCAGCCGCCGCCCGACCCACGCGCGTGCCCGTCGGGATCAGCACCGTCGGGCGCAGCAACTTCGCCGCTGCGCCCGGCGAGACCGCGGCGCAGCCCCCCAGCACGTAGAGCCGCGCGGTGCCACGCGGCCGAAACACGTCGAGATCGACCCGCTCGGCCCCCGGCCACTCGCCGAGCGGCCCGGCTTCGCAAAACACGGTGTCCCGCGGAACGTGAAAGAGCCGCTCCGCCGCGTCGACCTGTTGTGGATGGAAGGTGAGGTCCCTGGCCGTCTGCTCCGCCTTGGCGAACGAGGCGTACGTGCCGTCCTCCATCGGCAGCGTGAGCGTGTACTCGAAGGCGTGGCCGGGCCCCTCGGTGCCGGGCCAAGTGAACGGGAGCTTGCGCACCGTGACCCCCTCGCGCTCGTGGGGTCGCCCGCCGATCACCACGCGCCGGAACGTCGCCGGCTCGGCCGGGAAGGGCCTGCGCGCCGCCCCGGCCAGGTCCGCCACGGCGGCCCGGTCGGTGGCGTCGATCACCACCTTGGCCACCACGGCCTGTCGGCCTGCCCGATTGGCCATCACGATGCCTGCGATCTGCCCATCAGCGTCCCGCAGCGCGTCGGTGGCGAAGCACCCGAAGAGGAACCGGACGCCCGCGTCGAGAAGCGCTTGATCGAGCATCCGCTTCACGTGCATCGGTCGCGCAGGCCACTCGGGCTTGCCGTCGCCGAAGATGCGCTCGCCAAGCGGCGTGCCGACGGGCTCCCCCGGCTCGAGCCACAGGCGCCGCGTCGCGCACAGGTCGTCGCCCAGATACGCATACGGCGTAATCAGAAACACCGTCGCCCCGCCCCGCGCCGCCTCGCACGCCGCCGCCACGCCCCCCGACGTCCCGCCCACGACCACCACGTCCACCTCGCTCACCACGGGCACGTCCCGCTGCGACTCGCCAAGCGTCGGCGGTTCCGTAACCTCCGCCGGCACGGCCCGGCTGACCGGACCTGCCAACAGGGCAGAAAGGGCAGAAACAAACAGGACTTGCGTTTTCACGTGCCGCACTCCCGATTCGGCCACGCTGCCGGGCCGCTCAGTCTATCTCCCGCCCAGGCACATCACGCGGCCGTCGGCCAGGGCGATGTAGAGCCGGCCGTTGGCTACGGCCATGGCGTCCCAGGCGGGTGGGGTGTCGAGCTTCAGTTCGGCGATCTTCTCGCCGGTCGCGGCGGAGGCGGCCCAGAGGACGCCGCCCATGCGGCCTTCGTAGGCGCGGGCAAGGTCGTTCTCGGGGAAGGCCACGGGGGTGCCGGCAACGAAGAGCACGTCGTCGGCCAGGGCCATGGCCTTGCCCGTAAGCGGGATGTTGGTGCTCCATCGCGGCGACGCGGCGAAGGCGGGCCGTCTGGGCGGGCGGCGACGCTTCGCGCCCGGCGCCGCGGCGGCTTTCTTCTTGGGCGCCGCCGGTGGCTCCGCTTTGCCGAAGGTCCCGGCGAAGAGCGTGTAGCCGCGCGGGCGCGGGTCGAAGTTGGCGGCCCGGCCCGGCGCGTAGCCGCGGACCTCGTAGAAGTCGGCGCCGTCCATCACCAGGATGTCGCCGTGGGCCGCCCCGCGCGAGGCGGCGATGTCGTAGCGGATCGTGGTGTCGATGGTCCAGAACGTGCGGTGGTGCGGGATCGACTCCAGGAAGCCGGGCGAGGGGATCAGGTGCGGCGGGCGCGGCTCGTCGGGCCGCAGCGGCGTGAGGTCGGGCCGGAACGCCTGCTGGCGGAGATAAAGGAGCTGCCCGTCGGTCAGGAACACGTCGCCCTTGAAGCCGTCGAGCCCGTTGCCCGTGGTGATGCCGCTGGTGATGATCGGGAAGCCGCCCTCGCCGTAGGGGCCGTACACGTGGCTCCGGTGGACCACGCGGCCCGACTGCGGATCGAGGCCGAAGAGGAAGATCCCGCCGTCGAGGAAGGAGTTCCTCCCGGCGGCGAAGTAGGCCACGTCGTCCTTGACGAGGATGCTGCCGCAGACGGGCCAGGCCGACTCGGGCTGGCCGTAGGCGCAGATCACCCGATCGGGCAGGGCGCGGAACCGCCATGCCAGCTCGCCGTCATCGGCCGTGAGGCAGTACACCCAGCCGTCCCGCGAGCCGAACAGCAGCAGGCGCTTGTAGTAAGTCGGAGGGGAGTCGACCCGGGCGCCGGTGGTGTAGGTCCAGAGCAGCTTGCCATCGGCAGCGTCGAACGCGCACACGGCGTGGGCGTCGATGTCGGCCACGAACACTTTGCCCGCCGCGATGACCGGGGCGCTGGCTCGGGTGGTGACCTCGGCCTCCCAGCACGGCTTCAGCTCCTCCGGGGCCTTGCCCTTCGTGACGCCCGTGCGCCCGGCGTCGTGCCTATATGTCGGCCAGTCGGTAGCAGTGGGGAGTGGGGAGTGGGAAGTGGGGAGTTTCGGGAAGGCAGGGCCTCTCTCGAGCTGCGGGCGGGTCTCGACCTTGACCGGCTGGCCGGACGTTTCGAGGCCCGGCTCCGGGGCCAGGGCGTTCATGGCATTGAGCATCACCCAGTTGCAGCACGAGCAGGCGGGCGGGCCGAGGTACAACAGCCCGTTGCAGGGCAGGTGGCCGATGCCGCACGTGCTGCGGGCCCAGGGGTGGGGGAACTCCACGGAGGTTTTCAGATCGAGGAAGTCGCTCCCGCCCGTCTTGGTGTTGATGTAGTACCGCTCGGTGATCCGGTTGCGGTAGCAGCGGTCGTGACCCATGGGGCCGTTCATCTTCTGGCTGAGCCGCTTGACGACCTCGCCCGTCTTGGGATCGTGGCCGTTGTAGTACGCCGACCAGACGACCCCGCCGGTGAGGAACACGTCGGGGGCCTTGTAATGGTTCAGCGCCGCGCCGCCGGTCCACAGCTTCTCGCCGTCCTCAAGCGCGTAGGCCGTGATTGTCTTTGCGTCGGCCAGGTAGATGGCGTCGTCGGAGAGGACGAGGGCCGCCGACATGCCGGGCTGCTTGGGCTTGTTGTAGTCGATCGGCACGCGCCACAGTTGGGTGCCCTTGGTGCGATCGAGGCAAACCAGCTCCTCGGCGGTGTGGTACACGGCCACCTCGCCGCGCACGCCGAGCGAAGTCCCCTGGTAGCCCGCCGTCTCCCCGCCCGACTTCTCCCAGAGCCTCTTGCCCGACTCGGCGTCGATCGCCACGATCGTGCTCTTGGGGTTGGCCAGCTTGGGGATCTCGGGGCTGTAGTCGCGGGGCGAGAACTGGCTGCTGCCCAGGCCGCCGTGGGGGTTTCCAATCCCCAGGGTGTCGGTGGGATCGCCGATGACCAGGTACAGCACGCCGCCGTCGACGACGAACTCCTGAGTGCTCTCCGTGCCATGGTACACCTTCAGCACCTTGCCGGTGACGGCGTCCAGCGCGGTCACCGGGGCATAGATGCCCGGCGTGCAGTAGACCGTATCGGGCAGGGCCACCAGGCGCCGCTGGAGCTGGGCGGGCGTGTATTTGATGTAGACGTTCACCGGGTGCCAGTCGGGGAAGGGGTGCTCCCAGAGCGTCACGCCGTTGAAGGCGTCGCGGGCCACCAGGGCAAACTCACCCGGCAGCGCAGGGTGCTCGGCCGAGCCCTGGTCCTCGATCGTGAACACCCGGCCGCCCGAGGAGACGAAGCAGTTGATCGACGGCAGCGTCAAGTGCGCCCGGCTCCACTCCAGCGCAGAGATCCACTGGTAGCGGCGCGGCGGGCCGACCACCCGGTCGTGGGCCACGGCATTGTTGTCGGCCCCGTGGAAGTGCTGCTGCCACTCGTCGATTTCCGCCGGCCGCGGCTTGACGCTCTTCATCCACCGCCCGCCCTCTTTCACGTAGGCCACCCGGCACGGCGCCAGCACGCGCATGACTTCCTCCATCGACACGCCGCCGAGGTCTTCGGCCACCACGAGGTTCACCAGGTTGTCGACGTACGGCAGGCGCTTGCCGGAGCACTGCTCGACGGACACGTCGCCATAGAGCCCCAACGACCGGACGTGCTCGCGAGCGGTCGCGACGTTCTTGGCGTCGGGGTCGAGGCCCTGGACCACGAAGCTCTCGCCGGCGCGCAACGCGGCGGTCAACTCCCCGTTGCCGCAGCCGAGGTGGACGATCAGGCCGCCGGTGACCCCGGTGGCGTCCAGGATTTGCCCGGCCGCGTCGGCCGCTCGGGCCGGCGTCGGGCACGCCAGCGACGCGGCGATCGTGAAGACGCCGACCCACAGGACGCAAGCAGTTCGCGCGGTTCGGAACATGGTTTCGGCTCCTGGTAACGGGGTTCAGTGGACTTTCGATCCGGCTCTGCTCGGCAGCTTGCCGGGCGCCATCATGCCACACCGGGCGGGCCCGTGCAAGCAACCTACAGTTCCCAGCCCTGCCGGTATTCGCGGACCAGGTACCGGTTGGCGTCCGGGGCATTGGTGATCTTCACGTTCTCGCTGTCGAAGAGCACCTTGCGCCCGGCCCGCAGGGCGACGGTGCCCAGGTTCACCGTGTCGGTGATCGGCCCGGCGTTGGTGAAGCTGCCGGGCGAGGGCTCGCCCCCCTTGACGGCCCGAATCCACGCGGCGTAGCGGCTGCCGCCGCCCGTTGGGCTCTCGAGCGCCAAAGGTTCGCGCTTGCCGCCGGCGAACCGTTGCGGGCTCTGGCCGTGGAAGCCGGCCATGACGGCCCCCTCGTCGCCGACGAACAGGATACCCTCCCGTGGTATCTCGACCTGGTGCTTTTCGACCTCATCGGGCAAGCGCGGCTTCATGCCGCCGTCGTACCAGAACAGGTTCAGCCCGGCCGTGCCCTGCGGCGCCGCGAACTCGAAGCGGATGGTGCAACCGGTGGGATACGAGAAGTCGTTTCTCACGGGCCGGCTGACCTGATCGACGATCGCGTAGGTGTGGGTGGCCCAGGCCTCGGCGCTTTGCGGGGCGGCGAGCCCCAGCTCGGTAAGCACCGGCCACAGGCTGTAAATGCCCATGTCGGCCATCGATCCGCCGCCGAAGTCGTACCACCCGCGAAACACGGCGTGCGTGTAGTGCGGATGATACGGCCGGTCGAGCGCGGGCCCCAGCCACAGGTCCCAATCGAGGCCCTTGGGCACGGGCGGGCGGTCCGTGGGGATCTTCGTGTACTGCGGCCACACCGGCCGGTTCGTCCAGTTGTGTACTTCCCGCAGCGTGCCGATGGCCCCCTCCTTGATCCGCCGGGCAATCAACCCGTTGCCGACCCCGCTCCCATAAGCCAACAGGTGCGTGGCGAGCTTGGTTCGGCGGGCCGTCTCGACGACCAGCCTTCCCTCGGCCAGCCGGTTGGCCAGCGGCTTGTGGACCATGACGTGCTTGCCCCGCTTCATGGCCGCCACGGAGATGGTCGCGTGGAGGTGGTCGGGCGTCATGATCTTCACGGCGTCGAGGTCCTTCTCCCGCTCGAGCAGCTCGCGGAAGTCGGTATAAGCGGTGCAGGCCTTGAATCGCTCGGCGCCCCGCTGGTTGGCGTAGTACGTATCGACGATCTCCCGGCCCACCTCGCGGCCGCCGGGGCAGCCGGGCCGGTTCTCCCTCCACGTGGGATTGCCCAGGTACTGCCGTATGGTGTTCCGGATGCTGTTCTTGCCCCACTCGACGTAGTCGTTGCTATCGGTATTGGGGTCGCAAACCGCGACGATCTGGATCTCGGGCTCGGCGAACAGGCTACCCAGCTCTTTGATGCCCTGGGTGCCCGTGCCGATGTTGGCCAGCGTGATCTTGTCGGCCGGGGCGACGTGGCCCGGCCCGCCCAGGACGTGTCGCGGGACCACGGCAACCACCCCGGTGGCAACGGCGGTTCCCATGAACTGGCGGCGATGGACGTTCGACGGCATGGCTCGTCTCCTGCGGGGAATGGGTGTTACTTCAGTCGTCCGAAGTACGGCGGCCTTCCCAGGCCGTCTATGGCTTCGGGCCAACCGGGCATCCTATCGGCGCGGCGGCGCACCGTCCAGAATCGGCTCGCCGGAGCGGCGAATCTCCGGATCGACGGCGAACTTGCGATAGTCGTCCAAGTACGGCACGTTGCAGTCGATCCACGCGCAGAGCACGCGCCACTCCGCACCGTCGAGGCGCACGTCCTTGTGCCCTTCGGCCAACAGCTTCACCAGCGGGCTGGTGCGCGAACCCCACGAGCCGGGCGGCGTGTGATATTGGTGGACGTCGGCGTAGGATACGTGGGAGAGCAAGGTCCAATAGGCGGGATACGTGTAGTGCTTCTGGTACCCGGTCCCGACGACCGTCCACAGGCCGGGCACGAAGACCTCCGGCTCGGCGGACCCGGCCCGAAGATCGAACGACTTCTCGTCGCCCTTCGTGCCGTCGTGACACCGCGTGCAATGCCGGTCGAGGATCGGTTGGACGTGCTTCGGAAAGCCGAGCGAGGCCACGCCCCACGGCGGCGGGTCGAGGGGCGAAGGCTCCCGGCGCAAGGCCGCGGGTTTTGCGCGGCTCAGCGGAGCCGTGGTCATGGGCTCGTGGCAGCCGACGCACCCGGTCGTCTCGCCCGGCTTGACGTACGTGGTCATGCGCATCGTGTGCAGGGCCCGATACTGTTGGTCGAGGACCGAGAAGAAGACGGCACGCTCGGCCGGCACGCGGAAATAGGCCGAGCCGTCCCGCTCGATCGGCACGCAGCCCAGCACGGTCTTGGTCTCGAACCCGCCCATGCCGACCCAGATGTTGCAGGGCGAGGTGTGCACGTGACGCTCATGCGCCTCGACCACGCGCAGGTACCGGGCCTTCCCGTGCATCGACTCGGGCAGACCGGCGTACACGTCTTGAACCACGAAGTCACCTGCCGGCGTCTTTCGTGCGGCGGGCGTCTCCGGGAGCACCGGCGGGCGCTTGCGCGCACGGATCGGCGTCGGGTACATGGCCGACAGCTCCGCGTCGCGATAGACCAGCTCGGCCCCGCCGTACACGTCGGCCAGGTAGATTCCCATGCGCCCGGCGGTTCGGCGATCGGACGGTCCGGTCCCCCGGGGGTCGTAGGAAATGAGGAAGTAGCTCCCGTCGATCGGGTAGGGGCAATCGCACGCCCCCGTCACCAGGCGTGTTTCGCCCGCGGCCGTGTCGCGCCCGTGGCGCAGGTCGACGATCAAGACGTTGCCGCTGCCGTCGTTGTGATGGTGCGATTCGATGCAGACGACCTTGCTGGTGCCGGGGATTTGGCGGCAGCGGGCGTAGTTCCGCTCGCCGGTCAGATAGCCGGCGATTACCCGGGGATACGTGCCGTCGGGCCGGACGCTCCAGATCAACTGCGTGGGGCGCCAAAACCGCATCACGTACTCCCAGCGCGTGAACATGATCGTGCCGTCGTCCATCAGGGCGGGGTCCCACTCGCCCTCCTTGGCCCGGGTAATTTGGCGCAGGTCGGAGCCGTCGGCGCCCACGCTGAACAGGCAGTCGGACCAGGCCCAGTCGCCGCACTGGACCATCCCCCCGGCACGCGGCGACATCAGCGCGATGCGCCCGTCGGGCAGGTAGATCGGGTCGGTGCTCTCCTCGCGCCGGGTGGTCCCGTGCGTGATCCGCCGTGGCGGCGCGCGCCCGTCCAGGGCCATCTCCCAGACCTGGAAGAACGTGCCGTTGCCGATCGAGTCGGCCCCGCCCCGCGACTCGCATGGACCTTCGACCAGGTCCTTGATGTCCGCCGCCGCAAAGCCGAACACGATCCGCTTCCCGTCGAACGAAACGTCGGGACGGCCGAATAGACCCTCCGGGAAGCTGTCCCGCGTCAGCGAAACGACCCGGCCGCTCATGTCGGCGCGGAGGTCCTCGAGCACGCAGATCTCTCCGCCCAGCCGGCTATAGCGCGATCGGCGGCGGGCACACTGGTGCGGGTGATGGGCGTGGTGCCGGCGCACGAACAATAGCCCGTCGGCGTCGTGCAACCGGGGATGGGCAAACGCCAACCGGCGAACCGCCCGGCGAACGCCCAGGTACACGGGCTTCCAAGCCTCGGGCGTGAAGAGGCCGTCGGCGCTCACGGCGTCGCAGCGCTCGGCCGCCTCGGCCAGCGAATCGAGGTCCGCTTTTCGATCCTCAACACCGTGCCCGCGCAGGTCGGCCGCAATCGCCAGTCCCCGCTTGTGGTGCTTTTTTACCGCTGGCAGCACCCGGCTGCGCACCACGGCCTCCGGCTCTTCCCAGCCGTCGCCGCGCGCATGACAGACCAGGTCGTCCTGAACGAGCCAGTCCGCTTCAACCGGATCGTCAACCTCCCAGAGCGGTTTGGGCGCTCGGGGCGCGGGCGGGGCAGGCGGCCGGTACGCGGCCCGTTGTTCGGGCGACGGGGCCGCCAGCGCCTTGGGATCCGTGGACCAGACCCGCACGTAGGAGACGATGGCGTTGGCCCCGGCCAGCTTGATGAACTTCAGCTCCAGCTTCTTCCCATCGGCGTAGGCCGCCTTGGGCACGTCGAACACGAAGCGGCGCGGGCGCTTTAGCGGCAGCTCCATGCGTCCGTGGACCTCGTGCCCGCTCGCCTCCAGGCGCTGAGCGCGACCGCCGTTGTCGACGTAGACCACGTCAACCTCGTACGATGCCTCGGGATTCGGATCGAGATACCAGAACACACAGGCGTTATTGTCGAAGACGATGGCCCGGTGCTCGGGGGGCGCCTCGACCATGTCGGCGGGATAGAGCCAGGAAGTGCCCACCACGACGTGGGTCTGGCTCCGGGTGCCGCAGTTGTCTTCGGCCACGAGGTGGTAGCCCTCGGGCGGGCCGTCCCCGGGCGTGGGCGCCGCCGTCGCGCCCAGGCCGGGCAGCAACGCACACGCCCATCCCGCCAGCAGCGAGAATGCGGCTCGCACCGTAACTCCTCCCAACGCACGGGGGCTTCGGGACGTTTCTGCAACCTCTTCCGCGGGGCTCCAGGGCGGTTCGCCGTGAGTGCCGCGCATCGGACGGAGTATACGTCATTTCGGCCGAAAAATGAACCATCTCCCCGCACCATCGACGAAATTGCATTGACGCACGGGCCGGCGTACAACACAATCAGTGGTGCCCGGCGACGGGGCATCCACCGGAGTCTGACCTGCTTCTAACCACGCCTGGGGGAGGAATCGCCATGACTCGAAGACGAGTGACTCGAAGACAACGGATCACGCGACGGCGGTTCCTCGGCCGCGCCTCCGCGGCGGCGGCCCTGCCGTGCGTCGCGCCGTGGATCCTGCCGTCCTCGGCCCGGGGCGCCGACGGGACGGCGCCGCCGAGCGAACGCATCAACCTGGGGTTCATCGGCACGGGCGGACGCGGCTTGAGCAACATGCGATCGCTGATGCCCCTGGCCGGCGCCCGGGTGGTGGCCGTGTGCGACGTGCGCAGCGACAAGCGACGCGCCGCCGCCGCGACCGTGGACAAACACTACGGGGCCGGCCAAGCCGGCACGGGCGCGTGCCGGGAGTACAACGACTTTCGCGAGCTGCTCGCGTGCGACGACGTCGACGCGGTGGTCATCAGCCCCCAGGACCACTGGCACGGCCCGATCGCCGTGGCGGCGGCCCGGGCGGGCAAGGACATGTATTGCGAAAAGCCGCTCGGCGTGGCCGTGGCCGAGAGCCAGGCCATTCGCGACGCCGTCCGCCGCCACGCCCGGGTGTTCCAGACCGGCACGCAGCAGCGGTCCGACGCCAAGTTCCGCCAGGCGTGCAGCCTCGCGCGTTCCGGGCGGCTGGGCAAGGTCCACACGGTCGAGGTCGCCGCTCCCGGCCCGAGGTACAAGCCGCGATACGGCGGCCCGGCGACTCCCGCGCCCGTGCCCGAGGGTTTCGACTACGACATGTACCTCGGTCCCGCGCTGTGGAGGCCGTACACGCCGTTTTGCATCGACTGGCCGGGGTGGTACTTGATCTGGGACCTCTGCGCCGGGTTCATCGTCAATTGGGGCGTTCACCACCTGGACATTGCCCATTGGGGTATGCCGTCTATCGGCACCAGCCCGTGCCGGGTCCGCTGCAAGCTGACCTACCGCACGCACCCGGTCTGCGACAACGTCAACTCGTGGCAGGCCGAGCTCCTCTTCGACGACGGCCTGCGCATGCCCTACACCGACACGGGCAACCCGTTGGCCCAGGGCACGCGTTTCATCGGCGCCAAGGGGTGGGTGCACGTCAACCGGAAGGGCATCACGGCCGAGCCTGCGTCGCTGCTCGACGAGCCGGTCGACGCCGGGCTCTACGAGTCGAACAACCACCACGCCGACTTCCTCCGCGCCGTGCGCGAGCGCCGCGACCCGGTCGCGCCGGTCGAGGGCGGCCACGTGGCGTCGTACCTGGGGATGATCGCCGAGAGCGCCGGCCGCCTGGGCCGCGAGCTCCGCTGGGACCCGGCCGCCGAGCGGTTCGTCGACGACCCGGAAGCCAACCGCCTGCTCCGCCGGCCGATGCGGAGCCCGTGGCGGGTTTGATCGAAAAGGACCGGTCACGGCCGCTCGACGACCGGGGCCGTGGCCACGCGGGGACGGATCGGCAACGTTTCGATGCCGGGGAAGTCGGGGTCGGCCACTGCGCGGACCTCCTCTTCGCCCATGTAGGGACAGCAGGCGTCGACCCAGGCGATCAGCCGGCGCAGGTCCGTCGGGTCCACCTTCGCGTCGTAGTGCTTTCCGCTGCCGGCCAGCTCGATCAACCGGCTTGTGCGGGAGAGGTATTGCATGGGGCGGAGCGTGCCAAGCGCCTGCGGGTCCCTCTGGCCGTAGGCGGTTTCTACGGGGATCGCGCCGGCGATGCCGTAGCCAGGGCGTCCGGTGCCGACGGGATTGCCCCAGCCGGCCGGCCCGACCAGCGTCAGGTACGGCTCCCGGAACGGGCCGTGGCCGGGCCGCAGCGCGAGGTTGGGTTCCGCCGGACCGGGGTCTTTGCCCTGGTGGCACTTCACGCAGTAGCGGTCCAGCACCGGCTGGACGAACCGCTCGAAGCCGATGCTCTCAGTGCCCCAGGGCGGCGGCGAGAGTTCGCTGGGCGGCCTCTGAAGGGCGAGGCCTCCCTGCCGCAGCGTCGCGGTGCTGTGCAGCTCGTGGCAGCCCACGCACCCCCGCCGCTCGCCGGGCATCAAGCCGGTGAAGCTCCGCATCGTCTGCACGCAGCGGCGCTGGGCGTCGAGGAGCTGGAAATACAGGCTGACCCCGGCCGGGGCCTTGAAATACACCGAGCCGTCGCGCTCGACCGGCACCTCGGAAAGGATCCGCTTGACGCCCTCTTCCTGGACGATGGAGACCGTCGGGCCGGAGTGGCGATAGGTCTTGTTCCAGGTGGAATACGTCTTGTAGTCCTGCTGGAACACGCGAAGGTACTTCACCGTGCCCCGCGGCACGCCGGTCATGCCCTGGTAGACGTCGGCGCTATAGAACACGCCCGGCTCGACCGGCCGGCGATTCTCGCCCGTGCCGGGCCAGGTTACGCGGTCGGGGTGCCGCGGCGGCACGCGCCGCGGACGCACGGGCACCGCGTGCCACACATTGTAGACGCCCTCGTAAATCAGCTCCCGGTTGCCGTGGACGTCCATAAGGTACAGCCGAAACTTGTCGCCCGCCCCACGCGCCGAGACGAGGAAGTCCGCCTCGGAGAGCGGGTACGGCGTCTTGTAGCCGGTGAACCGGCCGGCGGGGTGGTAGTCGGCCGCTTCCGGTTTTTCCGCCGGGCCGTCGCCCACCTCGGGCCACGGCCGGTCGACGGTCACCTTCGTCAGCCCGTGGGGATAGTCGCGGCCCTGGTCGGGGTCGATGATGCCGATCGAGCCGGACCACCAGTCATGGTGCCCGACGCCGGAGAACATCACCCGGCGGCTGTCGGGAATCGAGCGCGGCTCGGAGAGGTGATCGGGCCACACCGACTGGTTGCCCCAAAAATGCGCTGTGCCCGTGCCGTCCTGGTTCGTGGTCCACAGCTTCTGCAGGCGCCACAGCGGCTTGTCGGTGTATTCCCACCGGGAGTAGATCACCCGGCCGTCGTTCAACAACGCGGGCACGAAGTCCGGCTCGCCGTTGTAGCTCACGAGGTAGACGTTGCCGCCGTCGGCGTCGCAGCGGGCGAGGATCGTCGAATAGATGAACGGCCCGCAGCGCACGTAGGAGTTGCCCCGGGTGGTGGTGAACAGAATGTGACCGTCGGGCAGATAGATCGGGTCGAGGTCGTCGTACTCGCTGTCGGTGAGCTGCTTGAGCCCGGTGCCGTCGAAGTTCATCTCGTACAGGTGAAAGCTCTCCTCGTCGTGCGGCTTGAAGCAGAAGAGCACCCGCTTGGCGTCGAACGACAGATCGGGCCGCCAGAAGCTGCCGGGCCGTTGCGGGGCGAGCTGGCGGAGGCGGCCGCCGGGGTGCAGCCCGTCGAGCACCAGCAGCCGGCCGCCGGGCACGGCCATGATGCCCATGCGGTGGATGGCTTCATGGCGGGAATTCGGCCCTTGCGGCAGCGGCTGGTCGATAAACAGCACCGCGGTGAAATCGAGCACGGGGTTCTTCATTGCTATGGTGCGTTTTACCCGACGGACGGAGAAGTAGAAGTCCTTGACGGCCGGGTCCGTGTCGGCGTAGGCCGCGGCCGGGTCTTCTTCGAGTTCCGGCTCGACCAGCCCGGCGATCTTCGCCCACGGTCCCCCGCCGAAGGGCGCGGTCACCGCGGCGGGCGTCCAGGCCGAGTCGTCCAGTGCGGCCTGCTGCCACTGCGGGCGGGCCTCGTTCTCGACGCGCCAAGTGCCGTCCGAGACCACGGTTCCCTGCTTTCCGTCGGCCAGCGTCACGGCCAGGCGGGCGATCAGCCCGGCGGGGTTCCTGCTCGGGGCCGGCCGGTTCTCCGCGCGCACGGCCAGCAGGTTGTCGCCCGCATCGAGCATCCCCCCGACCGAGAAGACGGCCGCCCGCTGCCACGTCTCGTTGGAGCCCACACGCTTGCCGTTCAGATACACCTCGCAGGCGTCGTCGGCCGCGATGCGCAGCTCCGCCGCGCGGACCTTTGCCCGCAACGTGAACCGGCAGCGAAAGTACCGCGCCTCGGCCGGCGCGTCCTGGACCGGGTTGCCCTCGGGATACCAGATCCAGCTCGGCACGGCCTCGGCGCCTCGGACGGCCGGCGGCGTGGGGGGCTTGGCTCGCAACTCCGGCAGGCGTTTCTCCAGGGCGTCCAGCTCGCCGAGCTCGGCCGACAGATCGAGTGCCCGCGGCCCGCGGGCGAGCCGTTCGGCCAGCTCCCGGGCCCAAGCGATCTCCTTCTCCGCCCGATCCAAGAGCGGCTCCCCCATGGCCTGAAACAGCCAATCCCGCTCGAGCGCCTCGGCCGCTTCTTCCGCCGTGAGCGTTCGCGTCTCGGGCGTTCGGGCTTCGCCCTTGTCGACCGGCAAGTTCCCGGCCGGCGCTGCCGACACGCCGACAACGACAGCGAGGCAAAACAGCGCCGGCTTCACAACGCCGATCGGTACGTTCATCGGGATGGTCTCCTGGCACCGAAGAGGTGACAAATCACACGGCTGCCCAAAGCGGCCCGAAGGGTGCTTTACACAAGTAACGGACCAGCAGGGGCGGCGCGCACAGACAACCGTCCGCAGAGACGTCGCAAAGCGTTTCCTGTTACGAGGTTATACCGCTGGAATCGAGGGCGTACCGGTGTTTGTGGGAACTAGTAGCGGATGGGGAGGGATTCGAACCCCCGGTGGACTCTCGCCCACAGCGGTTTTCAAGACCGCCCCCTTAGACCACTCGGGCACCCATCCTCTTAGTGTCTTTTCGTGACTGGCCGTGCCAAGTCGTTGTAGTTTAACAGGTTGGGGCGAATCGGCCTCATGGTGCGTTTGTGTGCCTGGCCGTGCCCCGTTGTGACTATTTTCGCTCCGTGTGACAGGGTCTATGTCAAGTTTCGCGCAAGTGGCGCTCTGGCCGATCGGCGGGGGGCGCGCATCATCGGTCCCTGTGGCCCGGAGTTGCTGCGCCTCGGCACCACGACGAGCGCTCGTGCTGGGCACGATCGGCGGCAACTTCGCCAGCTCCGCGCCCAGGTCCCTCAGGCTCAGGTGCGTGTACCGATCGGTCAGCCGGCCGTCGCAGTGCCGGGCCAGCTCCTGCGCCATCTTCGGCGGGACGTGGCGCCCCAGGCCGGTGATATACGTGTGCCGCAACGAGTGGAAGTCGGCATAGCCCTCTTCCGTTTCATAGGGGATCCCCGCGGGTTCCTGGTCGATGCGCAGCATTTCGGCCGCCCGGTCGTACCACTTGCCCGGCCAGAGGCGTTGCCCGCGCGGCTTTTCTGCCAGGTAGGACCGGAAGAAGTCGGCCACGTCGGCGGGGAGCGGTTGCACGTCGCGCCGCCGCCGCTTGGAGTAGCCGGCCTCCACCGTGACCGTCGGTAGCTCCTCGTCGAGCCGAAAGCTGGCCGGGCTCAGGGAACCCAGCTCAGAGGCCCTGAGGCCCGTTCCTAGGGCCAGGAGGTAAATGGCCCGACGATCGGCCCCTGTCAGCCCGACGTAGCGTGTGGGGCTCTCTCGGGCCGTTTCAAGCAGTCTCTCGATCTCGGCCGCGGTCCAGGCCCGGCGGGGCCGCCGGCAGTCGGCTTCCACGTTCCCGCCGGCCAAGCCGATCAGCCGATCATCGGCGGTGCGCCGATCCTTCACCAGCCAGGCGGTGAACTGCCGCACGGCTTGCAGGTAGTGGTTGCGGGTCTGCGCCGACAGGGGTTCTTTGCCGTGCTTTAGCTCGGCAAGGCAAGTCTGCACCCGCGACGAGGAAACATCGCCGATCACCGTGAACTTGCAGGCCCGGATGATCCGCTTCACCCGGTTGACCACTTGGCGGACCTGTTTCGGGGTGTCGCCCTTCGCCAACAGGAAGACCCGGTAATCGTCAACGTGCTCGAGCAGGGGCCGGTTGCGGTGCTCCCGGAACGGGTCTTTCCCCTCGCGGACCTCGCGGAGCAGCTCGTCTCGCTTCTCCCGGGTCTTCTCTTCGCTCTCGTAGCCCTTCACCCGCTGCCAGACGCCCTCCGCGTCGCGGTAGCGGATATGCCACACGGGCGACTCGACCCGACACTTGCCGTTGTCGAGCACTTCCCCTTCGAGCCACTTGCCCCGGGCCTGGAATCGGACAAACCGCTTGCCGAGCCGGGTGAACGTCGCCGCGCCCTCGGGAATGGGGCGCGTGTAGGTGGGCCTGAAGATGGGCATGGTTCCCTCTGTTGCAGGCGCCGCCGGCGACGCCCGGGCTGCAACTCCCGGGCTTCGCCGGACGGCAGAGGTTTACGCTCGATTCTACCGTGCCTGCCGGCTGCATCAAAGAGCCGGTCCCCGGGGCGGGGCTCCCGCGCCCCGCCCCGGGCGACTCGGGCCCTCTGGCATACTACTCGGCCGGTTTCTTTGCTCCGTTGTCTCCGTCGCCCCAGGGCTGGGGTAATCCGGCCAGGGCCGGCTTGACGACGTGCTCGTGATTCACGTAGTACGTGGCGGTCGTGTCCATCGCACGGTGCCCCAGGGCCAGGCGGGCCGCGTCGGGGTTGACCTGCCAGATCGTCGTGGCCGCGGTGCGCCGCACGTCGCGGAATCCGAACCGCTCGGCCTGTGGTATTCCGGCCCGCTCTTGCAGGCGGTGGAACTCGCGGGAAAGGGTCTTGACCGCGTAGGGCCAGGGGAAGAGTAGGGGCCGGTCCGAGCGGATCGGGGCCAGGTGGTCGATGACGATTTCACTCAGGGCCCGCAGCTCGCCGCGCCCGCTTTTGAGGATCTCCGCTTTCAGCCGCACAACGCGGCGTTGCCAGTCCAGGGCAACCATCGGGATCCGCAGCAACGTCCCCCGCCGGAGTTGAAGATTCCAGGCGACAACGAGGATCGCGCGCCACCAGGCCGCGGCGGGGAAACCCAAACCCTCGGGCCTGGTCATGGTGTTGGCGGCTTGGTAAACCGCGGCGAAGTGCTCCGGGGGAACAAACCTCGGCGGGCTCCACCTGGCCCGTGGAGGTTTGGCGTAGGGGAAATGCTGGATGATCCCCGCGCCCTCCCGGTTGTGCCGGCTCGCGGGCCCCGCCAGGTCCAGGATGCCTTGAACGTGCCGTAGCACCGATCGGACCGTGTTCGGGGAAACGGGCGTGGCGCCGTCCTTGCCCTTCGTTCGCGCCACTGCGTCGCGGAAAAGCGCCATGGTGTCGTTTGTGATCTCGGCGAGCGGGGGATCTCCGGTCAGTAGGGCCCACTTGCGGACCACCGAGTCGTAGGCTCTGACACTCGACTCAGCCGCGGTCCCCAGGCGCCGGACCTTGAACACGTCGCGGTAGAATTGCGAAAGGGTGATTTCGCCGCCGTCGGGCAGCAGCTCTTCACCCCGCCGGCGAATCCAGGTATCCGCAGCCAGGGCTTGGCGGAGGTACGTGTCAGGATCGTCGAGAACGGCCACGGTGCCCGCCTGGCGCCGCACGATCTCCACCGCCGTGGTCATGGCCCGGTCGAGCGTGTCATGCCAGAAACGGTGCCAAGTCTCTTCCCAGGCGTCGAGGGTGCCCGGCTTGAGCTCGAGCTGCCCGGCCACCTCTTCCAGCGTATAGCCGGCCGCCGACAACGAAACGACCCGGCGGATCGACTTGGCCACGTCGGGGGGCGGGATGCGCGGGGGCTCGGGGGCTGGGGGGAAAACCTCTTGCCGGTCGCGCTCGGCGCGGGCCCGGTCGAGGGCCTGTTGCCAGAAGTCGGGAAAACGCCGCTTCGGCCCACGCAATCCGATGATGCCCAGGCCGAGCGATGCCGCCGCCTCCCGGATCGTCGCCCCGCCGGCGACGAGGGCCGCGGCGTCGCGCAGCCGCTCTTGCATCATCGGGGACGGCTCGCCGCTTCGGCTCCGGGGCCGGGTGCCGATTTCGAGGGCCGCGTGGATCTCGGCCGTCAGCAGGCCGTGGGCCGTGACGTACCGATCGACTTCCTGTTGCCATAGCTCCGGGTGCCGTTCGCGGTAGTGGTAGACCGCTTCGGCTCGGAGCTTGACGGACCGAGCCGCCTCGGCGACGGAGCCGGCCGCGCCGCCGGCCACCAGCTCGATTACCCGACGCACCCGCAGCCGCATCTTGTCCGGCGTGGCGCGTTTCCTGGCCCGTTTCTTCTTGGCCATGGTCTTGACCTCCCAAGAACGAGCAACGCCGCCATGGTCCTGTAGGCCCGGGCTACTGGAGACCGGGCGGGCGCCCTTTCGGAACGCCTCGGGCCATGGCGGCGATGCTCAGCGTGGTTACCACGCATGGGAGAGAACTCCAGTAGCTTTGGTTTCTACGCCCACCAAGATACCAGGACCCGCGGGAATGTCAAGCCTCTGGGCGGCTGAGCTTGTCAAGCCCCCGAAAGGGGGATACTCTACGGGGGTGGTGGCTCGAACCCCGAGGGCAAATGATGATCTCGATCGAAGAGGTCCGCCGAGCTGACGAGCTGCTCGATCAGGGCTGGTCGCGCCGGCGCGTGGCCCGCGAGCTGGGAATCTCAGAGACCACCGTGGACCAAATACGAGCCCTGCGGCGCGGTGGGATGACGAGCTGCGTAGGGGTTCCCCGATGCGAGTTGTGCCGGGCCAAGCTGGCGCCGTGCCGCCGATGCACGGCTCGATTCCGCGAAGGAGAGTCGGAACGCATCCTCGGGCAAAGCTAGCCCCCGATCAGGTCCCCGGCCTCCTCTTCCACCGCCCCGAGCAGGCGCCTTTGGACCTCCGCCGCGTCCTTCGCTACGCGGAGATGCTCTCGGGCCACGCCGAGCTGCTGCTTGGCCTCGGGCTGGCGCCCGCCCGTGGCCTGGAGAATCGCGCGATACGCCTCCTGTGACCCCTTCGCCGCGGCGCCCGCAAACCGGATGTTGCTGCCTTGAGCTTCATCCTCAATCTGGGGAGCCATATCGCGTTCGCGCAGACGAGCCAATTCCGTATCCGCGGCCCGTAGCGCCGCCGCACTCTTTGCGTCAAGGCCCAGATTCTCCCACTTCCGGACTTGCCACTCAAACTCCGAAGCCCCGGCGCGACGCCGTTGAATCTCATCGACCATTTCGAGGTACTGCCGTTGGGGCCCACCCATGGCTTCGTCGAGGGCGCTTTTCGCCTGCTCTTTGTGAAAAGCGATTTGCCGGTCGGAGAGAATCCCCTGCCAGCGCGTGATGTCCTCGAGCCGGGCCCGATACTTTTCCAGCGGGCTGAGCGATTCGTCGATCATGCTCTTGTAGACCCGGGCCGCGTCCGCCGCGGAGCCGAAACCTCGGACGAGCCCTTCCATACGTTGCTGAAGCAAATCCGCCTCGTTTCCCTCTCTGCCGCCCGTCATCTGAAGTGCTGAGATTCCTTCCTTGCGCAATGCGTGATACAGGCGGATGCCCTCACCTCCCACCTCTTCCGGCCGCAAGGCGGACCGCCCGAGGATTCTCTGAAGCTGATCGGCCTTGGCCTGGGCGTCGGCAAGGGTTTCGGTCCACTCTCTGTTGGCTCGCGCGGCGGCGCCTGCCTCGGTGGCCTGCTTGCGGATTGCGGCGTTGGTTTCCTGCAACTTCTCTGCGGCGCTCTGTGCCGTCTTTTCGGTCTTTTCCAGTTGCTCCTCAAGCCCGGTTTTCCCGCCCGTGCGGTACGCTAGCGCGCTGCCCAGCTCTTCATACAGTTTAGCCTTGAAATTCATCCACCCGGTGCGCACGGGAGCGGTCGCCGCGGCGACCTGTGCGCCGAGCCCTTCCCAGGCCTCCTCAGCGCGAACCGCGGCTTGATTCGCCTCTTCGATCTTTTCAATCTGCGACTCGCTCAAGAACTTGTTCAGCCTCTCCGCCTCATCGGCCATTTTTTCCAGGCCCTCTCTGCCGGCTTCGAGGGTGTTGACCAGAGCGACCCCTTCGGAATCGAAGAGCTTGAACGTCAGGCGCACGCGATCGGCCTGGTTGTCCACGTGCTTCAGGGCTTCGGCGATGTCCATGAATGCCTGATCGGGGGACCGGCTGACGAGCCGGTCGGCGCTCAGGCCCAGCTCGGCGATCGCCCCCCGGGCCTCCCCCGTCCCCTGGGCCGCTTCGGCGATCCGGCGCGTCATGCGCTGCAGCCCCATCTGCATGGTCTCGATCGAGACCCCGGTCATTTCCGCGGCGTGGTTCAGGCCGACGAGCGCCTCATGCGTTACGCCGAGCCGACGGGCAAACTTCACTTGCTGGTCAACCGCCGTCATCTGCTCGGCCGCGTTGCGGCCCAAGGACGTCGACCAGCTCGTTAGTCCCCGGCCCACCTCCCAAATCGCCTTGGAGAGCAGGTTGGCTTTAACCACGGACGCCGTCATCGTCCGGCCAAACGATCGGTCCTTGGCGTCGAGGTACGCAACCAGGTTGCCGATGCTCGCCATGGTGAAGAGATTTCCTGTGAAATAGACCCGCCGGCCGGCCGGGCGGGGGCCGCGGCCGGGCCGGCGCGTCTCAAACATCCGCGGCCAACGACCCCCGCGGATGGAGAGCCCGAAGTTAAGCGCGCGTCGCCAACCGGACGATCGGCGCGAGCGTGTCACCGTTGTCGGGGGTAAGGACGGAACGCCACCAGGGCCGCGCGTCGTTTTCGAGCCAGAACTTGAACGTGCGTTCGTGCTCGAGGAAACGGACGTGGATCGACTCGGCCGACTGGAGCGGCTTGACCGTGCCCTCGAGGATCTCGCTCGGGGTGACCAGCAGCAAGTCACCCACGGTGCCGAGGGTGGCGCAGTGTTCGGTGTAGAACACGGGTCTTCCGAGCAGCGTGTCGGGTACGTCCTCTGCCAGCGAAAAGCGATACATCAAGATCACCCCGGCGTTGTTGGGGGACTCGATACACGCCTTGGCGAGCTGGGGGAGGCATTTCTGGTTTGCGAGCCAGATAGCGTTTTCGTACCCCCAGCATCGGGCCCGCATGTTCAAGAGGTTCTCGCCCACGATCGTCGCGGCCGA
>Ga0180438_10003258_pt1 | contig 24805 bp, 20 predicted proteins | sample SS_ome_12_FD_132455 | JGI IMG/M metagenome (GOLD analysis project Ga0180438, IMG submission 132455) | Hypersaline lake sediment archaeal communities from the Salton Sea, California, USA - SS_3_D_2 metaG | ecosystem: Environmental > Aquatic > Non-marine Saline and Alkaline > Hypersaline >... | reverse complement strand
GGTAGCTTGCTGCCGAAGCGTCACGCTCCACGCCTCACCGAAGCAGTCCCTCCCACGTGTCACACTGGAACGCCGCCTCGCCTGCGTGTCCGGTGAGCTGTCGATAGCTGGAATGCAGCCAGTTGACCTGGCCCCGAAAAAGTGGACACATCGTTTGTTGCTTCGGTAGCTTGCTGCCGAAGCGAAAGGCTCCGACCCCTTGCTGTCATGCTGAGGACGTCGAGGCGGACGAAGGATCTAGCCGTTCGTGGTGCCGTCTGCCGTTGGGCAAGAGGAGTCCATCGTCGGGCAGGAGCCCCTCGGCGAGGGGAGGAACAGGTACGTTTCTCCTATTGCGTCCCGTTTCTTCCGCTTGTGTTTCACGCGTGATAGACAAAACTCGTTGTGTTGCAAAATCGAAGAAAAATGAAAGGCAAATCTACTTGTGTTCCACACGTGAAACTCATCATCGACCCTCGGCAATGTCGAGCAGCTCACGGAACATCAGAATCACCGCTCTGCGCCCCCGGCCGGGCCGCAAAACCCTGATGCTCCCTTGCCCTCTCAGCGCGTTTAGAATCCGTCTGGCGCTCCCAGCGGGGATACCTGAGCGCTGGATGAAGTCAGCCACCCGGAAGATCGGTCGGTCAAACAGCACGTCAATCGCTTGGACAGCGTACTGCGACCGGATGACGTTCGGCAATTCCCGCTTCATCCGGTCATAGAGAGAGAGAATCTCTCGTGTCTTCGAGGCGTTGATCGCCGCCTGCTCCACCACCGCACCGAGAAAGAAGGAAATCCAGCCATCCCAGTCTTCGTCACGCGAAACTGCCAGCAACCGCTCATAGTAGACTTCGCGATGCTCTTCCAGATAGGAACTCAGGTAGAACATCGGACTGGACAACAATTTCTTGTCATACAGGAATAGCGGGACGAGCATTCTGCCCAGGCGGCCATTGCCGTCGAGGAAGGGATGGATGATCTCGAACTGCGCCTTCAGAACGGCAAGCTGGACCAAGCGGTCTTTCTCGTCGCAGTGCAGATAGCGCTCCCAGTTGTCGAGGGCCGGACCCACCCGTTCCGGAGATGGTGGGATGAAGGTAGCGCGTTCGATGGGGACCCCGGGTGGGCCGATGTAGTTCTGGCTCCGCCGGAACTCGCCGGGAGCCTTGTTCCGTCCCCTGACGCTGTCGAGAAGGACCTCGTGGAGTTCCCTAAAGAGGTTCAGGCAGAGAGGGCGTTCCTTCAGTCGCTCAATTGCTAGGCCCATGGCGCGGCGGTAGTTGATGATCTCTTGAATGTCCGCGCGCCGGCCCGGTTCCATTCCCTCCTGCGGTTCAGCTTCGTACTCCAGCACCTCCTCAAGGCTGGCCTGCGTGCCCTCGATACGGGAGGAGAGCACCGCTTCCTGCTGGGTCAGAGGGGACAGAAGGACGGCCGGGTTCACGATGCTCTGGAGCATACCATCGTAGCGGGCCAGTGCGGCATTCGCTTGGCCGATGAGAGGAACGTGAGCAGCCCAGTCTATGGACGTAATCGGCAGACTTGCCGGCTCGTATGGTCTCACGCGGCCCATCCTCTCACGTAGATCTTTCAGGGCACGCCGACGGCGATCGGAGCGGCGTGATATTTTCGCAAACGCACACGTGTTCCCTCGACTTTGGCGATCACCTAGTCAAGCTCGCCCGGTCTCATTCCGCCGCGCCTGGACGGGGACTTGTCCCTAACCGCCCCTCTCTTCGCACGCCCCTCATCCTCCCACACCAACCAGCCTCCGTCAAGGCTCTGTAGGGCAGGACCTTCGTGTCCTGCCAGAGGACTGCTACCTAAGGCGGGATTCTTCGCTTCGCTCAGAATGACAGTCGGCGGGCAAAGGTATGCCCGCCCTACAGCAACGGCCGACGCCCCCTGCGATACGGCTTCGCCCGGCATCATAATGCCGGGCATTATTGTCGTTGCCGGTCTGCGTTGCGTCCTTTCGGGAGCAAGCTGCCGAAAGACCGACGTTCGTCCGGTAAGGTTCAGACTCCGGCTGCCACGGTCTGTCGGAGGCCGAGCAGATCCACCACGGCTTCGGTTGTCGCCTCGACCGGTTCGGGCTTCTTCGCCGAGGCGATGGCGCAATCGGGGTCCTTGAGGCCGTGCCCGGTCAGGATGCAGACCACAGAGGCGTCTTCCGGCACGCCGGCCTCGAACTCTTGCTGGAAGTAGCCTTCTCGACAGAGCTTGTAGACCCCGGCCACCGAGGCCGCCGACGCCGGCTCTACGAACACGCCTTCGATGCTCGCCAGCAGCTTGTAGGCCTCGATGATCTCGTCATCGCTGACCATGTCGATTAGGCCGCCCGACTCATCCCGCGCCGCCTCGGCGGTCTTCCAGCTCGCCGGGTTGCCGATCTTGATGGCGGTCGCGATGGTCTGGGGGTCCTCGACCGGACACCCCCGACAGATCGGCGCGGCGCCCTCCGCCTGAAAGCCCAGCATCTTCGGCCGGCGGGTGGTCCGATCGGCCTCGCGATACTCCTGGTATCCCTTCCAATAGGCCGTGATATTGCCCGCGTTCCCCACCGGGATCGCGTGATAGGTGGGGGCGTCGCCAAGCCGGTCGCAGATCTCGAAGGCCCCGCTCTTCTGGCCCTCGATCCGGTAGGGGTTGACCGAGTTCACCAACTGCACCGGGTAGTTCTCCGTCACCTCGATCACGATGCGGAATGCGTCATCGAAGTTCCCCTCGATGGCCACCACGCGCGCGCCGTGCATCATCGACTGCGCCAATTTGCCCATCGCGATGTAGTTGATGGGGAGCACCACGACGCATTCGATGGACGCCCGCGCGGCATAGGCGGCCGCCGATGCCGCGGTGTTGCCCGTCGAGGCGCACATGACGGCGGTCTTGCCCTCCTCCACCGCCTTCGAGACCGCCATGGTCATGCCGCGATCTTTGAACGACCCCGTCGGGTTGGCGCCCTCGTACTTCAAATGCAGTGGGATGGGAAGACCGATGCGCTCCTGGAGCCTGGGCGCCGGCAAGAGCGGGGTATCCCCCTCTCGCAGCGTAATCACCGGCGTTTCCTCAGTCACCGGCATGAAATCCCGATACGCCTCGATCACCCCCGGCCACCGCTTGTATGCGCTCATGTCGGCCTCGCTCTTCGGCAGGACTTCCGCCCGGCTTTCGCCGCGAACTCTTCCTCGTCTAATCCGTCGTCTCCGTCCGGATCAAGCTGCTCACTTCGTGCACTTCGTCCAGTTTCTCGATGCGCGCCAGCGAATTCCGCATGCTTCGCTCGTTCGTCTTATGCGTCAGCCACACGATCTCCGCGCTCTCTCCGGAGGCCCCCATCTGTAGCACGGAAGCCAGGCTCACGCCTTCTTCGCCGAACACCTTCGCGATCGCCGCCAGCGCGCCCGGCCGGTCCGCCACCTGAAGGCGGAGGTAGTATCCGGTCTGCAGCTTTTCGATTGGAAGGATCGGCTTGTCCTCGAAGCAGGTGCACGCGACTCGACCCGTGGCTCCGGAGCGGATGTTTCGCGCGACGTCGACGATATCCCCCGCCACCGCCGAGCCCGTCGGCATCGTTCCCGCCCCCTGGCCGTAGAACATCACTTCTCCGACCGAGCTCCCCTGCACGAAGATGGCGTTGAATGGACCGTTCACGGCCGCCAGAGGATGGTCGGCCGGCAGCAGGGTCGGGTGGACGCGCAGCTCCAGCGATCCGTCGACCTCCGTCCCGATGGCCAGCAGCTTGACCACATATCCCAGATGTCGGGCGTATTCCATGTCGAGCGCCGTCAGCTTCACGATCCCCTCGCGGTAGATATCCTCGACGCTGACCCGCGTCTCGAAGCCGATGGAGGCCAGGATGACCAGCTTGAAGGCGGCGTCGAATCCTTCTACGTCATTGGTCGGGTTCACCTCCGCGTACCCGAGCGCCTGCGCCTCCTCCAGGGCCTCCGCGAACTCCGCTCCATCCTCGGCCATCCGGGTCAGGATGAAGTTCGTCGTTCCATTGACGATGCCCATGATGCGACGGATCTTGTTCGCCGCGAGGCACTGCTTGAGCGGTCGCAGAATCGGTATGCCACCGCCCACGCTGCCCTCGAACATGAGATCGACGCCGCGTTGCGCGGCCGCCTCGAAGAGCTCTTTGCCGTGCCTCGCGATGAGCTCTTTGTTCGAGGTGACGACGCTCTTGCCCGACTGAAGCGCCTTCAACACGAAATCACGAGCCGGGTCCGTCCCCCCGATGGTTTCGACGACAATCGAAATCTCGGGATCGTCGAGCACGTCTGCCGCACTCGTGGACTTCAACTCAGTAGGTATCTCGATGTGGACCGGGCGCTCGGAGGTCCAATCGACATCGACCAGCTTCTTGACCCGCACGGGGCGGCCGACTTTGCGATCGATGCTCTCCCGATTGTCGAGGAGCGTCTTGTACGTCCCGGCGCCAATCTTGCCGTAGCCCAATATGCCGATGGAGATCGGTTTTTCCGCCATCACGTTTCCCCCCGCTCTTGGTCGTCTAGAAACTCGATCACGATCAGCGGCTCACCGGCCTGCACCAGTGCGCCGTTCTCCGCCGGAATGGCCAGCACGCGGCCGCTCCATTCCGCTTTGATTTCGTTGAAGACCTTCATCGCCTCCACGATACAGACCGTCTGGCCTTCGGAGACGAGATCGCCGATCTCGACGAAAGGAGGGTTTTCGGGCGCGGGAGATCGATAGAAGACCCCGATCAGCGGAGAGCGGACCGCCACCGTGCGGCCCTTTGTCTCCCGCTTCGTCTCGGGCTTGCGCGGCTGCGGCGGAGCCTTCTTTTTGGCTTTGGCTCCGCCGGGATTGCCGGCCTTCGACGCCCGCCGGAGATGCAGCCGAAAGGCGCCGTCGGCCACCTCTAGTTCCTTGAGGCAATGCTCACGGAACAACCGCACCAGTGATGATACGCGTTCGAAGGCTTCCCGGTCCATGGTCCTCGTCGTTGCTGTGAAAAGAGCCCCACCCTTGCGTGGAGCCCTTCCTTACATTCCTTACGCAAGCCACCTCAGAGACAAAGCTACTGATTCTGAGTCTGCCGCATCTTCTTTATTCGTTTGCGTCGGGCCTTCTTCTCTCTCGCCCGCTTCGCCTCTTCGATTCCACGCCGACGATCTTCATCCTCGAATCTGATGCTGGACTCGATCTCGTTCTCGAACTCGAGGAATTTCTCGATGCTCGGCGAGGATTCTCGCAATTTCTGGATATCAACAGGCATACTTTGCCACTCCTCATTTCAAAGACACCGGATTGTAGCAAGCCCTCGACCAGGGTGTCAAGGATTCGGGAAACATCGCGACGGGGCGTCGGGGATACGCTCTCTGAAGAGACAGGAATAAAATGCTTTCTCCCGAAGACTTGGTCTTATGAAATGTCGATCCGGAGGGAGAGGATGCCCGGCGTTGTGGGGTCAGCGCAAGAGTAAACGAGACCGCGGAGTTTCGCTTCTCTCGCTCGTGCTGGCTCTGGCGGGATTCGTCTTTGTGGCAGGGCTGATATTCCTCACGGCGTGGACGTCGAGGGGCGCCGCGCGGCGAGCTACGTGTACCGCTCAGATGCGGCGAATCGTGGATGGGCTGACCATGTATAAGCGAGACTATGGGGACTACCCTCCCGCCTATGTCGAGCGCTGGAACGACGAAACGAAGCAGGTCGAGCGAATAAGTTGGGACCTTCTGTTGAGAGGCTACGTCGAGGGAGATGATTCGTTCATCTGCCCCGACTATCACCATGGCATGGCGACCGAAGATGGGCTGCTGGAGAAAGGGACATCCACAACGTATGAGTATGTTGATCGTCGGCCGGATTCATCTTCCGGGACGCCCGATTCGGAAGGAGGCGGCCCGCAGGTCGATCCGTCGCAAGGCATCCCAGCGGGGGCCCTTCTGCTTTGTCTACACCACAACGAGATAGGTGAGCGTGGAGGGCGCTGGGTGCTCATCGCCTACGAAGACGGATCGATCCGCTGGGAGCCTATATCGATGGCCGCCGTCATTTCCAACAGGCATAAGGGCGGAGGCGCTGGTCCACAGGCCGAGCGCTAAGGACGAGCGGGCGGACAGAGAACGAGGGCGGTCTGTTTCGACAGGCCGCCCTCGTGGGTTTTCTTCTGTTCCTCGAAGATGAAGCTATTTCGACGGCATGGGGATGGCTCTGAGGCGCGGGCGAATCATGCGCACGAGCAGGGGCTCCACGTCCGTGATGATGTACCCGTACTTCGCGTAGGTCCGGATATAGTCATAGGACAAGTAGAGGTATCCGGCCTGCCCTTTATTCGTGCCCCACGAGTTCTTCACGATGAAGTACTCGCCCGGCCGATCGTATCCGACGATCAGCATGGCATGCCCGCCGACGCTCGGCAGGGGATTGCCATTGCCCCCCAGCGTCACGTCGATGACGCCCGTGTAGGGATAGCTCCATCCAGCCACATGGGTTCCGTAGACGATATCGTATCCCGCGTCGAGGAGCGCCTCGAGGTATCGCGGGTTGTTGATCCAGAGGCCGGTATCGGTGGCCAAATCATCCTTCCGCCAGATCTTCTGGTAGCTCTTGATCTTGTAGGGATCCTTGGCCGCCGCATCGGTGCGCTTCGCCGGGGCGGGATTCCCGCCGTTATTGCACCAGCTCGGGAATGAGGTCTGATACGGACAGACGCTCTCGAAGCAGACGCCGTTCGCCGAGAGGTAGTCGGCCGACATATGGGTCTGAAGCCCGGCGCTCTTGCAGCCGCGGCTCTCCGCCTTCATGTAGAGGTAGTTGGCGTAGTTCTCCGATAGGTCGAGGCTGCCGCCTCCGTACTTCGCCTCCAGGCCGGCCATCGACGCGAAGCAGACACAGGTCCCACGGCCCGACTGGTTCTTCACGGGCGTCTGATTCGGCCGATGGTCGACGCCGGTCTTCACCTCGACGAGCAGACCCGGATGTTTCAAGATGTATGGCTCGAATTTGGCCACCGGCCCAAGCAGCTTCTGGGTGGTCTGCACTTGCACCGCTGTCGGGTTGAACTCCATCTTGTCCAGCGGGATCAGCGCGTATTCCTCGCCCTCGGCGCCCCGGATAAACGGGACGTTGTTGCGAACGAAGTAATTCTGCCGCAGCATGTTGAGATTCGCGGTCTGTTTTCCGGCCTTCACTTGAGCGAGTCTGGCCTCTGGGAGTTGGATCGCCTTCTCGGCGACGCCAGGAATCATCGCTCGCCTGACCTGAGTTTGCACTTTCGCAATGGGCGCCGCGTACGCAACCACTCCCAGAAGCAGAATGGCCGCCAGCAAGGCCGCGATCGTTCCCGTTGCCCTCGAAACCCGTCGCACATTCGACATCACGTCTTCCTCCTCTTCGCATTCTTATCAATCGCCTGGTGGGTTCTCGCCCGCCTGACGTTCGTGCCAGCTTCGAGCGCGCTAGCGCTCAGCCGCCAATACCTCGATCTCGTACGCAAACGTCTCCATGACGTTGCCTTCACGGCCGACGAGATCGATCTTCGCTGTCGCCGTTCCGGGATCGAAGGCCTTGAAGAAGTAGAGCCGTTCCATGGTCCCTTCTTTGTGGGGAAGCGTCTCTCCGAGGAACTCGATTCCTCGACCGTCCTTTGACGCCCGGAACCGAGCCTCCAGGTTTTCGGGGATAATGGGAAGCGGCTTGGTCCATATCTCGACGACATCGCCGGCCTGCACGCGCACCACACCGTCATGATTCCATGGGATCATCCAGAGCGTGCCCTGTGAAACGCCTCGTGGCTGTGCGCACATCGTCCCTGCAGCGAAAACCAGAATCCCTAGGCCCAGCAAAAGTATCCAACGCATCATCCTCACCCCCTTTCTCATGCCGTATCCATGGCGGACTGTCCTACGCGCCGGTATCGCTATTCGTACGGAATGTCCCCTCGACTTCCTGTTCGGTATCTCGGACGCAAGATTAGGCTCGCGGCCGTCGTCTCAGCAGTAAAGGGGAGTTGAGTTCGCGCGCGGCCTATACCGTTCCGTCATAGAGCAGGCGGCCGCGAGACTCGATGAATCTCCGAAAAGAGAACAAAGCAGGGAGTCCAAGGGTTCAGCGCTGGCGGCCAAGCCGGACGGCTGCTAGCTCTGGCGGGCCGGTATGACCAGCTTCTCTCCGATGGAGAGAGGATGATAGCGGCGCTTCGCATCCTCAATATGTGTGGAGAGCGGGGCCGGGTCTCCCGTGCACCAGTAGAGATCCGAGTCGAAAGTGCCGTAGTGGCATGGAATCACGTAGCGCGCCTTCGTGCTATTGGCCAGGCGGGCCGCGTTCTCCGTATCGAGCGTGTGCGGGGAGATCGGGAGCATGAGGACATCCACGTCCTTGATCTTCAGGTGTTCGTCGAGCAGATCGGTATCTCCCGTGTGCCAGATTGTGACCCCGGCGACCTTGATGAGAAAGCCGCAGCAATCGCCGCGCTGGGTGTGGATGAGGTCCTCTTCGTGCTTCGCCGGCGTTGGGAGCACGGCCGTTCCGCCGACGCGCATCCCCTGCCCGTAGCGGGCCGTGCGGACGCGCGTCTCCGGAATCCCGAATTGACGGAGCTTGTGCAGCGTCCGCTCCGTCCCCACGAAGAGCGCGTGCGTGCGCTCGGCGAGTTCTGGCATCGTGCGTCGGCCGGCGTGATCCCCGTGGTCATGGGTGATGAGGACGAGATCGGCTCGATCGATATTCCGAGCTCGCACCGGCAGCGGGACGAGCAAGGGCAACCCGATCTCCGAGTTGACCGGGTCGGTTTCATCCTGGAGTTCGATCAGCGGATCGATAAGAATGACCGTTCCAGCGGCGTTTATGGCAAACCCTGCATTACCGAGCCACCAAACGCTTACTGCAACAGCATCGAGATCGCCTAACTCCCTGGGATCAATAACGCTCACTCGGGAAACCTCACTCGCTTGCATTGGTATTCGGCAGGGCGCAGACCACTCCTTCCGTAACCTCTGGGAAGTCGCCGCCGAAGGGCGAACTTCTCAAGCGGCGAAATTGACAACCACCGAAACCACGAATGGAGCGTGATGGAATGCGGCCGGTCCGCTTATCGGAGAAAGCGGAATTTTCCGCGGGTAAGTTTCTGCCACAACTCCTCTATGGCTCGCGGTGGGTTCGCGCCTTTCTGCTTTCCCTGAGCCCCGGCCAGGAGTTGCCGCCCAGGGCGGATTCTGAGGCCATGCTGGGCTATATCGTAGACGGTCAGGCCGAGCTGACCGTGGGCTCGGAGACCTTCTCGGTCGGCGGCGGCGAGTTCGGCGCTGCGGAGCCGGGCCAGATTCGGGGCATCAAGGCGCAGAGCCGGTGCGTCGTGCTCTGGATACAGGTCAGCGCTGCAGAGAGAAGTGCCGATGACTGAATCGAGACGTCGCCGAGTCGGATTCGCCGGGTGTCCGCCGGAACGCGTTTTAGAGCCACTGAGAAAGACGGCCGAGCTTATCGATCTCGACAATGTGGTGGAGGGAGTCGAAGAGCGCAGCGAGTCGCTGCTTCCTCGCACGACCTGCCGGATCATCCGGCGCATTCTCGACAACGCCCTGGCGCTCGATCTCGACGAGATCGTCATCGACGATGGCTATGGGAAATGCGATGCCGCCCGAGGGCTGGCGGACCTGTTGGCGGATTCGTTGGAGATTCCGGTGATCCGCACCCAGAACGAGAACCGAGAACCTTCCGGGACACCGATCTCCGACTCGACGCTGCCGCTCGCGCGCAAGGTGGAAATGATATTGGACGAACTCGTTCGGCCGCAGAAGGCAGAGCTCGCGCCCCAGCCCAATCCGCCCGCCGCGCTCTGGGGGGTGCCGGCCGCCGACTTCACCCTCTACGAGCTCTTTCCGGACGGAACGCAGGTGCTGGGCTGGACCCGTTGTCTGGAAAACCGCACGCCCGCCGATTGGGAGGTCGAAACCTATGTGCCGGCCGGAATACCGACGGTGTTCTTCGCGCAGACCTTTTGCGCCAAGAACATCCTCGCCCAGCATTTGGCCCAGCGACACAAGGGCCTTCACGTCGATGTGGACGGCGTGCTCTCCCAGCCGGTGAGGGCGAAAATCGAGGCGTTCCTCCACTTCAAGGGGGTTCGAGGCTGATGGCGCTCCTCGGTGATTTCGGGACGACCTGGACGAAGCTGCTCGACACGAAGACGGGAAGGCGCTGGATCGTTCCCACGCGAGAGGCTCGCGCCGAAGGACAGCGGGCCGATGTCGCCACCGGGCACAACGCCCGTCACCTGGGGCCCCGATACGTCAACGAGTTGATCGCCCTCGCCCAGGGCGGACAGCGGATGATCGAAGAGCCCGAATTCCTGCTCTTGGATGTTGGCTCCCGCGACGTCAAGTATGTCCATATGCGAGATGGCGAGCTCGTCGGCATGGACTGGACGGCCACGTGCGGGGCGCTCACGGGCTTCACGCTCGAACTCCTGGGGCGCTACTACGAGATCGACTATTCGAGCGTCGAGCCGTCGAGCCGTTCTGTTCCCGTGACGTGCGGCATCCTCGGCATGGAGCAGCTCTTCGAGTTGGTCTCGCAGGGCGTATCGGAGGTCGAGGCCGTGGCGCGGTTCGCTCGGGGCATCGCCATGAACGCCTTTCGGTTCATTGGAGAGCCCCGGCAGTTCTATCTCTCGGGGGGCATGTGCGACAACCGTCTGTTTCTGCGCAGTTTCCCCGACGGCGTCGGGGTGCGCCCGCTCGGTCGGTTCGTGCTCGTCGAGGGGCTCATGATGGAGCTGGAGGCGTCTGCGCCGGCGGAAGAACGCGCCCGATAAACACGAAGGAGGACGGAGTGCAGAGGGGAATCAGCTCACTCGCCACCGCGCGCTGGATCGCAACACTGATGTATGTTGTGCCATTGGTCGTCTTCCAATTCGTCGGAAAGGCGGTCGAGCTGGAGATGGAACTGGAGCCCGACGTGTTGAAGATTCTGTTCGGCGTGCTCGTGGTCGTCGGAATCGTCGACTATGGAGTTTCCCTGGGAATCGAGCGTTTCTTGTTGGCCAAGGCTCGGGCGAACCAGGCCAATCGCCCGGAGCCGGTGGTCACCGCCGCCCTCGTTGTGAGCGCCCTCGGCGTCAGCCTGGCGGTCTACGGTCTCGTCCTGACGCTTATGGGGGCCCCCGCCTGGGGGGCGGCCTTCTACGTGTTGTGCGCTGGCCACGGGTTGCACTTGATGCTCCGGTGGCCGGCCTACGTGGCGGCGGCGGAGGGGGCGCCGCACTAATCAAAATCGGTGAGGAGGAAAAGCGACATGGCCATCGATGTCCATATCCATACCCGGGGTGGCGAAGACGGAGAGAAGATTCTCAAGGCGATGGACGAGGTGGGGCTCGAACGGGTCGTGCTCTTCGCCGTCGCCCCCCATCGTTCCGACCAGGCCGGCGAGGCCGTCGGCAACGCCCACCGGCCGTCCATCGACGACATCGCTCGCATCTGCGCGCCGGAGCCGGATCGGCTCATCGGCTTCGCCTGGATTCAGCCGACCCTTCCCGATGCGCTCGAAGCCATCGATTATACCTTCGGGGAGAAGGGATTGCGCGGGGTGAAGATGATCCCCGATAGCTGGTATCCGGATGACGAATCGGCGCAGGCGTGTTATGCGAAGATCGCGGACTTCGGCCGGCCCATGTTGTTCCACAGCGGAATCCTCTGGGCCTGGGGCAACACCTCTCGATTCTGCCGTCCGGCCAGATACGAGATCATGATGGATTACCCGAAGATTCGCTTCGCCCTCGCCCACATGAGCTGGCCGTGGACCGACGAGTGTTTCGCCGTGTGCGGGAAGATGAAGTGGATGCAGCCCGAACGGGGGCACGAGTGGACTGCCTACATCGACATCACCACAGGAGCGCCGCGCGCGTGGAAGACCGACGCTCTGCGCAAGGCGCTGTCCTACCTGGGCGACGAGCACATCGTCTACGGCAGCGATTGCTCCGAGCCCGAAGATGCCGATGCGCTGCGCCACCGTCTCGACGAAGATCGGGACATCCTCCGCGAAGTCGGGGCGTCGGCAGAAAGCGCGGAGCGAATCATGAGCGCGAACGCCCTGCGCTGGCTCGGCATCGACTGAGCTCGCGCCTATCCGTGCCCGACCCGTTTCGTATGGGTCACGAGTTTCGCCCCGAGAATCCGACAGGCCGCCAGCTCTTCCGGGTTCGGCTTCTGCACCGCCACCGCGCCGTAGTGCGCCGTCACGCCCGGCGCGCTGTAGTCGGTCACGCCGAACACCAGCATCCCGTAGTTCATGAGGCTGGACAAGATCGAGAGGCAGGTTATCTCGGCTCCGCCGCCGAGCCCTCCGGCCGTGCTGAAGGCGCAGCCGACCTTGTCCTCGACCTTGCCCCAGACACAGGTCGATTCATCGAAGAACTTCTTGAGCTTCCAACTGAGGCCGCCGCACCAGGTCGGCGAGCCAACGGCTAAGCCATCGTGCTCGAAGAGATCGGAGGCGACGACTTCATCGACGTGTTTGAGGCTGACTTCGACATCGGGCTGTGACTCAGCCCCCTCCGCCACGGCCTCGGCCATCGCCTTCGTATTGCCGGTCTGGGTGTCATAGAGCACGAGAATGCGCACCATCGATATCTCCTTTGGCGAGCGGGTTCGCGAGATTGCGACCTATCCCCTGTGGGGTTCGCAATGAGTGGCGTCCGTCCTGCTCGCGCGCTGGGCCAACCGGGGCCGGGTTTCGCCTCGCGCAGCCGTCGCGCCCGTCCCTGGAACAGGGGGCCCCGCCTTCTCGAAAGGGCTCTCTAATCCCCTTGGCGAGGAGATTCGTCGCCTGGCCGGGGACAGTCCGGGCAGCCTTCGTCCAGCCCGAGCTCCCGGCGGTTGATCTCCTCCAGAGCCCAGGTGCACGCCTCGCGGACGCCCACGTCTTCATCGACGAGGTGCTGGGTCAAAGCCGTAACGGCCTGAGGAGATTCGAGCCGCCCAAGCGCTCCGGCCGCGTACTTCCGAACATCCGGCTCCGCGTCATCCAACGCTTGGATCAGCGGTTCCACGGCCCTCTCGTCGCCGATCAGTCCAAGGGCGCCGGCCGCCATTCCTCGAACCGCGGCATCGGCGTCTTCGAGCAGCAGAATCAACGGGACGACGGCCCGCCGATCCTTCATCAGGCCGAACGAGTTGGCCGCGGTCTCGCGCACCTTCGGATGCTCGTCGTCGAGGGCCTCGGTCAGAGCATCGACGACGTCGTCCTGTGAGGAGTAGCTGAGCGCGCCCGCCGCGGCGGCTCGCACCACGGGATCGCGGTCGTGGAGCGTCGCCAACAACGGCGCCACCGCTCGGGGATCCCGAATCTCCCGCAGAGCCCATGCCGCCCGTTCTCTCACGCCGGGATTGGCATGCGAAAGGGCTTCGATCAGCGGCTCGACGGCTGGCGAGCCGATGCGCGCCAGCGCCCGGGCGGCGTTCCGTCGCCCTTCGTGGTCGCCCGCGTACAAGACCTCCATGAGCGGCGGCACGGCCCTCGGGTCTTGGGTCCGGCCGAGCGCGTAGGCGGCCTGGCGTCCGATATCGAGGTCGGGATCGCTCAAGGCTCTGATGAGGGCCGGCGTGGCGGACTGATCTCCGATTTGGCCCAATATCACGATAACCCGCTGCCGCAAGGGCGGCTCCGCCCCATCGATGAGCTCGACGAGCGGGCCCACCGCCGGCTCTCCAATCGCCGCAAGGGCCGCTCCTGCATATCCGTTGAGGCGGGAATCTTCGCTCTGGAGGGCCTCGATGTACATCGGTATGGCCGGCTCGCCGAGCCGCGGAAGGACGCGCGCGGCCGCCTTCCAAACTCGGTCGTCCTCATCGTGCAGGGCGTCGAGCAGGGCGCGGGCCGCGGCGGGGTCTTCGAGCTGTCCAAGGGCAATGGCGGCGTACTCCCGCGCCTTCGGGGCTTCATCCTGGAGCAACTCGAGCAGCGCCGGAAGGGCCCGTCTTTGTCTCATCTGTCCCAGGGTGAGCGCCGCGTTTTGGCGCACCTCCAGGTCTTCGTCGTCGAGCAGGGCGATCAATGGCTCCACGGCTTCCTTCGAGTCCGCCCATCGAAGCGCCTTGGCGGCTTCCGCCCGCACTGGAGCCGCGGGATCAGACAAGGCTCCGACGAGCGCGGGAATCGACCTGGGGTCTCGATGCCAGTTCAACGCCCATGCGGCATACCGTCGAACCGTGGGGTCCTCGTCGTCCAAGGCCCGAATCAGCGGCGCGACGGCGCGCCCGTCTCGCACATTCTGAGACGCCAGTTTTCCCAGCGCGATGGCGGCCCCAAAACGGGCCGAGGGATCGGCGAGACACGCGATGAGTCGATCGACCGCCGTCGCTCCGCTCGCGGCCATCGCGTCGGCCGCGGCGTAGACGACGGACTCCTCTTCATCCGAAAGGGCGCGGCCGAGTGGATCGATGGCCCGGGGATCCCCATACCAGCCGAGAGCCATGGCGGCTCGCCGGCGCACCTCCGCGTCCTCGTCTTCCAGGGCGGCGATCAGAGGCGGGACCGCGCGAGCGTCCTTGAGCCAGCCCAAAGCCATCGCGGCCTGCCAGCGGGTTCCCTCCTCGCCCTCCTGCAGCACCCGCACGAGTGGATCGAGCGCGCGGGGGTCGCGCATATTCCCCAGCGTCCAGATCGCTTCCTCGCGGACGGCCATTCGCTCGCTGTCGAGAGCCGAGACGAGCGGATCGAACGCCGGCGCCCCGATCTTGATGAGGGCTCGCGTCGCCTCTTCGCTCGGCGAGGTCTTCTGGCCGGAGAAACCCGGTTCCAGGGGGGCGAAATCGCCGAATGTCCCGATGAGAAACGGTATGGCCGGGGCCGCGCGCGGGCCCATCTTGCCGAGCAGATAGGCGGCCTGGCCGCGTTCGGCCGACCGGCGAGAATACAATCTCGACACCTGCTGTCTGACTTCCTCGGGGGCCTCGGCCTGCAACTGCTCGATTGGAATATCCAGCCCGGCCTGAGCCAGGCCCTGGAGGGCGACGAGTACGAAAATTCCCAGAAACGCTCCGCTCCATCTCATCCGCAGCATGGCCTTCCCTTCCGCTCATCAGCTTGGACGGAAACTCATGGAGGGGCTTCTGTTTCGAGGCAAATGCCCCTCTTCTCAACGGCCGGTTACAGTGGCCGTTTGCAAGTAGGGCGCAAAGATTATCAAGTTGGCCCCAGCCCAAGCCGAGTTAAATCGAAAGAGAGGTTCAGCGGAGCATCGCCGGCCGCGATGGAGTAGACGAGCCGGATTCGGCCATCGGCGAGCCTGATTTGGCCGACCGGATGTCGAATTCGATCCCAGTTGCCGGACATATCTCGGGCGTAGACCAGCCACCATCCCGCCGGAAGCGTGACGAGGAGCTCGGCCGGAGCGGATCGCGGGCCTGGAGCGCTGACCCTCAGTTTGAGCAGGCGTTGCGCCTCGCGCGGCTCGGTCACCACCGAGACCTCGACCTCACCGGCGTTCAGAGTCGCCCGTCCGCCGCCGAGGCTCGCGCGCCCGCGATCGGCCCGCCCGAGCACGCTGAGGGACAGCTCGGCCTCTCCACGGCCACGCTCGCCCAGGCGCGCGGCGAGGTCGAAGTTGGCGTCGGGGAAGGGGAGGGGTTTCTCCCGCCGGGGCGGGACGTAGCTGAACAGATCAGTCAGGAACGGATCGGTGTCGAGATAGACGTGCCCTTTGTTCCGCACCCATATCTGGGGCGGGCCCTCCCACGGTCGGATCCAATAGCCGCGCGGGGTCTGCTTCCATCCCGTCGGCGGTCCGCTGCGCGATAAGATGATGGCGGGCCGATCGGATGGCGGCGCCCCCGCGTATGGGGCGATCCCGAACCGTCGATTCCAATGGCGGGTGATTGCGCGCGCCACGCGCTCGGCGTGTCGAGGCGAGCCCGACTGGAGCACGGATTCGAGCTGGCCGTCGGCGAGCAAGGCCCTCGCGTCGAAAGCCGGGGCTGGCGAGCGGGCCTCCGTCTGCGGGAGGCTTCGGGGGAGAAACCGCGTCTGGCCGTCGGCCGTATCCTTTTCGAAGAGCGCGTGGACGAGCCCCATGAGCACGACGGCGGAGTCCCAGAGGCGGCGTTTCTCTCCGCCCCAGGAGGGGTCATCGGTATCGTGGAACTCCCAGACGCAACCGGTCGCCGAGGCGAAGCGCAGCAGGCGTCGAGAGAGCTCGGCCGTAAAAGTGGCGCTGGGGCACTCGGCCGCCGCATGAAGTACATATCCAGGCGTGCCGCCACAGATCGTGGCGCTTCGCGCGTGGGTCCGTATCCCTCGGTCGTATCCCAGCCGGTTCCAGGCCGAGGTCAGCCCCGAAGCGACGAGCGGCTCGGTCGCCGGCACGACGCCGAGCACCGCCCCCCGGGCGATGACGCCGGGGCAGAGCGAGAGATCGAGCGAACCATCTGCGCCATGGCCCACCGCATGCCATTCGGCCTGGCCGAAGCGAGGGACGAAGTTGCCGAGGGCCGCGCGAGCGCGGGCGGCGATCCCGCGGTAGGTTGCCGCTCGCTCCGCATCGCCGACGCGCGCCGCGAGCGTTGAGGCGTATTCCGCAGAGGCGATGAGCAGCCAGGAGTTATCGAGAAGATCGTCGAGCTCTCTCACCGGCGCGGCCAGCAGCCACGTCTCGTCCCCGTTCATCGGTTGGAGGCCGTTCTCAGGCACGGCGGCGGCGTCCATGCACGCCTGAACCATATCCCAATAGGGGGCCCCGTCCAATCCGGCGATCTGCTCCGCATCCCGGACCATGAGGACGAGGTAATGGGGGAGTTCGACGCCGTGGTAGCCGTAGGCCGTCGAGCTGAGGTCGGCAATCTCGTAGTACGAGGCGATTCCAGAGGCGCGCCAGGCGCGGTGGAAGAATTCGAGGTTGAGCTGCGCCTCGCGCGTCCGTCCCAGTTCGAGCAGCGCGCGCTGAACCCAGTAGCTGTCTCTGACCCAGGCCCGATCGTGGGGGTATCGCAGCGAGCCGGTGTGGACCGCGTCCATCCCGACGTGAGATCGAACGAGGCAGAGGAGAGAGTCGAGGAGGTCGTCCATCTCGGCGTCGCCGGTTTCCAGTGGAATCGCCGTACACCAGGCCTCCCACTCCGACCGGGTCTCTTCGAGGACCGGAAGCAGATCGGGAAGGACCTGGCGGGCGCGCGCCACATGCTCGTGCAACGTGGGTTCATCGGCCGCGCCGACCAGCAGGAGCGCCGCCGCCGCCCGCTGGCCTGGCTTGAGCCGGCCCAGCGATAGGCTGAAGGCATCCGGCTCGGCCGAAACTGGCGCATCCGAAAGGATCGCGAAGCGGTCCCCGCGCCGATAGCCGCCCCCATCGAGTTCGACCCACTCGCCGGGCGCCATGACTTTGGACTGGAGCCGGACGCGCCGGGCCTCTGTGCCGGTGTTCTCGACCACGAACCACCGGGCGAGGAAATTGAGGTCGGGGTTCGAGGGGGCGAAGTTCACGCACCTCACGCTCACATCGCCCCGCTCGGCATCGGATATGGCGATGGATGTCCGACGGATTCGCCGGAGCCTCTGCTCGGGGAAATCTCCCAGGGGGATGGGGGTATCGGATTCCTCCGCGGCCAGGCCGGGGCCTTCGAGGAGAACCGATGTCGTGAGCGGACGCGCGAGCGGCCGCGTGGCGCGCCGGTCGCACCAGAGCCCGTCGAGCCCGCTGAGATCGTCCGGGTCTGTGCCCAACGCCGCGAAGACATGGGGGCTCCCCAGCGTCAGGCCGTCTGGGCTGGCCGGAGTGGGGGGATTCGCGTCGGCCTGTCGATAGGTTTCGCGGGTCGAGAAGGGGTGGCTTTCGATCCAGGCGGAGAGCGCCTCGGCCCGCTCTCGCCCGACGGGACCGCGCCCGATACAACCGGAAAGAAGCATTCCAAGAAGGGGTAGGACAAACAGCAGAGAGCGTATCATCGGTTCTCCGTATGTGCTGCGGATAGTGCGAAGAGACTGTAGCTCTGTGCGCGCGATTCGTCAACACAGCCCGAGCGGATCACCTGGTGAAGCGGCATCATGCGCTCCTGCTAAGAACGCCTAATGCCGAGCGGGTAGTCTCGCTGACCATATTCGAATGCTCAGGGCGGATGGCTAGCCTGCCTCGGTTTGTCGTTGTTATTTGGCGCTCCGACCCTTCCCTTCGTCCCTTGCCAATACCCACAAAGGCGAGTGAAAGGGGGCGCGGGGGAAACGAATTGCGGGTCGTTTCCCCCGTAGGATTCCTTCGTTCGGCATGGATATGACGAACATTGCTACCGATGCGAGAAGCTCCAGAGAAAAGCACGCGGCTTCCCGGCTCAGAACCGGAAAGCCGCAAGTCGAGGGCTTTTTTTTGCGAGGCGGCTAGCGATGTCCGCGGGCGCGTACTGCTCGGCCGACGAGGACGACCTCGTCGCTGCCGACGAATTCCTGCCCTTCGGACGTCGCTCCCGAGAGGGAGGCCCAGCCTTCGGCGAGCTGCTCCCGATCGAGCCTTTGGACCTCGAACTGGAGCACCAGGTCCAGCAGACCGTCGCCATCGATATCTTCGGGATGGGCCATGAACCTCGCGTTGCGGCCTCTGAGGGCGACCGGCGCGCCCGCACAATCGACCGTGGCCGGATCGATGAGCCGCGCGTCGAAAGTCTCCGAGGAGAAGACACAGACCGGCAGCAGGCCGCGAGCGCCGAGGTTGATCGGATTTTGCTCCGAGCCCGGCTTGACGTCGATATCGACCGAAACGGCCAGGTCTGTCTCATAGACCTGGAGATCGTCGAAGTACACCACGTTGGAGAAGCTGGATGTGGCCGGAGCTCCGACGCCCCACTGGTCGATCCAGATGGGTCCCAGAGGCGGATACTCCATCTCGAAGGGCGTGATCTCGACGCCTTCCGCCACAACGGCGTCGTTCACCCAGAGATCGGCCGTCAGCGCGTCGTAGTTCAGATCGGCGCGAACCGTGCACCAATCGCCCGGTGTATAAGGCCCCAGGTCCACCTCGTCGGTCCCGTAGAAGAAGACTCGGCCAAGGTCGCCATCGATCCAAAACGAGTTCCAGATGGGAAGATCGCCGTTGAAGCGATCCATGAAACCCACGATGCCGGCGCGGCCATTGGTGGCGTCCACGCGGACCGCCGCCTCATAGGTCAACCGCTCGGGGATTGCTTCGAGCGCCACATAGTCCATGCGAGCAGAGAACGGCCAGCTATCCAGTCGGAAGGAATGCTCGCCACTGCAGAACACGGTGTCCGTCACGGCTGCGCCCATTCCGGTCGAGAGAACGAGCCAGCCGTCTGCTGAGGGGTAGGCCCCGGCGGCTGTGGTTTCGAATCCGTCCTCGAAAGGCACAATGTTGGCGGATGCGCCCCCCATGAAACCCAGCACCGCGGCCATGAGCACCATAGCCACGCAAGAGAAGAACCGTCTGTCCATTGGCGGTAACCTCCATAGGGATTATTCCATGATGGCGGCGAGGCAGGAGAGGCCGCCTCGAAAGCGCCGGTCGAGGGCGAAGACGATGCGCTTGTCTGCGTTGACACCGGAGAGCGGGATTCCCTATACTCAGAAGTAGCGCTGTCGGCCGGTATCTGGGCGACAGGAGATGATGTGTGGCTGATTTCCCCACTGTGAGCGCCGTCGTCCCATCGCGGGACCGCCCTGGCATGCTTCTCGACGCCATCGGGAGCATCGTGGCTCAGACACGCCCGCCGGCCGAGATCATCGTCGTCGATGACGGAGGGGTCGGCGAGGCGGCCGCTTCCCTCAGGCGGGTGGCCGCCGGCAGAGATATCCCCCTGCGTATCGTGACGGGGCCGCGCTGGGGTCCGGGGGCCGCCCGGAATGCAGGATTGCAGGTCGCCGGAGGCGATCTCGTCGCCTTCCTCGATGACGACGATCTCTGGCGTCCGGAGAAACTCGCCTGGCAGGTGCAATGGTTCTCCCGGCGCTCATCGCTCGGTGTGCTCGGAACGTTCTGGAGCCAGCCGGGTCAATACCGAAATAAATGCTCCGCGAGGCCGCCGAAGAATCTGCTTCCCGTCTCCCGCGCGGCATTGCTGAAGGCGAACCGGCTCGCCATGTCCAGCGCCATGGCGCGGCGCGCCGGCCTGGCGCAGAGCGGCGGTTTCGACGAATCGCTGACGTTCGCGCAGGACTGGGACCTTTGGCTTCGTATGATGGAGCATTGGGAGATAGCCGTGCTTCCGGCCGATCTTTGTCTCTATAGGAGACATCGCGGTCAGAGAAGCGCCGATTCGGAGCCAATGCGCGCCCACGAAGTCGAAGTCATCAGACGGGCGAGGGAACGCGTGCAAGAGGATGCGCGGCTGGACGGGATCGCGCGTCGCCGGCTCGCATGGGCGCACGGGAGATTGGGAAGACTTCTGGCCAGGAGAGGCGAGCCTAAACGGGCTCTGAGCGAGATCGCGACTTCGCTGTCGCTCTTTCGCTTGAACCCGATCATCTGGGGGACGGCGGCTCGCTGCAAGGTCGCCGGGGGGGCTCCCGCAAAGGCGGAATCGTGAGAAAGAGAATCCCCGACTGGCTCGTGCCCAAAGCGCCGAAACGTCCCGAACTGGAAAAGCTCGGGAAGACGCTCCAGGCTATGGGCCTGCATACGGTCTGCGAAAGCGCTCGGTGTCCCAATCTTGGAGAGTGCTTCCATCGGGGGACGGCCACCTTCATGATTCTCGGCGACCGATGCACCCGGAACTGTCGATTCTGCGCCGTCGAGCACGGGGCTCCGCTCGCCGTCGATGCGAAGGAGCCGCAGGCTGTGGCCGAGGCGGCCGCGATGCTCGAACTCAAACACGTCGTCGTGACCTCCGTCACGCGGGACGATCTGCCCGACGGCGGGGCCGGCCAGTTCGCGGCGACGATTCGGGCGGTGCGCGAACTTCTGCCCCAGGCACGGGTCGAAGTTCTTATACCGGATTTTCAGGGCGACTGGGATGCGCTGAGGGTGGTCATGGATGCCTCGCCGGATGTTCTGAACCACAATGTGGAGACGGTGCCAAGGCTGTATTCGCAGGTCCGGCCGGAGGCCGATTATCGACGGTCCTTGGATCTGCTCCAGACGGCCCGGGCCATCGCCACGGGCGCTCTGACCAAGAGCGGTTTCATGGTCGGTTTGGGAGAGGAGCGAGAAGAGATCGCCCAGGTGCTGAACGATCTGCGCTCGGCCGGCGTGGACGCCCTCACCATCGGGCAGTACCTGCAGCCAACCCGCGATCACCTCCCCGTCTCCGAATACATCCCTCCGCCTGTCTTCGAGGCGCTCGCCGAGGAGGCGAAAGGTCTGGGATTTCGATATGTGATGAGCGGGCCGCTGGTGCGCAGCTCGTATCATGCGGCCGAGCTCGTCGAGGCCGATCGGTCCGGCTGCGCGGAAGAATCCCAACCTCACCCGCGCGGGTAGGCTCAACTGTATCCTATGCGCAGACTTGCTCGACTGCTGCCGTACGGAATCATCCTGCTGCTGATCGCGGCAGCGGTGGTCGTATTGCTGCGGGCGGGGCAACTCTCCGAATACGCGCGGATGAGCATTCAGAAGGAGCTGACTCGTCAGCTCGGGCGAAGCGTGACCATCGGGAGCGCTTCGCTTTCGCTCTCCGGCGAGGTCGTCCTGCACGACGTCGTCGTGCGCAACGAGGATGACTCCATCCTCTTTCGGTCTCCCGTTATCGACGCGCGCGTCGGCCGTCCGGGCAACCCGATCGCGCTGCTCTCGAGTCCAACCGACCTGCGCTCGATTCGACTGAGCGCGCCCGAACTCACCCTGACGAGAGATGACAGCGGGGTCTGGAACATCGGCGATATCATCGCGCGGAGAGGGAAAAGGCCCTCTCGCTTCCGCGGCACGGTCGAGGTCGATGAAGCCACCATCGTGATCGTGGATCACATGCGGGAGGGGCTGACGACGACGATCTCCGGAGCCGACGTCTCGGTGACCCCTTCCGACGCTGGGGCGATGGCCTTCGCGATACGGGCCTCCGAAAACGAAAGCGCTTTTCTCTCGCTCGATCTGAAGGGCGAAACGGACGCCGAGTCGGGGGCCACGCGGGTCGGCGGCCGCATCGAAGGCTTACATCTGCCGTACTTGGTCGCTCGCCTGCCGGAGTTCAAGGCCCTCGCCATTCCGGCCGGCGTGGCCGGGGTGACGGGGGAGGTGGAGTATCGGCCGAACGAGGACGAAGGCGTCGCGCTTGAGTACGATATCACCGCCGATGTGGTCGAAGGGGAGGCCGAATTCCCCTGGCTTCGCCAACCGGTCGAGGAAGTCCAAGGGCGGTTTCGATTCCATGACGGCGATCTCCACATCAGCGGCGCGCGGGGGGCGCTTGCCTCCGCGCCCGTCAGCGTGGACGGAGTCATTCACAACCTATCCAGCCCCGAGTTGGCTCTCGATGTGAAGCTCTCCGGCATCCGCTACCCGCAACTCCGAGCGCTCCTTCCGGGGCTGGCCCTGCCGGTAGGGCTGGTTCTTCCGAGTCCGCTCCGGCTGACGGCCGAAGTGACGGGTCCGGCGAAGAGCATCACGGTGAAGGGGGAGGCGGCGGTCAAAGTCATCACGTTCCACACCATTCCCTGGCACGATCTCGCGACTCGTTTCGAGTATTCCAACGGGCGACTCACCATTGCCGGGCTGAAGGCCCATGGCAGCCCGCGGCGCATCGAGGCCGATGTGGAACTCGATCTGCGGAAGAAAGCGGCGGGCGCCAGCGGGCAGGCGACCCTGGTGAACGTGCCCCTCGACATGCTGGCCACGATGGCCGGCATCGAAGGCGAGTTCGGGGGGGTCGTCCGCGCGCGAGTGAGCGGCCGGATCGACGATGTGAGCGAGGGGTCCGGCGACTTCGAAGTGGCCGGGGCCACCGTTCGGGGGGTGGAGCTGGGGGATATTGCGGGTCGCTTCGAGTACGCCGACGGTCGACTTCGGTTGAGCGAGGTCGCCGTTCGAGGGCCGACGGCCGAAGGCTCGATCGACGCCGAACTCGCCCTGCCGGATTCCTACCGAGTCGAGGCCCGCCTCGTCTCCCTCGATCTTTCGAGGCTCGGCCCGGCGCTCCGCCTCGAAGGCCTCGAGGGCCGGTGTTGTGCGATGGTCGAGGCCTCCGGTCTCGTGAGCGAGGGAATGGTTTCCGGACGCCTCGGTCTCGGCCCAGGGGTTTTACAGGGGAGAACGTTCCAGAGCCTGGCGGCGGATTTCTCCGTATCTCGAACCGAAGTGGCGGTCTCCGATCTCAGCCTGGCGCTCGATGATGGGCGATGCACGGGAGGATTCCGAATTTCGAACCTGGGGAGTCCCTCGGGCCAGATCGCACTCGAAGGGCGGCTCGATCTCACACAGGTGCCGGTGGTCGATCTCCTGGCCGATGTGGACATCGCCTTTCTCTCCAACGGATCGCTCAACGGGTCCGTGGAAGTGGGCGGGAGCTTAGCCGATCCGACGCTCGCGGCCGATCTCAAGTTGGACGCCATTTCCGTGGGCGGCCAGGCCGTCAGTATCGGACGCCTGCAGGCGCAGTATCGAGCGGGTGAGCTCTTCCTCCAGGAGGCGAACATCGAAGTGGCGGGCGGTCGGCTTCAGGCGGCCGGAGGCTATAGCCAGCAGGCCGGTCTTTCCATCGAGATCGCCGGCGACGGCGTCGAACTGGCGCAGATCGCCGACGAACTCCGCACTCGGTACGGCATCGCCGTCGAAGGAATCCTGGCGCTCCGGGCATCGCTGACTGGAAGCCTGGCGCAACCGAGGGTGGAATTCGCGGTGAAGGCCTCGCCGGTGAGCGCGAATCAAGTGGAATTCGACGAGATATCGGTTTTGGGCGCTTACGAAGACCACGCCGTCCAAATCGATAAAGCCGAACTGCTCGAAAACGGCAGCGCGACCGCGCTCTCCGGGCGAGTGAACCTTGCCGATCGAGCCATAGACGCCCGCCTCCAACTCGACGATGTCCGACTGAGCAGCCTCATGTGGATCGGCGACCGGGCGGCATGGCGTCTCTACCGAATGGGGGTGCGGACCCCGCTGTTCCGCAGCTATGCCAAGATTCCCAGGCCGCTGGATGGCACGCTCACCGGTGCGCTGGTCGTATCGGGATCGCCGGACCGCTTGAGCCTCGAGGCTCGACTGAATCTCGCGAACCTCGGCTTCAACGGCAAGGAGGTCGAACGGATTCGGGCCGATGGTCTCGTGCAGCTTCGTCCGGAGGCGCGCTCTCTGCGGCTGGAGAATGCCGAAGTCGATATCGAGGCCACGCACGAGCTGGCCGTGGCCTCGCTCGCCGGCACCATCGACGGCAATGGCGGAACCTTCCTCGTGCTCGATGTCGGAAACTTAGACCTCCGGCTTTTGAGCCCCTGGCTCGGACTCCCGGTCGATCTGGGTGGGACGGCGACCATCAACTTCGACGTGACGGGAGCCATCCGGCGGCCGGTTCTCCGGGGGGACATCTTCGTCGATAACTTCCGGGCCGGGACGCTTTCGCTGGAGGCCACGACGCTCGGTCCGATCCGCATGGAAGAGGGCACGCTTTCCCTGGAGCAGATCCGCCTGCGGGACGGGCCGATGGAGGGCAGCGGGCAAGCGATATTCCCGCTCCAGGCTTTGGGGATCGCTCAAGGGGAGCTGCACTTGCGGGATGCGAGTTTCACGGCGTTCCAGGGGCTCACGCCGGCGGAGTTCGACGCGGACATCTACCTCGCGGGCGACAAGATCCTCTTGCAGGATGGCGAGGGGCGGCAGGGCGCCGGAGCGGAGCCCGGAGTGCGAGGGAAATTGGGGCAGGGAGCATTCTCCGTCGGTGGGGAAGTCGTGCTCACGACGCTGCGACTGAAGGACTGGAACCGCAAT
>Ga0180438_10003257_pt1 | contig 24818 bp, 14 predicted proteins | sample SS_ome_12_FD_132455 | JGI IMG/M metagenome (GOLD analysis project Ga0180438, IMG submission 132455) | Hypersaline lake sediment archaeal communities from the Salton Sea, California, USA - SS_3_D_2 metaG | ecosystem: Environmental > Aquatic > Non-marine Saline and Alkaline > Hypersaline >... | reverse complement strand
ATGCTTTCGGATCATACATGTAAACCACAAGGTGAATGGAATCGAATAATGCGCATCGTACAACTCACACCGGGTACCAGCGGCCGGATCACATGCGAAAACTGTATGAGAGACAACGGACTCGCCAAGGCCTTGCACCTTATGAATCACGATATTCTCGTCGTGCCGGTCTATCTTCCCCTGGAAATCGACGAGACCAACGGCTATGCCAAAGGGCCCCTTTTCTTCGGCGGTATCAACGTGTTTCTTCAGCAAAAATCCGCCGTTTTTCGGAAGACACCCCGTTGGGTCGACCGTTTCTTCGACTCACCATTGCTCTTGGCAAAAGTTGCCGGACTCACAAGCATGACAAAGGCCCAGGATCTGGCCGATACGACCCTCTCGATGATCGAAGGAGAAAAAGGCAGGCAGGCCAAAGAACTGGATCGTTTGGTCGATTGGCTGGTCAAAGAGGCACGTCCTGATATCATCCATTTCTCCAACGCCCTCCTTCTGGGCATGGTCCGTCTAATAAAACAACAACTCGATGTGCCCATTCTGTGCAGCCTACAGGACGAAGACACGTTCATCGATCCGCTGCCGGAACCGCACCGGTCGACGGTGTGGGATATCCTTTCCTCCAGAGCAGCCGATGTGGATGCATTCATCGCCGTGAGCAATTTTTATAAAAACGTCATGGCAGACCGCATGCGGATTCCTGAGGAACGATTATTCCAAATCTATAATGGCGTTCGTGTTGAAGAATACCCAATTTCATCGGCTTTACACGATCCGCCGGTCATCGGATTCATCGAACAGTTATGTCCGGCCAAGGGACTCCACATCCTGGCCGACGCCTTCGTCATTCTGAAGAAGAGAGGACGGATTCCCCGCGTTAGGCTGACCGTGGCAGGCGGCGTCACGACTGAAAACAAAGCCTACGTCCGAAAAATTCGCAGAACGCTTGTCGAGAACGGTGTCGGCGACGATGTCCGGTTCCTGCCCCATCTGCCTCAAGCGAAAAAAATGGAACTCATGAAAACCCTATCCATTCTGTCTGTACCCACAACCCACCCGGATGCTTTCGGTCTTTACATCCTGGAAGCCTTGGCTACGGGTGTACCTGTAGTGCAGCCGGACCACGGCGCCTTTCCCGAACTCGTGCAAAAAACAGGCGGTGGCATTCTCTATAAACCCAATGATGGACAAGCTCTGGCTGCGGCCTTGGAAAAACTGTTGGGCGATCCCAAGAAATTGCAACGATTGGGGGAACAAGGTCGGAAAGGTGTTATCCGGGATTTTCATATCGATGACATGGCTGATGCTTATGTACGCGTGTACCGGACGACCATCGAACGATCTGAAAAGAAGTGATCCTCAAAATCAATGACGAACACCAAAAAAAACATCGCAAGATGATGGGAGATTCGGATGGCCCATCAAAATAATTTACTCGAACTAAAAAAAGTCTCAAAACAATACACGACCCCTGACGGAAGACCAGCAAATGTCGTTCTGAAGGATATCAACATTCGGGTTGGTTACGGCGAATCCATCGCCGTCCTCGGCCCGTCGGGCTCAGGTAAAAGTACACTCTTAAACATCATCGGCGCATTGGACCACCCAACGACAGGAGAGGTATTTTTCGACGGCCAGGAACTCTCCGTCCTCGGTGACGATGAGATGGCCAAGATTCGAAACCAGAAAATCGGATTCATCTTCCAGTTCCATCACTTGCTTCCGCAGTGTACTGTTCTGGAAAATGTCTTGATCCCGACTCTAGTCCATCCGGATGAAGATATCAAGAGTAAGGCCGTCTCGCGTGCCAACCAGCACCTGGAACGAGTCGGACTTACGCCTCGATTAACCTACAGACCCGGTCAGCTTTCCGGGGGTGAATGCCAGCGCGTGGCCGTCGTACGGGCATTGATCAACAAGCCCAAACTCGTCCTGGCCGACGAACCGACGGGTTCCCTCGACCAGAAAACGGCCGAGAGCATGGCCAGCCTTCTCGTCGATCTGAACCGCGAACACCACGTGGCCCTCATCGTCGTGACCCATTCCATGAGTCTGGCCAATTATATGGATACCATCTACCAGCTCCAAGACGGACGATTACTTCCGCATCAGGCCGTCTGAGATATTCGACCCATGAAATTCGGAACCCTCGTCTACAGAAGTCTCACGTTCTACCGGCGCACTCACACAGGTGTACTGCTGGGCACCATTATCGGTACAGGCATCCTGACGGGCGCCCTTATCGTGGGTGACTCCGTGCGATACAGTCTGAAACGCCTGTCCCTGATGCGGTTGGGCAAGACCGAGTTTGCACTATCCTCCGGTGACCGGTATTTCAGGACAAAGCTGGCCGATGAACTGGCCGCCTCTTTGAATGTACCGTGTGCACCGGTACTGAAACTCGATGGTATAGCCAGTTCTGAAGGAGGACAAAAAAGAGCAAATCGCGTCCAGGTGCTTGGTGTGGACCAACAGTTCTGGAGCATGGGTCAAGCTACTACTCTCACCGACGCGGGCTCCCCGGATCAGGCGGTCATTAACCGGTATTTGGCGGAGCAGCTAAACCTCCGAGAAGGCGACGAATTTCTGCTCCGCATCCAGCGTGCCAGCCTCTTGCCCGGCGATGTTCCCCTCACGTCCGTGGACGATCGTTCGGTTGCACTCAGGCTGACAGTAAGGACCGTTGCCTCGGACGAGCAATTCGGACGATTCGACCTCCGGATAAATCAGGTGGCACCGCAAACGGTCTTTCTCCCTCTCGATGTTCTGAATCAGCGGATGGATTTCGAGGATCGGGCCAACGTCCTGCTGGTGTCTAACAACAAGGGACAACCTCTTACTCTTCAGCGAGTGAATCAGACCCTCAGAAGTATATGGCGGCTTTCCGATACCGGCCTGCAGATCAGAGAACTCCCCCAACAGACTGGATACGAGTTGATCTCCGACCGTATCTTCTTGGATCCCCCCGTCGTTGAAGCCGCCTTGCAAAAAACGGACAATCCCCAACCGGTGCTAACCTATTTCGTCAACACCATCAGCCATGGAACAGTCCAGGTCCCTTACTCTTTCGTTTCCGCTCCGGGATCGCCCCTCGTACCCGAAGCTATGAAAGACAGTGACATCATCATCAATCGTTGGGCTGCTCAGGACATCAGTGCGTCCGTGGGCGACTCGGTACATCTCACTTATTACATTCCCGATGCCGGACACCGGCTCACCGAAAAAACAGTCGGATTTCGTGTGCATTCGATCGTTCCTATCCGAGGCCCAGCCGCAGACCGGACCCTGACGCCCCTGTTCCCCGGATTATCGGATGCTGAGAATTGCCGCGACTGGGATCCCGGCATTCCCATCGACCTGGACAGAATACGAGATAAAGACGAAGCCTACTGGAACCGGTACCGTGGAACGCCCAAGGCCTACCTCACGTTAAATGCGGCTCAGAAGCTTTGGGCCAATCGCTTCGGATCACTGACCGCACTCCGATACACCGGGACGACACAATCTCCGCCAGCACTCGAAAAGGACATCCTGTCGCGCTTGCAGCCCACATCCCTGGGACTTGTCTTCCGACCCGTCCGGCAGGAGGCTCTCCGTGCTGGATCCGATTCCATCGATTTCGGCCAGTTGCTGATCGGCCTCAGCTTTTTTACTATCGTAGCAGCGCTGCTCCTGACAGGGCTGTTGTTCGTGTTGACCGTTGAACAGCGATCCGAGGAAACGGGAAGTCTCCTGGCCCTGGGATACCGGCCAAAACAGGTCAAACGGCTCCTGCTCACCGAAGGGACGATGATCGCGTTTATCGGCAGTCTGATGGGGGCGGGCGCAGGCATTCTTTTTAATCAGGCCATCCTAATGCTCCTGGGAACGGTATGGCGCGGCGCCGTGGGGACGTCGTCTCTGGTGTGGCATATTAAACCTGTTACTCTGTTGACGGGCTTCTGCGCGGGAACCCTCCTATCTGTCATGGCCATGGGAGTGGCTACCCGCAGGCAGACACAGAGAACCATCAGAGATCTTCAACGACCGTCGGTACGTTACACGCGAGGGAGACAATCTATCTCACTGATTCTCGCGTGCGTATGCTTTCTGGGCGTTATCGTGATTATGTACCTGGCAAATCCAGGGAAGGATCGAGCGGCAGCCAATGCCTTCTGGGGAGCCGGCTCTCTGATGCTCCTGGGAAGCATTTCTCTCAGCCATGGATTTTTGATACGTGTACGAAATATCTCCCATCAGACGAAGATGCACCTGACAAGCTTGGGATGGCGCAACATGGCCCGCCGGATAGGACGAAGCACGGCCACGGTAGCGCTACTGGCCCTCGGATCGTTCATCGTCATCGGAGTGGGGGCTAACCGTCAGAGCACGCAGAAGAACGCCGACCGCCGGGATGCTGGTACGGGCGGTTTCGCCTTCTACGGAGAAACCACGCTTCCAGTGCTCCAAGATTTGAATGCGCACGGAATTCAGCGACAACTGGGATTGATCGACGAGAACATTTTGGATTGCCGGTTTGTATCCCTGCGCGTGCGGGAAGGCGACGATGCCAGTTGTTTGAACCTGAACCGGATTCAAAAACCGCGCATCCTGGGCATCCAGCCCGAAGAACTCGCCCAAAGAGGGGCCTTCTCATTTGCTCAGGTCGAAGAGGGTTTAACGCGTGACAATCCTTGGTTGCTGCTTAATCAGGAATTGGATGATAACATCATCCCTGCCATGGCGGATCAGACAGTCATCGTATGGGGTCTGGGCAAGACCGTGGGCGATACACTCACCTACACAGACGAGCGTGGCGATCAACTCCACCTCAAACTCGTGGGCAGTCTCACCAATTCGATATTTCAAGGCAGTGTCATCATCGCCGAGCAATTCTTCAACGCCCACTTCCCCGGCATCAGCGGCTCGCGTGTCTTTCTCATTGATACTCCCGTAGACACACGGCGGACCGTGATGGATATCCTGTCCCGAACGATGGAGGATTACGGCCTGGAACTCACAGCCGCCCCAGAGAGACTGGCAGCGTTCAACACGGTGACGAACACCTATTTATCCATTTTCCTGGCTCTTGGCGGGCTGGGTCTGATTCTGGGCACGGGCGGTATAGGGATCATCGTCATCAGGAATGCCATGGAAAGGCGGAGTGAAATGGCGCTTCTCAAAGCCGTGGGATTCAACATAAGATCGATACAAAAGATGGTACTGTCAGAGAATATCGTCCTGCTGATCTTGGGCATGGTTTGTGGAACGGTCTCCGCCATCATCGCCGTTCTTCCTGCCCTGTTATCGCCGGGTACTGAGATACCCTACCTATTCCTACTGACCATATGGATCGCCATCCTGCTCAGCGGCTTCTGCTGGACACTCGTGGCTACAAAATGGGCAACCCGGGGGGATTTGATTCCTTCGTTGAGAAAAGAATAATTCGATAACATTCCATCGATACTGAATAGCCTCATCGTTACGATAACATGCAAATTGCATACCGTAAAAATTGTTTGACAATTGTCCCTCATTTGTGTATATTATAGGTAATCAACTATGCTTATCGTAGAGGGGAGGACATCATGAAATTCATCGGTGTAAGGGATTTTCGTACCAAATCTTCCAGTATCTGGAAACAGTTGAAAAAAGATGGGGAGATGATCATTACGACCAATGGGAAACCCATGGCGATATTATCTTCTGTATCAGAAGACAACGTGGAGGAAAATCTGGCGGCCTTCCGCAGAGCTCGATCCATGAACGCAGTTGCGTCGCTTCAGAAAAAATCTGTGGAAATGGGCATGGATAGGATGACGCCTGAAGAAATAAACGAAGAAATTACAAAAGTGCGCATGTCTCGGAAGTCATGAAAATTGTCGTCGACACGAATGTCCTCGTATCCGGATTACTATCCCCCTATCGTGCCCCGGGTGAAATCGTTCGGATGATTGCCTCCGATCATCTGCGACTGTGTTTTGATGCCAGAATAGTGACAGAATACCGCCAAGTTCTATTGAGACCAAAATTCAAATTCGATAAACATCATGTGGCTTACTTTTTAGAGCAGATCGAATCCTGCGGTGAGCTGGTTGCAGCCTTGCCCCTAAAAGACCTCTTACCCCATCCTGAAGACCAATCGTTTTTAGAGGTTGCCCTTGCAGGAAATGTTCCATTTCTGGTTACCGGAAATATCAAACATTTTCCTAAAAGCCATTATCATTCCGTCCAGATTGTATCGCCGAGTAAATTCCTCAACCGATACCGAAAAGAGTTAGGATAGTCAAAGACCGTCTCCTCCACAGACTCGGCTTTTATGTCTCTCTACGATCCCTTGGCATCCAAAATCCTCTCGATCTCATCCATAGTCTGGTTCATCACCGTCATCGTCCTCTCGAAAGGCCCGGTTGTGGTCATATCCACACCCGCTTCCTTTAACAGTGCGATGGGATAATCAGAACCCCCTGCGGACAGAAAAGAGGTATATTTTTCCAAGGCGCCTTCTTCCTGATCCAACACACTCAGAGCAAGCGCTGTGGATGCCGAGAAGGAAGTGGCGTATTGGTATACGTAAAAATTGTAATAAAAATGAGGAACATACGCCCATTCCACTGTGAAGAGATCGTCGATATGACAGACGCCCTTCTCGTGACCGTAATATTTCTTCAGCACATCCCCGTACAGTTCCGTGAGCCCATCCCCTGTCAGAGTGGCGCCGTTCTCCACCCGCTCATGGATCGTCAGCTCGAACTCGGCGAACTGGGCCTGACGAAAGACCGTACCCTTAATGCCATCCAAGTATTCCATCAGGATGGTAAGGCGAATATTATCATCGTCGATGGTCTTCAGCATTCTATGGGTCAGGAGAGCCTCGTTGAACGTCGATGCCACTTCGGCGAGAAACACGGAATAATCCGCCATGGGGAAAGGCTGCGTTTTATTGGACAGGTACGTATGCATCGAATGGCCCATTTCGTGGGCCAACGTACTCACGTCCTGATACTTCCCGTTATAGTTGAGCAACATGTACGGATGCACGTCGTACCCGCCATCGTTGCTGTACGCACCCGAGCGCTTTCCTTCTGTGGGATACACATCTATCCACCGCTCATCAAAAGCCCTCTCAACCGCCGTCATGTACGTGTCGCCCAGGGGATGCAAAGCATCCAGTACGATATCCCTGGCTTGATCATAATCGTATCTCAGATCGATGCCCTTCACGACGGGTGCGTAGAGATCGACATACTCCAATCGATCCACGTTAAGCATGCGTTTCCGCAGACGAAGGTACCGATGAAACGTGTCCAGGTTTGCGTTGACATTCTGGATGAGGGTGTGATACACGGCGTCGGGAATGTTGTTCACATCCAGCGAAGCTTTGAGAGACGAATCGTAGTGACGTGATCGGGCATAAAACACATCCCTCTTGACATTGCCGTAGAGTTGAGCCCCGAACGTACCACGGAATCGAGTGATGACGTTCCAGAAGGTTTGGAAAACGATCTTCCGATCTTCCCGACGAGGCAGGGTGCGATACAGGGCATACCCGGCCTGGTCGAGCTTGACCTTCTTCCCGTCGGAGAGTGTAGCTTCAGGATAGGGCAGCTCGGCGTTGGAAAAGATGCTGAATATATTATGGGGATCGTCCGTCACCATGCCTGCGTGGGCCATGATCTTTTCTTCTTTCTCCGAGAGTTTGTGTGCCTTCCGACGCTGGATGTCGTATAGATACATCCGGTAGACATTCAGACGGGGCTCTTGGGCCAGGAACCGGTCGATGGTTTCCTTGTCCATCTTCACCAGTTCCGGTTCGATGAAGGAAGCCTTTGCCCGATAATCGGCACCGATCTGACTCATTTCCTGGCGCATACCCACATACGTGGATTGACGTGTATCCTCATCCGATTTCATCATGGTATAGCTGTAGAGCCGGAGGTATTCCTTGGCCAGTTCGCTGTTGAATTCCAGGCATGACAGGAGCTCCGAAGCCGAGGCCGTGAATCTCCCCTTGTATGCCACGACGTCATCGAATCGGGAAACGAGTGCTTTTTTCGCTTTTTCCCAGGCCGAATCCGAGGGGCAAACATCCTTCAGGTTCCATGTATACGCATCGGGAACGCCCGTGCGCTGCCGCGTTTGCGAAAACACCTCAGCGTATAAAAAACAGGATTTCATATTGCCTTCCACAGAATAATCCGATGGACTTCATCCTTCAGTCACTCTTATTTACAATTAATTTTATCAATGTCAAGAGAAAAGATGCCACATTGTGTATGCCTGTGCTGAAAAAACTTGATTTTGCCTGATGGGTGTGATAAATTGACGGTTATCTGTTTTATGATGCAAGTGCTAAGAGACACATCGATTCACAGACGAGGTAGCTTCATTGGACGCAAAACAGAGGATTTCTCTCATCGCCGGTGAATTGGGGATCCAGACACATCAAGTGAAGAATACCGTCGAACTCCTGGATGCTCAAAACACGGTACCCTTCATCGCACGTTACCGCAAAGAAATGACCGGAAGCCTGGATGAAGAGCAGATTCGTGCCATTCAGGATCGCATGCACTATCTGCGCAACCTAGAAGATCGGAAGAACACGGTTCTCAAAAGCATCGAGGGGCAGGGCAAGCTGACTCCAGAGCTGGCACAGAAGATCGAAGCGGCGATGACGTTGCAGGAGGTGGAAGACCTCTACCTTCCCTTCAAACCCAAGAAACGAACCCGGGCGACCGTTGCCCGTGAGAAGGGATTGGAACCCCTGGCACACCTCATATTGGAGCAGGACATCACGGAAGGCGACCCGCTGGCCATCGCATCCGAGTACATCGATGACGAGAAAGGCGTCGCCACAGCCGAAGATGCCCTGGCCGGCGCCCGGGATATCGTGGCCGAGACAGTCTCCGATGATGCAGATATACGGACGGCCATCCGGGCACGAACGTTTGAAAGAGGACAGATATCATCCGCTGCCATCGCTCCGGAAGCAGCCCGGGACTATGAAATCTATCAAGAATTTTCCGAGCCCGTAAAAACCATTCCGCCTCATCGTATCCTGGCTCTGAACCGGGGGGAAAGAGAAGGCATGCTCCGGGTGTGGATCGACACGGAAGAGGAAGAAGTGACCCGGAAAATCGAGAGCATGTGCATCCATAATCCGAAATCAATATTCACCGAAGATCTGCGAAAGGCCATCTCCGATGCCTATCGACGGTTGCTGGCTCCGGCCGTTCAACGAGATGTCCGCCGCACGCTCACCGAGAACGCCGATCAGCACGCCATCGACGTATTTGCCGTGAATCTCAAAGCGCTCCTGATGACGCCCCCTCTACGCGGAAAAATCATCCTGGGCATCGATCCGGGGTACAGGACGGGCTGCAAGGTGGCTGTCATCGATAAAACGGGAAAATATGGTGCCGGCGATACCATCTATCCCCATCCGCCTCAAGGAAAATGGGAGGAGGCCAAAAATACGGTACGTCGTCTTATGGACGAGCATAGCGTCGATGTCATCGCCATCGGCAACGGCACGGCGAGTCGTGAGACGGAAAAACTGGCAGCCGAGATCATCCACGAATCGGATCGGGACATTCAATACACCATCATCAACGAAGCCGGCGCCTCTGTTTACTCGGCCTCATCTATTGCCCAGAAGGAATTCCCAGACCTCGAAGCATCCATGAGGGGAAACATTTCCATCGCACGCCGATTGGCCGACCCACTCTCCGAGCTCGTTAAGATCGATCCCAAATCCATAGGCGTGGGACTCTACCAGCACGACGTCGACCAGATCAAACTGACCGAATCCTTGGACCGGGTCGTGGAATCGTGCGTCAACGCCGTCGGTGTGAACCTGAATACGGCTTCATCTTCCCTGCTGAGATACGTATCCGGCATTAACAGCCGTGTGGCCGAGAATATCATCGCGTACCGTGAAAACCACGGTGAATTCAAACATCGGGATGAGCTCAGGAAAGTCGGCAGTCTGGGCGATCATACTTTCTTGCAATCGGCGGGTTTCTTGCGCATTCCCGACAGTGATTTGTTTTTCGACAGTACGGCCGTCCATCCCGAATCGTACGAGTCTGCTCAGAAGCTGCTGGATCATCTGAACCTGGATGTGCATGACGTCCGATCCGATGGAACCGTCGTCAGAAAGACCATCCGTCAGAAAAAGCTGTCTCTGGACAGCCTCGCTCAGCAATGCGGCTGCGGCATCCAAACCCTGACGGACATCATCGACAGCCTCGAGAAACCCAATCTCGATCCACGGGAAGCCATGGATCCCCCTATTCTTCGCTCCGATGTATTGTCGATAGATGACTTGTACGAGGGCATGGTTCTAAAAGGGACTGTACGGAACGTTGTGGATTTCGGTGCCTTCGTGGATATCGGTGTCAAGCAAGACGGCCTGATTCACCTCAGCCAGATGGCCAAGAAATACATCAAGCATCCCCTGGACGTTGTCTCTGTGGGAGACGTTGTGGAGGTTAAAGTACTCAGTATCGATAAAGAACGCGGCCGTATCGGGTTGAGTATGATCCTGGATTAACCGACAGATGAAGTATGAAAAAACCTCGCCATTCTTCGATTTGTGAGGTTTTTCTTATTGAGATAATTGATAGTTTAGTTAAGACGACACCTTACCTCTCAATACCTTATCCGCCATTGATTTACGTGTTCATGCGCGCACGTATTCGTTCCTGCATATGTTTCCTTGATTAATCGGAGAACCATTGAATGGAATGGATAGGAATGGTCATCTTTATAAATAGAAGAGAGTTAAAGTCTGGTCAGCCGGATCTCTCAGTCGCTCCCCAGATGAATCACTCCTTACCTAAAAGGGGTTTCCACTGCACGTTGTCGTATCCCATAAGCTGGGCGAATTCTTCCGATAAATTCTCTTCTAGGAGGTGGATGGCTTCCTCTTCCCGTGTGGGCAGATGAATGATTCCGCCGGCAAACATCTCATGTCCGCCCGCATTCGCCCGGACTGGAACGAGCTTTTTAATGATTTTACCAGCCCTGGCCTTGCGGTTGGATGACCGCAGGGACAGGATCAGATTCTTTTTAAACCTCCCCGTGCAAAAGACCCATCCGGTATGTCTGTGCCGGAGCATCAGATCGGCTGTCTCTGCGACGATTTCCGGGATGGGTACATCTCCCATGTGCACACAGATCAGATTGCGGTAGGTCTGAGCGCGCAATAAAGCGCTACCCAATGTTTCAAAATACGAATGCGGAAGTTTGGGGTAAGCAATATGGGCCAGCTTCCTCATATTGGCCTTGGGGTAAACAGCCAGATACGCATCGATATCCCGACGACTCGTCTCCCGGCCCAGATCCTGCGTTTCGGAACGTATGGCATAGGCCAAGGCAGTGGCCAGATCGGTGGGTATATCCAGATCGTTCTGCATCAGCCATTCGATGAGCAGCGTGGCCGTTGCACCGTATTCTGTATCGATGAAAACAGCATCCGCTTTCATTCCCCGCCGTCTTGGGTGGTGATCGATAACGATATTGCATTTTACATCCGATGACAGCGCATTATTTCCGGCCCCGGGTTGCGTGTCCAGCATGGCAACCACGTCGTAGCTCTCGATGCGAATGCGGCTGATCTTCTTCAGGGGAATCTTCAGCTCCCGCACCATCGCCTGATTCTCGGCTCTGCCGATAAGTCCCCCATAAACAAGGGTTGCTCTCATATCGTACAGCTTTTCCACCAAATAGCCCAACGCAAAACCACTGGCCATGGCATCGGGATCGGGATTGTTGTGGAGCACGATCAACAATCGTTTCTTTCCTCGAAAAATCCTCTCGAGAGTAGAAAAAACGCTCTCCGTCTTATTGGGTGCTTTTTTTTGTTTGATAGCGTAATCCTTTATGTGATGATCAGGTCTGTAAGCTCGCGCGTCTTTAGATCGAATACACGGATGAGATGATTGTTCGTATCGGCTATATACAGCTTTCCCTCGAAGACCCCGACATCGTTCGGCTCGAACAAGGGAAGGATGTTACAATCTTCATCGTCTATACGGCACACCGTATGCTCGGCACGGTGGATCAACGTGAATATCTGCCGTTCACGTAAATCGATCACACGGATCGCATGGTTGTACGTATCTGCAATATACAGCATATTTCCCTCAACATCAAGTCCCAACGGATGCTGAAGCAGGGCTTGGTCGAGTTCTCCGTCCCTGTGGCCGAACACGAACAATCCCTGGCCGACGAGGGTTCCGACGCGATTGTCATCGAGATCGACGTACCGGAGACCCGACACCTCGCTGTCCGCGAAATAAAGCCGCGATCCTGCCAGTGACAGCCCGCTGGGCTGGGCCAGGGCTGCATTCCTCGCGGGCCCGTCCACGATATTCTCCACACCATTGCCTGCGTAGCTCTCGATACGGTTCTTCTTGAGGTCGAGCTTCCAGATTTGATGGTTGCCGGCCATGGCGATATAAAGCATGCCGTTATCGACGACTACATCCCAGGGGGAGCTGAGGGCGACGTTCAGGGGATCTCCCGAGTAGTCCCGCACATAACCCTGTTCCCCCACACCGGCCAGGGTCTTGACCTGACCTGTCTCTAAATCCGCGACACGAAGGGCATGATTCTCCGTATCGGCGATGTAGAGCTTACCCTTATCATAGGCAACGCCCTGCGGCTGACGAAACCCGGCCCTATTAAAATCCCCGTCTGTAAAACCCGGTAGTCCGTTTCCTATCGTATCCAATAATTTACCCCGACTGGAATCCAGAAGCTGCACGATCAGTATCTGATGGTTATTCGAATTGCTGATGAACAAACGGCGTCCTTGTTCGTCGATATCGATCTTACCGGGAAAATGGAGTTCCCGTTCCGGGAGGGGATCCAGGCGGATGGATAACTTCTCCGCTGTCAACACGCCGTTTCTTTTAGCATCGGACAACGCCTGATGAATGGACTCATCCAAAAAATCTCTCTGCCCTTCACCAGACACTCGGCCGATCACATCACCCTTGGCGTCCAGCAGGACAAACGTCGGCCATGCGCGCACCCCGTACGCCGTCCATAATCGGTGTTCGTTGTCCATGACCACGGGATGTTCGATTCGGTAGCGATGCACAGCAGACCTCACATTGGCCTCTTCCCTCTCATTCAGAAATTTGGGCGAATGTACGCCGATGACGACAAAGGGTTGATCCGCGTATTTCTTCTCCAGGTATTTCAGATCGGGCAGAATATGGATGCAGTTAATGCAGCAGTAGGTCCAGAAATCTAGCAAGACCACATGGCCCTTCAGATCATCCATGTGGAGCGGTTTATCTGTATTGATCCATGTGAGTCCATCGGGAAAATCGACGTTACGGTAACCCATCTCGGCACCTCCTCTCACAGACGCATGGAATGCCAGCAACAATCCCAACGTCATGTATATCCATTTTTTCATCACAAACCCCCATTCGACAAACTTCCCTATTTAACAGACGGATTCCAAAATAGTTTCATCAAAGCATAAATTAGTTGCTTTTGTCCGATACATCCTGATGCGCTTTAGAGCCTTATTTTTCTTCGTGCTGGGATGATTTTATCCCCCGCAGGCTACAAAAAGCATGATACGCGGGAATTTTGACGCTGGAAGGCGAACATCTCAATCATCAGGCCATCCATCGGCTCTCGTACGATTGTAGTTCTATATATCGATAACTATTAAGAATACAGTGAGTTGAAATTCTCTCGATGACCACTCAATCCGACGAAATCCTCACGAATAATCTTTGACACATGGTCGGGATACTCTCTTGGACGAGGGCGGGACGGCGCAGGCCGATTGCTGAATTCATAAAATCCCGAAAGATATATCTTCATTCTTCGTAGACTCTCTCATCTGGTACTCCGGCCACATCGAAATCCTTGAGATGGCGTGGATATTAAATTCTTGCTTTTTTAAATAATTCAACTTATTTTAGACCGATGAAAGTTAGGTTGCCCTCACATCCTCACCCGTCACCAATCGCATATCCATTGCGTCCTTTCTACTTCATTCTGCTTATCTTAAGTCTGGCCTGTACAAGACCCCCTGCAAACACCGCGTCCATAGTTATTCAGGGTCATATCCTTCTCATAGGACACGATCCTTTCCCTCAGCTTGCGCTGGAGGACACGACGGGAACCGTGTATATTCTCCGCTGTACGGAAGAAACACGAAACAAACTGGAAAAACTGCAAGGACAACGGGTACGACTCCACTGCTCATCCATCCTTAAAAACGAGCATCAGAATCAGGCAACCGTCAAGCATTTCGAGATCATCGAAAAAGAATCCTAATCATAGAACATCGCACGAGTTATGATGGGTCATACAATGATACGTCGGTCTTTTACCTTTTTCATTCTATGCAATACGATATCGACAGCGCAAGTCGCAAACGTTCATACGGTATTTCCCGTATCCGCCGTCTCAGAGAAACGACTCTGCCAAGCAATTCCGGGCTCCCACGTCTTGAGACACGTGGAAGAGCAGATTCAAGCCTATCTACAGACACATCCCGAGTCACGACCGGAACATCTCCTCAAGAGACCTGCATCGTGGGGATTCCAAGTGGGCGACACAAGATCCTGGTGGGCCACGGACCTGGTGTCGGATGAGGAATATCAAGTCCAGTCTACCTGCAGAGCCGTCGGTCAACATTGCTACATATTCGTGGAGGATGCGCTCTGGGAAGCAGGCGGTAACGGACGCGTGACACAGGCAGCCGTCGATTCCGTAAAAGATGTATTCGATGAACGAACGCCTGCTGATCCGACCAAAGGCGTCTACCAGACCGTCGTCGAAACATTCGGCGACCCGCCCGATGTGGATTCCGATCCAAAGATCATCATTCTCATCCTGGACATCATCGATGGATACACGGGCACAGGCGGCTACATAGGGGGCTATTTTGGTACTTGGAATGAATTTCCCGACGGCAGTCTCGTCATAGGCGGACGACGAAGCAACCATGCCGAAATTTACTATGTAGACGCCGATCCGGGCAATCTGACTACGGCCATCGGTCTGGAAAATGCCATGCTGGTTACCGCCCATGAGTTCCAGCATATGATTCACTGGGCTCATGACTGGAACGAGATCGTTTTCGTGAACGAAGGCTGCTCGGAAATCGCATCCGTCGTATGCGGCTATCCTCTTCGGACCCAAACCGGCTATCTGGACGAAACCAACATCTATCTGTTCCAATGGCGGACGTATGATTTTAGCAAAATGCTGAACGATTACGCGCGTGCCGCCCGCTGGACCCTTTATTTGAGGGATCAATTCCCGGACGACTTGCTGAAAAAGCTCGTTGATGCCGAGGGAAACGGGATGGTCGGCATCGACCAGGCCCTGACGTCGATCACTCCGTCAACGTCGCGTCGCTTTCTCGACGTGCTGGAGGACTGGATGCTGGCCAACTATATCAACGATCCTGACGTGAATCCAGCATACGCGTACGCGTTCGATCCGGTGCCCCAGGTCAACCCGACACGAACGCATGCGGACCCCAACGTTCCGTCAACATCCGAGTCCGTTCAGAATCTCGGCGCCCAGTACATCACGTTCTCAGGGGGTCGAAATCTGTCTGTGACGTTTACATCATCGGCATCTTCCCTGCTGATCAAAGCGGTCAAGATCGGCAGCACCGTGGTGGAAGATGTACCCTTGAACACTCCGTATCACGTCCCCGACTTTGGCACAACCTTTTCCGAGGTCACGTTCGTCCTCATCAATAAACATCAGACAAGCAGAGCGACTTACACCTATTCGGCCACGGGCATTCTGGACAGCGCTCCCATTGAATTGGCTTACGACGACGGCCAGCCGGAAGGGTACCTGCCTCTCAGTCCCAACGACACGATGGTTGTTCACTTCAGTGGTATTGCCAATACAAGACTGGAAACCATCGATATCGCCTTCTTACAGCCGGGAACGATTAAAATGGGAATCAATCGCTTTTCTGGAAATTCGAGTGCCACCCCTATCGGTCAGCCTGTTATCCCGCCGTCTAATGTCGAATGCGCCACGACGGTTTCTTCAATTCCGTATCCGGTTCCTTACGACAACTGGGTAACCTTCGATTTTACCCAGCATAACATAGATGCATCTTCAGATTTCGTCGTATGGTTGGTGGTTGGAAACGATGCGTCCCGACCGGGAGTGATGGTAAGCTCGGAACCCGATGATGGTATCTACCATTCTTACACGTATCTTCAAGATAGGCAGAACTGGTTTATCCTGAGTGATTCCAACCAAGAAGGACATATTTTTAAATACCTCGTCCATTCGACCGTGCGGCTGATAACGGATATTCCGGAGACAGCCTGTACGGCCCACCTCGAATTCGAACTGTACCCAAATTATCCCAACCCCTTCAACCCTCGAACGTCCATTCCATACAGCCTGCAGGAAGACACGCGAGTCTCTGTTCGTGTATATGATGTGACGGGGAAAACGGTAAAGACACTCGTCGATATGCAACAGACAGCGGGATCGCATACAGTCACCTGGGACGGCATGGATAAGGGTGGCAGACCCGTTTCCAGTGGCATCTATATCATTCGATTGGAAGCAGGGGATTTTATTAAAGTTAGAAAGATCACTCTCGTCCGATAAGAAACGCCGTTTGTTTGACTCGACTCAATGGATTGATGGTGTTTACAAACAGAAAATCGATGCTTTGAAAATAGTGGGAGGAATGAACCATGAGGTTATCCGTTCGGAAATACCGAAGAACGATAGTTCCATCTTTCCTGGAAATTTTTTTCGCTCTGCTGAGTGTTTTGATACTCGTTACATCGGCCCATGCCCTTGATTATGGATCGGATTCCAGCCGGCCCCAACACATCCTTCAGGATCAGGGTGTGTTTGTCTTCAGGCAAGGACCAAACGGAGAATTCATCTGTGAACAAGCCAAAACCGAAGATATCCGGGCCCTCTCGAAACGTTCCGACACACCCGTCCGTCTAACTTCCCTTCCCTCGTTGAATGCACCCCAGGATCTGACGGGACTTCGCATAATCCTCCGTGCGACGGACCAACTGTTGGCAAATCCAGATGCCACAATGACCTTCCGCAGGGCTGCCGCTCGGTGGGAGCGTGTGATCAAAACGCCCGTTACTGTTATCATCGATGTCGATTTTGGTCCGTTGCGGTTCGGAATACCTTATCCCAGCCAGAATATTCTGGGCAGTGCGTCCTCTGCCGTTCAAATTGCCCTCCGACCGGGTACGCAGGATCATGCCGATGTAAACGACGTCGTCCAGGCATTGAAGAATAACCATTTCGACGATGCCCAATTGCAATCCCTCTACGACGCCATACCCATTCCCACTCCAACCACGGCGTTCCAGATCGTGGGCAATGACACGCTTCCGGCCAATCTCGTCACGGCCATCGGAGGCATGGCCGTCCTTCAGATGCAGGGATTCCTGCCCGCAAACACGGATCCGGACCCGGATGTCAATCCATTCGGGTATGTTCCCAACATCGGCTTCAATGCGAATTTCGATTTCGATTTCGATCCTACAAACGGCATCGACTTAGACGCCATGGATTTCGACGGCATCGTTGTCCATGAAATCGGCCACAATCTTGGATTCCTTTCGGTAGCCGAAGGCATGGGAGGACCGCCGGATAATTATTTTTACGTATGGGACTTGTTCCGCGTCAGGCCCGATTCGGTTGTAACCGGAGAACTCACGGGTTTTAGTACGACCCGGCGTGTGGTAACACCCGGACCGCCCGACTCCGATACACTGGTCGTCGAGAACGATGTGGTTTATTACAAAGCAACTCAGGGTTTCTTCGAGGGATTCCGACTGTTAGAGCTTTCTACGGGGTCGGAGGGGGGAGATGGTGCACAAGCCAGCCATTGGCGCGACGATGCGTTGCGACCACCGTCCCTGGGCGATGAGCGCTATATCGGAATCATGGATCCCAACGTGGGGTACGGCCAGCGTATGGCATATAAGGATAACGACCTTCGCATGCTGGAAGTCATCGGATGGGATATCGACTATGCACCGGAATACGCGACGATTAGCGTCACATTGGGTCTAGACACACTGGATATTACCAGTGTCGTGGATAGCGTTGATTTTGGAGATCTCGACCCGGGTGTTACTTCGGACACGACGTTTACGCTGACCAATATCAGTCTGGACAATATGCTGGAGTTTGAAGCCCAGGTCGTCATGAGCACACCACAGCCCGAGGAAGCCACGGCAGAGGTGACGATCGATGTATCGGATGGCTCATTAACAAGTGGGGCAAATAGCGATATCACACTGAGCGTTGGCAATGCCCCCCAGCGGGGATTGTTCGACGGCACCCTTCGAATCATGACCAACGATAACGATTACCTCGTCATCGATATCCCGTTCAAGTTTTCTGTGGGTGGCGCCATACGACCGCAGATCGTCGTCACGCCCCAAGACCTGGGCGACTTTGGTGACTTGGTGGACGATGCTTCCGCCATGAGAACCATCACCCTGTTCAACCAAGGCAATGTGGATTTGGACTACCGCATATCAACTTCCATATCGACGCGCGCCATTCCCTTCAACACATCACCCGATGCACTACCGAAACAGGGATCTTTGAAAACGAAGGAACTTTACGAATCCGGATTCCACCCGTTCTTCACTGCCGATGCTGTCAAACAGAATACCGTCCTGCTGGAGACCGACTTTGAGACGGACTTCGGCGGGTTCACGCCGTCTGGTATTTTATCGGAAGACTGGCAACGCATCACCATCGGCAGGGCAGAACTCGATGGCCACTCAAAGCCGACAGCCGTTTATTATGGACATGTGTATAAAACGGATGGAACCGTGGATTCGTTACGCTACCAGAACGATGCGAGTACCATGCTGGTGAGTCCAGCCCTGGATCTCAGCGCCGTGGCCCCTACCGATATGGTTGTTCTGACATTCAATTATTTTCTGCTGGCCGAAGAGGGCTATGATTTTGCATCCGTCGTTTACTCCCTCGACGGCGGTGAAACGTATGAAGAAGCCGCTACATCGAATAATGGCATCCTCCAAAACGTAACGGCCTGGCAATCGGCCCTGGTCGAAATGCCCATTTTATCCGGCAACTCGGATGTGAGGATTGCGTTCAGATTCACGAGCGATACGTACGTCATCGATGAGGGATGGTACATCGACGATGTCCAGCTTTCCGTACTCGAGGGACAGAATCCCATATTCACAACACCCCAAAGTGGGATTATTCCCGATCAAGATTCATTCGCCGACGTTATCATCACCGTGAATTCAGCACCCCTTACTATGGGTTTCTATGAGGGGATTGTACACATTCGGAGTAACGACCGATTCAATCCCCAGATCAATCTGCCCCTCACCTTTACCGTGGACACACCCGAATACCCCTCTTTAAACGCCGCAGAAATTCCCATTTCGTTCTCGATTACCGAGGGAGACGTTCAAGAGAAGGATGTTGCGGTCACCAATGCCGGATATGCACCCCTGACCTTTGTGCGCCTTTCAAGACCCGCCCTCGACCGTTACGATTATCTTTCCTCACAAAACCTGTTCGATGAGGCAGAAAACCGTTTACTGAACAGCCATGCGGAGATGCCGGCAGATATCAGAATCGAAGCGGCCCGTAGCGACCGTATCGAAAAAAAGGCCGATCTTAACACGTTCCCGATGGATGACGGTGATTCCCTGTTCTCGGCAGAACTGCCCGGTGCCAACCTGTGCATCGGCATCACTCAGGTCCCGGACGGACGCATACTGGTTACTGATGCCAATGTCAACGGTCAAACCTTCCTCCTCACCGAAACGTTGGATCTGTTGGCAACGATTCCTGGAATTCTTCCCGATGGCCTTCAAATGGCCGGTGCAGCCTACAACAAAAACACGCAATCGCTTTGGTTCATCGTACTCCAAACAGGGGAAGTGTTTGAACAGGTACTAAACGGAAATCAGCTTATCCCGACAGGGCGACATTTTTATCTTACCTTCCCTCCGGCCGACATCGCCTACAGCGATGAGCTCGATGCCCTTTTTATCGTCGACTTCTTCTCCCATCTTACGTATGCCTTGGATACAAATGGCAATGTGCTTCCGGGCTATCCCATCGACTGTCCCATCGCCACGAATATACCCAGTGTGACCATTACCGGTGGCGTCGTGGAGATCGGTCGTGGGTATCTCAGCTTTCAGCAGGTGGACCAGTTCGGACGCGATTACCAGGGCAGCGTCGTCACAAACGTCGATCCGAACGTGCTAGCCGGATCCAATAGGATCGACGGCCTGCTCCGTAGCCGGAAGGATCCCAACGGCATTTTCTATTATGTGGCCGATCCCGTGGATGACGTGGTCCGAGTCGTGGCCGTGGATCCCGTTGACCTGCCCTTGGATGTCATCTCCGTGGTAAAGGCAGGGGGACCGCTCTGGGGAGAAGACGTATCTCCCAATGATGGATTGACTCTGTCACTCAAAATCGATGCCGCAGACGTACCACAAGGAGCCCTTTCCGACACAGTTTCATTCATCCAGAACAACCCGAATCAGAGAGTCGTTCGCCTTCCGGTGGAAATCGTGATCAATACGGTTATGGATGACGGGCCCGTCGTGCCTCAGATGTTTGCCCTGAACCCCAACTACCCCAATCCGTTCAATCCCAGCACGACGTTGAACTTTTCATTGCCCGAAAAGCGCCGAATCACACTAAAAGTGTTCAATGACCTGGGGCAGGAGGTAGCAGTTTTACTGGACAAACAGGACATGTCCTCCGGTACACACCATGTGACGTTCGATGCAGATGGATTATCCAGCGGCATGTATCTGGTACGGCTGGAGGCTGGAGACAAAGTAGTTTCACAGCGCATCATCCTGTTGAAATAGGTTATGCGTTAAAAATTCGCTGGATGAACCTTATATAAAAATGATCATTCTGTGGAACGATTCAGGCGGTGGTCAGGGGTGGCCACCGCTTTTCATCTGCCCCAGAAGGAGTGACCTTGCATGAATGGCCTGTTAAGAGGGCTACCCGTGTTCCTGTTAGGCGTACTCATGGCGTGTGCGCCAAAAACAGCGCATCAAAAATGGAGCCCCGAGGAATCCAGGAAGGAGGTCTCGCCTTATCCGGCACCAACGGCTACGACGATTTTACAAACCGATCATGTGATCATGAATCTTACGTTCCGTAGTGAATCGGGAGTACCCATCAACGATACAGAACCCATGGTCTTACAGATCGCGAATGACGAATACCGATGCGAGTTATCCGGCCATCCGGGACGCAGTATCGAACCGGACCGAACAGTGGTCGATCGTGCTGCGTATCGTCTGCCCATGCCCTTATACCTTCGTCTGATACGCATGTCGCCGGATTCCGTGATGGTCAACGTGCACGATAATCGTCGCTACTGGGCGTATCCTTACCGCAGTTCGGATTTCATCGAATAACAATCACCTCACGACAAGTGACGGAGACGGAAATCACCGTCTTATGTTGGGGGCTGGATATACTTTTATCTTGCGTTTTAACGGAAAACTTGTTATCATTTTTCGGACACCCGTCGCGGTTTATTGTAGACGACATCCTAAGACTGAGAACGCGATCTTCGTTTCAACGATATCCCGTTGGATGACGAGACAAGGTTAGAATGACGGATACCATCATGCATCCCATCAATCGTCGTACATTCTTGAAGCAAACCTGCCAGACGGCCGCATCGCTCACGCTGCTGGGTGAGTATTCACCATCCATGCTGTGGGGAGAGGAGGATACGCCATCCCTGGATGTGATGATCGGACAAATGCTCCTGGTCGGTTTTCGTGGAAGCGAAGTCGACGAGGATCATTCCATCATGAAGGCCATCGAACAGAATTACCTGGGCGGTGTTGTCCTGTTCGATTACGATGCGGCGACGAAATCGTTCGACCGGAATATTCGATCCCCGGATCAGGTGAAGCAACTGACGGATAATCTTCAAGAAGCATCATCGACACCCTTACTTATCGCCATCGACCACGAAGGTGGCACGGTCTGCAGGCTCAAGGAAGCATACGGCTTCCCTACCACGGAATCGGCTGCTTACCTGGGAACAAAAGACGATCCTGCTCTCACGCGTCAGCATGCCTTATCGATGTCGAAGACACTGTCTGAAATCGGCATCAATCTCAACCTGGCACCTGTCGTAGACTTGAACATCAATCCCGACAATCCCATCATAGGCCAGCGCCTGCGGAGTTTTTCAGACAATGCCGAGATCGTTACCAAGCATTCGCTGGCGTTCATCCAGGCCCATCACGAAAACCGCATCCTCTGTACGCTCAAGCACTTTCCGGGCCATGGTAGCTCCGTGGGTGATACGCACCATGGGCTGACAGATGTCACCGAGACCTGGTCTGACACCGAACTGGAGCCCTATGCCCGCATCATCCAGGCCGGCAAAGCGGACGCGATCATGACGGCCCACGTGTTCAACCGTTATCTGGATGCTCGTTTTCCAGCCACACTATCGATGACGACGATCACGGGTATACTCCGCAGTAGGTTGCAGTACGACGGTGTGATCATTTCCGACGACCTGCAGATGGGAGCCATCGTCCGGGAATACGATCTCGACACGGCGATCATCACCGCCATCGATGCGGGCGTGGACATACTGGCCTTTGCCAACAACAACGGTTATGAAGAAAGCGTGGTCACCCACGCGAGCCGTTTGATCAAGCAGCGGGTGACTGAAGGCCAAATTTCGGAAGCACGCATCAAGGAATCGTACCGTAGAATTCAAAGACTCAAATCAAAGCTTTCAGAATCCACTGAGTGATCGTTAGCAAATAGACCTTTCATCGATGAGATAGTGGAGATACGATCGAATAAATTTGGAGTGATGGGAAAGACAAAACGAACGGTCAATATCTTTTCCATCAGGATATCCAATTTATAACGAGAATAAGAGACAAGGAGGTCGAAAAATCATGAACGATCGACACTTTATCAGGCCGGTGGCACTGTTCATGGCGGCATCCATTTTGATGACACTGGTGGCCTGTGCCGTGAATCCTGTCACCGGGAAAAGCGAATTCATGCTCCTCTCTGTCCAGGAAGAAATCTCACTGGGCAAGGAAACCGATGGACAGATCATCCAGATGTATGGGCTATACGAGGATCCCGCATTGAGCGCCTATCTCACAGACCTGGGCGAGCGTATGGGTACCCTAACCCACAGACCGGACCTGAAATACTACTATAAAGTGCTGGACACACCCGTGATCAACGCCTTTGCCGTACCAGGAGGGTATGTCTACTTCACGCGGGGGATTTTAAGCTACTTGAACAACGAGGCGGAGCTGGCCGGTGTCATGGGACACGAACTGGGCCATGTAAACGCGCGGCATTCAGCGCGGCAGTACAGCCGTGCCATGCTAGCCGGTCTGGGCCTCGGGATTGGCTCTTTGGTCTCGGAGGACTTTGCCAAGATTTCCGGTATCGTACAATTCGGCGTGGGTATGCTGTTCTTGCGATTCAGCCGGGACGACGAACGCCAGGCCGACGATCTCGGCGTGGAGTACTCCAGCAAGATGGGATACGATTCCAACCATATGGCGGCCTTCTTTGAAACTCTGGAACGGTTGAATCCGGGCTCTGACCTCAAAGGACTTCCGGGCTGGTTCTCCACACACCCCAGTCCCGTTGATCGTGTGGCTGCCGTGAAGAACAAAACCGCCGAATGGCAGCAACAACTCGGAAAATCCCAGTATGCCGTGAACCGCAACTCCTATCTGGAGAAAATAGACGGCATCGTCTACGGCGAAGACCCAAGGCAAGGATACGTGGAAGGGAATGCATTCTATCACCCTCAGCTCCGGTTCATGTTTCCCGTACCGTCCGATTGGTCGTTAACCAACATGCCGACTCAGGTTCAAATGGTATCCAAAAACGAAGAAGCCGCCATCATACTGACTCTGGGGGAAGGAGACTCACCGTCCGATGCGGCACAAAAGTTCATCGAGAACAGCAAGGCTGTAGTTCAATCGTCTAACACCATCCGGGTTCATGGATTGACGACTCAGAAGGTCATTTCCGACCTGCAGGCAAGCGAACAGGAGTACATTCGGGCCATGTCCTATTTTATCGAAAAAGAGAACATCATCTATGCGTTTCACGGCTTCACGGCAAAGAATGATTTCTCGAAATACACCTCCACGCTGGCCAATACAATGGATGGATTTCAGGTGCTCACCGACCCGGCAAAAATCAACGTGAAGCCCGAGCATTTGGTACTCCGTAGGGTGGAACGAAGGAATAACCTCAGAAGCATACTGCAGGGATGGGGCGTGCCCGACGATAAGCTGGAGTACATGGCCATACTGAACGGAATGCAACTGGACGATACCATACTCGCGAATACGCGTCTTAAAATGATTAAATAATTGACGCTTAGAAGACTAAAAAAAGGGGTAGTATAAAGATGGGAATCGAAATCTGGTTTCTGGTTGTGTTCATCCTTTCCTGGCTCCTGGGGCCATTTACTCAGCTGATCATGGTCATCAATCCCAGGCTTCATCAAAAAATGGGTTTTATGGAAAAAAAGGCCTACCTGCCCGAATTTCGCTGTTATGCCCTCATGCACAGGGGAACAGCATACGCAGACATGACCTTTCTGCTCTCGGGTGCGGTGTTCGTGATCGGCGCTTTGCTGGAAAAATCCTGGAGTATACCGTTTGGATTTTTTACCTGTGCGGTTTATGTCTATTTCTCCCTCACGTACATTTTTCAAACGATCCTCCTCACCAAGAATGAATTATGTCCCATATCCAGGGATCAACTCCCTGCAT
>Ga0180438_10003256_pt1 | contig 24825 bp, 17 predicted proteins | sample SS_ome_12_FD_132455 | JGI IMG/M metagenome (GOLD analysis project Ga0180438, IMG submission 132455) | Hypersaline lake sediment archaeal communities from the Salton Sea, California, USA - SS_3_D_2 metaG | ecosystem: Environmental > Aquatic > Non-marine Saline and Alkaline > Hypersaline >... | reverse complement strand
TATGGCCCCGCCCGGGAGACTCTCTGGAATGGCGGCCGGGTCTCTCGATCGAGTGGGACGAGCGCCCGGCCCCTGGGGGCACCCTCAGCCTTCGCCCCGCCGACTCCGAAGCCTCGGTCGTCCTCCTGGCGTGCTACCTGGACTCCCCCCGCTGGCAGAGGCTGGAGTGCGTCGTAGAGACCCGCAGTCCCTTGGTCGTCTACCAGGACGGCGGCGAGGTCGCGCGCAAGGAGCGGGCGACCCCTCCGGCCGACGAGACGCCCGAGACCGTGGCCGAGCTCACGCTTCCGAAGGGAAAGTCGCGATTGGTGATCCGGACCTCGATGTCCGAGGCCGACAGCCTGGATGAGTGGCGTCTCCGAGTGGTGCTGAGGGTCCCGACCGACAGGATCGGGGATGCACCTGCCGTGTCCACCTCTCCGCGCCGGACCTTCGCCCGGCTGGACGATCTGGCCAGCGTGGTTGCATCGGGAACCGCCGTCGTCGCCCCGGATGGAAGCCGCTTCGTGGTCGACCGCGTCCGGTGGATGCCGGAGGCCGACCGGCCGGAGAGGTTCATCGAAGTCCGGAGCCTGCCCGCCGGCGATCTGGTCTGGACCGTACATCCCCAGGCGGGGGTCACCGGGCCGAGGTGGTCCCCCGACGGCTCCCGGCTTGCCGTCACCGTGAAGGCCGGGGAGGATGCTCAGGATCTCTGGGTCCTCAACCTGGAGAGCGGCTCCTTCGAGAGGATCCTCGAGGGGAAGAAGTCGCTCTCTAACGTCACCTGGACCGGCGACGGCCGGTTCCTCCTCTACACGACCGTCTCCGACGATGGGTCGTCCGAGGAGGAGAAGTACGAACGGCTGACGGAGCCGTACATGCGATGGCCGGGATGGAAGGACGACTCGCACCTGTGGATCGTCTCTCTGGCGGATCGTGTCGAGCGCCCGCTGACGGCCGGGGAGTTCTCGGTAGCCGCCGTAGCCGCGTGTCCCTCGCTGCCGTTGGTGGCGTTTCTCAAGAGACAGCCGATCGAGGTGCGGCCCTACGAGAAGATGGAGCTCTGGACCCTCGATCTGGAAGGCCGGGAGGCCACTCTGGAGAGAGAACTGCGCTTCGCCGTCCTGAGCGACCTGGTGTTCGGGCCCTCGGGCGACCGGCTGGCCTGGGTCGCATCCCCCTCGGAGACCGACACGCTGTCGGCCTCCGGGCCCCACAACGCGTACGAGCAGGATCTGTACGTGTGGAACCGACGCGCCCGTACGCTGGACAGAGTCACCGACGAGTTCCGGCCGTCGGTGGGAGCGGACCTCTACGGAGCCAGGGACGGATTCCGGGATGTCTGGTGGACGGCGGGGGACGACCGGATCTACTTCACGGCCACCGACGGCGGGCGGAACCGCCTCTACCGGACCGATCCCGAAGGCCGGGAGATCGCCCACGTTCCCCTGGAACCTTCCGCCGTGTACGGCCTGAGCGCCAGTGACGACGGGTCGACCCTCCTCTTCTACGGAAGCTCCATCGGGGAGCCCGAGAGGCTGTACCGGTACGAACCCCGGCGGCGGCGGTCGAACGAGGTTCTCTTCGCCGGCGAGGAGGTCTACTCGCAGCTTTCGCTGGGCCGGACGGAGTCCTGGGATTTCATCAACTCCCGGGGCGCCACGATCGAGGGGTGGGTTTACTACCCGCCCGATTTCGACCCCGCCCGGACGTACCCCATGATCGTCTACTACTACGGTGGGGTCTTCCCCAACGGCGAAGCCTACGTCTGGAGGAACCACTACCTGGCCGCCAACGGATACGTTGTCTACGTCCTCAACCCTGTGGGCGCCGTGGGGTACGGGCCGCCGTTCGCCGATGGGCACGTCAACGACTGGGGCGAGCTGGCGGCCCAGGACGTGATCGAGGGCGTCGAGAGGTTGCTGGCCGAGAAGTCCTTCATCGACCCCGACCGCGTGGGCGCCTTCGGCGGGAGCTACGGCGGGTTCCTGACGATGCAGCTCTTGACCAAGACGGATCTGTTCGCCGCGGCCGAAGCCTCCTACGGGATCAGCAACATCACCAGCTATTGGGGCGAGGGACGCTGGGGGTATCTGTACGGGGACGTGGCGATGGCCGGCAGCTACCCGTGGAACCGGCCGGACATCTTCGTCGAACGCTCGCCCCTGTTCCGTGCTGACAAGATCACGACGCCGCTCCTGCTCACGCACGGGACGGGCGACACGAACGTCCCGTCGGGGGAATCGGATCAGATGTTCACGGCCCTCAGGGTGTTGAGACGGGATGTCGTCTACGTTCGGTTTCCGGGGCAGGAGCACGGGATCGCGGGCACCCAGGGCATCCGGATCGCCCACAACGAGATGCGGCGGGAGTGGTTCGACAAGTACCTGAAGGGCCAACCCGAAGCCTGGGACGCCAGGTGGGAGGAGGATTAGGTCCGACCGGCGGATTTCGAGGTCCGTTTCCGAGCGCCGATCGCGTCCGGCACACGGACGGGCGCGAGCGTGGAGTCCGCCGAAACTTCTCGGAGCCTGCGGCACCGGCAGGAGGAATCGTGTCGCAACGTCTCAACCCTCTGATCTCGGCGGGTTCGACCGACGCATGCAAGTTGTTCCTGGATCACTTCCGGATGGACGCCTCGGCGCGGGATCCGATGTTCCTCCAGCGCGTCGTCCACAACTTCTCGAAGATCCCGTACGAGAATCTCAGCAAGATCGTCAAGACCGCCGGCGGAGGGGATCCGAGGATACATTTCCGCCTCCCGGACGAGCTCATGCGGGATCACGTGGACTACCGACTGGGGGGAACGTGCTTCTCGCTGACGTTCTTCCTGGAGACACTCCTGACCCATCTGGGGTACAGCTGCTACAAGGTGATGGCGGACATGCAGGCCGGAAGAAACATCCACTGCGCGGTCGTCGTCACCGAGCCTTCGGGAACCCTGCTCGTCGACCCGGGGTACGGGCTCAACCGGCCCGTCCTGCTCAACCGGGACCATCCGGTCCGGTTCCTCTCCCGGCACGGCGGCGTGGAAGTCGTCTACGAGCCGGCGAGCGACCAGTTCCATCTCTTCACCTACATGGCCAGGGAGCGAAAGTGGCGCTACAGCTTCGCCGACCGCGCGGTGTCGGACGAGGACTTCGAGCGCTTCTGGGTCGAGTCCTTCTCCAAGCCCACGCTCAACCAGATCTGCCTCTACAAGGTGACCCAGCAGGGGCGGCTCTACCTCCACAGACATCACCTGCGCGTCAGCACCTTCCGCGGGCAGAGGAAGGAGAACGTGCGCGAGAACCTTCACCGGACGGTGAAGACCTACTTCGGGATCGCCCCCCACTGGGTCGATGAGGCCGTCGCCGTCCTTGCCGAGAGACGGGCCCGGTGGCGCGCGGCCGCAGACACGCAACGTCATGGCTGAGCCCCGCGGCCCGGATCCGGTCCAGCTCTTCGTGGGTGTTCTGGCCGGCACCCGAACGACCCTTCCCGAGGTCAGGGAGGCCCTGGTCGAACAGTTCGGCCCGATCGACCTGGAATCGGGCGCCTTCCCGTTCGACGTCACCGACTACTACGAACCAGAGCTGGGTCCCCACCTCATGCGGTGGTTCCTGTCCTTCGAGCGTCTGATCCCGCCGGACCGGATCGTCGAGGCCAAGCTGGCGACCAACGATATCGAGGTCCGTCTCTCCGTGGCCGGACGTCGGCGCGTGAACCTGGATCCGGGATACATGGACACCTACAAAATCGTCCTGGCCTCGGCCAAGTTCCAGGGTCCGAAGGTCTACCTCGCCCGGGGCGTCTATGCCGACCCGACGCTCTACTACGACAGGGGCTGGCGGGCGTTCTCGTGGGGATTCCCCGATTTCAAGGACGGCCGCTACGACGAGGTGCTGAGCGAGATCCGCCGGCTCTACAAGGCCAAGCGGCGGCGGGCGTGAGGGGTACTCGGTGGCGGATGGGTCCGCTCCGGGTCTACCCGGTCGTCGAACCCTTGGAGAAGCCGTACTGGCGGAAGATCTTGCGCTCGAAGGTCGCCTTCTCCAGCTCCTCCCGGAAGTTCGGATGGGCGACGTTGATGAGGGCGCGGGCCCGCTCCTTCAGGTTCTGCCCGTGGAGGAATGCCACACCGTACTCGGTCACGACGTAGTGTACGTCCGCCCGCGTCGTCACCACCCCGGCACCCGTGTGCAGCTCGGGCATGATCCGGGAGACCTTGCCTCCCTGGGCGGTCGAGGGAAGGGCGATGATGGGTTTGCCCCCCTTCGAGCGTGCGGCCCCCCGGATGAAATCCACCTGCCCGCCGAAGCCGCTGTAGATCCGCGTTCCGATGGAATCGGAACACACCTGCCCCGTGATGTCGATCTGGATCGCGGAGTTGATGGCGATCATGTTGTCGTTCTGGCTGATCACGAAGGGGTCGTTGGTGTACTCGACGGGATGGAGCTCGAACATGGGGTTGTTGTCGGCGAACTCGTAGAGACTCTTGGATCCGAACAGGAAGGTGGCCACCGCCTTCCCGGGATGGAGGTTCTTCCTGGCCCCCGAGATCACGCCCGACTCCACGGTTTCCATGATCCCGTCGGACACCATCTCGGTGTGGATCCCCAGGTCCTTCTTGTCGTGAAGGGAAGCGAGCACCGCGTCGGGGATTCCGCCGATGCCCAACTGGAGCGTGGCGCCATCCTCGACCAGATCCGCCACGTGGCGGCCGATCCGGACCTCCACCTCGGTCGAGGGCTTCCGGCCGAGCTCCGGCAGGTCCATCGACACCTCAACCAGCTTGCTCACGCGGCTGATGTGGACGAAGGAATCGCCCAGGGTCCGGGGCATCTTCTCGTTGACCAGAGCCACCACCGTCTTGGCGGTGCGCGCGATGGCCTTCGAGGTGAGGGTCTCCACCCCCAGGCTGAGGAACCCGTGCTCATCGGGGATCGAGGTATGCAGCAGGGCGACGTCGATGGGCATCAGTCCGTTGTAGAAGAGCCCGGGAATCTCGAACAGGAAGATGGGCACGTAATCGGCGCGGCCGTCGTTGACGGCCTTGCGGTCGGCGGGTCCCACGAAGAGGGAGTTGTGACGGAAATGCCCCTCCATCTCGGGGGCCGACAGAGGGTCCTCGCCGTAGAGGAGGACGTGGGTGATCTCGACATCCCTGAGCTCGTCCTTTCGCGCGGCCAGGGCCTTCATGAGCGGATAGGGTGTGGCCGCGTTGCCGCTGATGAACACGCTATCGCCGCTGAGGACACAGGTGACGGCTTCTTCGGGTGTCGTAGATTTCTGTCGAAACGTGTCCATCCAACCCATGCTCAAGCCTCCCCAAGGGATCAGAATCGGTGCCCTGGCGCCCTCCGGGTAGAGCGAAACCCCGAGGGTCCACACAAACGCATTATGCTACATCTGCGGGGAAAATCAATCAAGCGATTCTCGCGCATTCTGCTCGGATAAATCGGGAGTTCGGCCGCCGAGGGCCTCTCGGGGTCCTGCCCGCGGGGAGCGCCGTCTCCGGGCCGGGCCCGTCCGCGCGAGCGGCGGAACAACACGCGCTCCGGCCGGAAGGGAACACAGGATCGGTCCGCGCCCATCGACCGATGCGCGCTGGAAACCCCCCGGGCTGAAGCCGGGCGAGTTCGATCGATTCCGGCGGCCGTGGGCCCGGCGGGCTCTCCGCCTCGGCGGTCCCGCGCGGCCCGCAAACCGGATGTCCGGCGATCGAGGGGTGAGAACGCACGGGTCACTTCCGGCCGAGGGCCTTCTTGGCCATGTTGCCCAGGATGTAAAAGGCCATGTTCGGGTTGTTGGCGAGTCGGCGCTTGCAGTAGTGCGACGCGTGCTTCCACTCCTGGGCGAATGGCACGTACAGGCGGACCCGGATTCCCTCTGCTGCCAGCCTCTGCTGGATCCTCTGCCGGGGAACACCCATCAGGAACTGGAACTCATACCGCTCCCTGGGGATCCCCTTGCGGGCGGTGAGCGCGAGCGCCTCCTCGATCGCACGCTCGTCGTGCGTGGCAAACTCGACCGTGTGCCCGTAGTCGAACATCCTGTCCGCCAGACCGATGAGTTTGCGTTTCATGGCGGCCTTGTGGGTCAGGGCGATCTCGGCCGGCTCGACGTAGATTCCGATGCAGAGGCGGACGCGCGCCGGGAGGTCCCGAAGGTCCTCGACGTCCCTCTCGCTGCGGAACAGGCGGCTCTGCAGGACGGTCCCGACGCACTCGTAGCGGCTCCGGAGCTCACGGTACATCCGCAGGGTGACGTCGGTGAGCGTGTGGTCCTCCATGTCGACGGTGACGTCGGTCCCCGTCTCGGACGCCCGACGGAGCACCTGTTCGATGTTGTCGCGGCAGTACTCGTAGCTCCTGTGAATGCCCATGCCGGTCGGTTTGAGGGATATGCTGCAGTGGGGCCGGTCTCTGAGCGACTCGACCATCTGGAGGTACAGCCGGACGGCGGCCTCGACGTCCTCGTCCCGGTCCAGCTCCTCGCCGAGAACGTCCAGGGTGGACAGGGTCCGGTCTCGGCCGAACAGGGTGTCGGCCGTGTCGAGCCCCGCTTGGAGACCCACCCCGGCGACGTACGGGGCTGCGAACACTCGGACCAGAGGGTTGGGGATCAGGTTGACGACGGACTGGTTGATGCCCACGAAGGCGGACCCTCCACCTCTACGACCCCCCCTCCCGGAGCCCACGCCGCGGATCACCCCGGAGGGGTCCGGTCGAAGACCGTTGCCGTGACCACGCCCGCAAGCGCGGCGACCCTTCCGGACTACGTCCCGGATTCCCAGGAGCTCAGGTACCGACGCTGCTTCTCGCTCAGGGTGTCGATCCGGACTCCCATCGTCTTCAGCTTCAGGGAAGCCACGCGCTCGTCCAACTCTTCGGGGATCGTGTGGACGCCCGCGGACAACTTACCCCGGTTCTTGACCAGGTACTCGAGCGAGAGCGCCTGGTCGGCGAAACTCATGTCCATCACCGACGCCGGGTGGCCCTCGGCGCTCGAGAGGTTGCTCAGCCGGCCCTCGCCGATCACGTAGATCCTGCGGCCGCTCTTCAGTTCAAACTCGTCCAGGCAGTGCCGGACCGCGCGCTGGCTCTTGGCCTCCCGCTTGAGGTCGGCCATGTCGATCTCGACGTCGAAGTGCCCGGAGTTGGCCACGATGGCGCCGTCCTTCATCTTCAGCATGTGGTCGAGACGGATGACCGAGCAGTCCCCGGTGGTGGTGACGAAGAAGTCGCCGACCTCGGCCGCCTCGTCCATGGACATCACCCGGTGTCCGTCCATGGCCGCCTCGAGCGCCCGGACCGGGTCGACCTCGGTCACGATCGTGTGCGCGTTCAGTCCCTTGGCGCAGGAGGCGACTCCCCGGCCGCACCAGCCGTACCCGGCCACGACGAAGTTCTTGCCGGCGATCATGCGGTTGGTGGCCCGGAGGATGCCGTCGATCGTGCTCTGGCCGGTTCCGTACCGGTTGTCGAACAGCCACTTGGTCTTGGAATCGTTGACGGCGATCACCGGGAAGGCCAGCGTGCCGGCCTTCTCCATGTTGCGGAGTCGCTTGACCCCCGTGGTGGTCTCCTCCGCACCTCCGATCACATGGCCGATGAGGTCCTTCCGGTGAAGGTGGATGAAGCTGATGAGGTCGCCCCCGTCGTCGATCACGAGGTGGGGATCGGTCCCGACGGTTTCCTCGATACCCCGGTTGTAGGACTCGAGATCCTCGCCCTTCTTCCCGTGGACCTGGGCCCCCTCGCTCCGCATGAGAGCCACGACGTCGTCCTGGGTCGAGAGCGGGTTGGAGGCCGTGAGCGCCAGGGACGCGCCTCCCGCCCTGAGTGCGCGGCCCAGGTTGGCCGTCTCGGAGGTCAGGTGCGCGCAGACGGCGATCCGCATCCCCTCGAAGGGCCGCTCCTTGGCCAGCCGGTCGCGCTCGAGGGCCAGCACGGGCATTTCCAGCGCGGCCCACTCGGTCCGCAGTTTGCCGATTTCAATCAGACGGTCGCTGTTGGTCGCGGTCGACACGTGATCCCTCCTGACTGACTGTGACGGGTGAGCCCGTGTGCGGGCGGCATGACCTGCTCGGACTCTGGCGAATTCCCCGGGAAGTTCGAACCGGATCGCGGCAGGCCCTCCCCGGAATCGGGGAGAGCGAGGTGGTGGTCCGCAGGTCCACGATTTCTCACGGAACCCAAAGCCCGGCGACGATAGCACGGGGGGCGCGCCGTGTCAAAGCAAAAGAGCGAGGCCCCGCGGGGACGCGGGAGGCGCGAAACGGGGGTCACGAGGCCCCCCCCGCTTCGCGCACAGAGTCTCGCCCGTGCTATTCCCGGTAGAGCGATTTCACCCGACCCCATGTCGTCGGCTCGGCCCGGGTCGCGCCGGCGCCATGTTTCGCGACGCAGTAGCAGATCGTGGCCGGAGTGTCGTAGTACGTGAACCTCCATGTCCGGCCGATAGGGTCCCAGGTGGTTTCGTAGTGCTGCGAGTTGCCGTCGTCATCGCTGTCCGAGTCCGTGACGTAGATCGTGTACTTGTTCGACGTCCCGATGCGGTCCACCCGCCAGAGCGTGATGCAATGGCAGAGATCCGAGTTCCTGGGTCCCTTCTCCGCCCGTTTGGAGACCGCCCAGATGTGGATGCCCACGGGATGGCAGTTGTTGATCTTGTCGGTGCACCAGGTGACAGGGTCGGTTCCTGCCGGCCACTGGTCGATGTGCTCGTTGGTGAGGATCATGTCGATCTCATCGTCGTCGAAACCCCCGCGACGAAGCGCCCAGTTGATGTACCCCGCGTCATCGAACGTGAAGCGGTTGACGGAGTTCGGGTGCTCGAGTTGGGTGGGGTCCCAAGGGTAGGGCTGGTTGTCTTCCGGGCCGTCCATCATCAGCCAGCGGCCGTAGGTCGCCTTCCAGGTTCCCCCGTGGAGCGCCGCTTCCCCCTCGTGCCAGAGGATGTTGCAGGCCGTGGCCATCCAGCAGCTCCAGTCCGGACCCGCCCGGTACGTGCCGGGATTGGTCGCCTTCACGTCCTCGGTGGGGGTGTGCATCTGGTCGGTGACGATGTCATCGTTATAGTAGAGACTATCCCCCAGGTTCCACTTGTCGATGTCCCGCCACTGGGACGGGGGGATGCCGAATGCAGTCGAGCTCAGACTCCACGTGAGGAACAAAGCGATGGGCAATACGATCATCCGCAGGCGTCGCATGGTCTGACCTCCTTCGTGTCGCGGTCGACGAACAGGCTCTCGTCACAGGGTGGATGACGGTCGCGAAGGAAGTTCCAAGTCTCACCTCCCCTTGGGCCGAAAGGGAGCTCGGCGTGTCGAGAATCCCCGGAGGATACTTGCAGGCGATCCATATTCCTTTCCGCTAGATGGCAGAGAACACCCTATCATATGCAAAAGAAGATTTCCAGCTCAAATGCAATATGGTTCACTTTGCGACATTGCTTGTTTCGCGGTCAGAATGGATACAGCGCCGTGAGCATTGGACCCGACCCACGGGCCACGTTGTGTTGAGGGAATCCGTAAGAGAACGTTCTTCCGAGTCGGGCGAAGCCTGAACACGCTACAGGAAGGGGTTGAAGGTCGCCTCGATGGCGATGGTGGAGGGTGGCCCGTGGCCGGGGAAGAGGCGGGTGGCCTGCCCGTGGGACAGGATCTTGCGGCGGATATTCTCGATCTCCTCGTCGAAGTGGGCCGGAGAAGAGGTCCCGCCCACCGAGCCCGCGAAAAGGGCGTCGCCGGTGAAGATGACATCCCCTACGGCGAGGCTGATCGAGTCGGGCGTATGGCCGGGGGTCTCAAGAACCGTCAAGTCCAGTGTCCCGACACGGAACCGGTCCCCGTCCCCAACGGCGCGGCCCCGGATCCCGCAGATCACACCCTTGGCCGAGAGGACTTCGGCGCCGTAGCGGCGGGCCGCGGCCTCCACGCCGCCGGTATGGTCGAAGTGGTCATGGGTGACGAAGACGAAACGCGGGTGAAGGCCCTCTTCATCGATCACGGTCTCCATCTGGGGGTCCTCTTCCCCCGGGTCGATGATGACGGCCTCCCGGCTCTCGGGACAGGCGACGACGTAGGCGTTGGTGTCGTTCACGGCCAGGAGGAAGTGCCTGAGGATCATGTCGCCCTCTCCGAGAGGGTCGGTGCTCACGACTCGACTCCTCCCAGGTTGCACCCCGACGGATCCACATCGCCCCACTCGACGTCCACGATGCGGGCCCGCTCGAAGATCGCCCCCCGGACGTCGGCCCCGGCAAGGACCGCCCCCGAGAGGTCGGCGGCCCGGAAAATGGTCCGCCTGAGGTTGGCTCCGGCGAAGCGGGCGCCGGCGAGGTTCGCGCGGGCCGGCCGCGCGTAGTAGAGGTCGGCACGGTCGAACACGGCCCCGGGCGCATGCGCGCCCACCAGGTTCGCCACCCGAAGGCTGGCGCCCGTGAAGTCTGCGGCTTGGAGGCGGGCGCCGCCCAGGACCGCGAAATCAAGGACGGCGTCGGTCAAGTTCGCCCCCTCGAGATCGCTGAACTCCAGGAAGGCGAGCCTGAGGTGGGCCCGCCCCAGGTCGCACTGGCGAGCGGAGGCAAACGAGAGCCGGGCCGCCTCCAGGTGGGTCCCGCGCGCACGGGCCCCCTCCAGGCGCGCGGCCGTCAGGTCCGCGCGGCCGCAATTGGCCTGGTCCAGAGACGCACCAGAGAGGTCCGTACCCCTCAGATTGGCCCCCTCCAGATTCGCCCCGCGAAGCCCCGATCCGGCCAGGCGTGCCCCCCTCAGGTTCGCCCGGCGGAGGTTGACGCCCCCCAAGTCGAGGTCCCGAAGATCGGCCATCGCCAGGCACGCGCCCTGGAGCGGCTCTCGAGGTGCGCGCTTCTCGAGTTCCCTCCGGTAGGTCTCTCGATCCCCCAGGTGGGCCCAACAGCGGTCCGCCAGGGCGAGGGCCTCGAGGTTGCACCCGGACTCTGCACACGTTCTGGACACCGAACGCCTCCCGCGTCTCTCTGTGTCGGCCCCAGACTAGTGCACGGGCGGTGGCGCTGTCAAGCGCACGGGGGGATTGGATGGGTTGGAAAGGGACCAATTGGATCTTTACATAGGGCCGTTTTGTTGGTACATTGGCTGAGGAGGCTTGGGGACCCAGGGGCAACTGGGGTGGGGAGAGGTTGGGGCCTCCGAGGCCCGGGACCGAAGGGTCTCCGGTCTGAGATCGAGACGGAAAGGACGGCCGCTGGCAAGCCGGACGGCTGTTCGTGGTACCGATCAGGAGCCGCAGGAACGTCGCGGGACACCCCTTGTCGGCGGCCTCCTTCCGTCTTCGAACGACCCTCATCGAACGCCCACTCAGCGCTCCGGAATTACTCCGACGGGCCGGGCGCTCCCGGACCCCTTGCCGTCCCCGGGGGACCGCCCGACGCACTGGAGGGGTCATGCACATTCCACTGGATCGCCGTCACCGGACGCCCATCTACCTGCAGATCAAACAACACCTGGAGCGCCTGATCCTGAAGGGCACCCTGCCGCCCGGCTACAAGCTGGCGGCCAGCCGAGAGCTGGCGAGGTCTCTGGGACTCAACCGGGGTACGGTCATCAACGCCTACGCGGAGCTGGAGGCCGAGGGACTCGTTCACTCCCATACCGGCCAGGGCACCTTCGTCTCGGAAGGGACCCAGGAGGAGGGCCGGACCCTCTTTCCCCCCACGCGGCAGCGGGCGCCGAGATCGAAGGTCTGGCAGGGGGCGTTCGCCAGGCGGATGGGCCTGATGACGAATCGGGAAGAGGCTGCGTTCCAGTCCGTCAACGTGAGCAGTGCGGCCATCTCCTTCGCCAGCGGCGTTCCGGACCCCACGCTGTTCCCCGTGCGGGAGTTCGGACTGGCCGTGACGGCCACGCTCCGCAAGCACGGCGGTGACCTCCTCCAGTACGGTTCCGCGCAGGGCTACTTCCCGCTCCGGCAGTGGGTGAGCGCCAGGCTCACGCGTTTCGGGATCGAGGCCGAGCCCGACGAGGTCATCATCGTCAACGGTTCGCAGCAGGGCCTGGACCTGGTCGGTCGTGTTCTCGTCGATCCCGAGGACCGGGTCGTGGTGGAGAACCCGACCTACTTCGGGGCGCTGAACGCCTTCGACGCCTACCAGGCGACCTACCTGGGGGTTCACCGGGACACCCAGGGGCTGGACCTTCGCGGGTTGGAGAACATCCTCGCGCAGCACCACCCGAAGTTCTTCTACGTCATCCCCGACTTCCACTATCCGACGAGCGGAAGTCTGGAGGTCCGGGCCAGACGCCAGCTCGTGGACCTCCTGGAACGCTACCAGACGCCCTTCGTCGAGGACGATTTCTGCGCCAACCTGCGGTACGAGGGATCCGTGGAGCCCGCGCTCAAGTCCCTGGACAAACACAACCTGGGAATCTACCTGGGCACCTTCTCGAAGACCCTGTTTCCGGGGATCCGGATCGGCTGGATCGTGGCTCCCCATGAGGTCATCGAGCCGCTCGTGGCGGCCAAGCAGGCCTGCGATCTTCGCCGGGGCGACCTGGCCCAGGCGGCCGTGTACGAGTTCTGCCAGAGGGGGGCCTACGACCGGCACCTCAAGGCGGTCCGGGAGACTTACCGGCACCGGCGGGACGTGGCGCTGGACGCCCTGGCGCGCTTCCTGCCGCCGGACTGCCGGTGGGAGAAGCCGGCCGGCGGGTTGTCGATCTGGCTGACGCTCCCCGGGGACATCGACGCCCGGGAGCTCCTCGGCGAGACGGCGGCCGGGGGCGTCCTGTTCGCGCCCGGCACGTTGTTCTCGCCCTTCGGGGGCGGCAGGAGTTCCATGCGCCTCTGCTTCGCCTCGCTCGAACCCGAGGCGATCGAGAAGGGCATCGCCGTGATCGGAAAGGCCGTCCGCAAGAGGCTCGGGCGGTCGAGACGCGCCCCCCGGGTGGGCGCGCGCGAGGCCGTGGCGCTCCCCTGACCCCCGGGGGATTCATGGGAACCTGCTCGGAGGCCGCTCTCGAGGATCGGGTATGTCTGTCCTCTCTCTGCAGAAGTCGGTCATCTACGGACCCGTCCGGTCCCGGCGGCTGGGCGCGTCGCTGGGCGTGAACCTCCTGCCGAGTGCGCGGAAGTTCTGTTCGTACAACTGCGTCTACTGCCAGTACGGGTGGACGGATCGGCACGGGCTCGAGATCCAGGAAGGGGCCGAGTTGCCGTCGGTGGCCGACGTCGAGGCTGCGGTGACGGGGGCCCTTTCCAAGGGGCCCCGGATCGACTACGTCACGCTGGCCGGCAACGGGGAGCCGACCCTCCACCCCGGGTTCGCCGAGGTCGTGGATCTGGTGAACCGCCTGAGGGACCGGTACGCACCCGACGCCAGATCGGCCGTTCTCTCGAACGCCTCCACCGTGCATCGTCCGGAGATCCGGCACGCTCTCGGGAAGCTGGACGCCCCCATCATGAAGCTGGATGTCGGGACCCAACGGTGCTGGCGGCGGTTCAACCGGCCGTGCCCCGGGATCGAGTGGAAGGGCGTGGTCGAGGGTCTGGAGGCTCTGGATCGGCCCGTGATCCAGGCCCTGTTTGCCGAGGGAGAGCACGGCAACGCGGACAAAGAAGAGATCGCCGCATGGGTGGCTCTGCTCAAGCGGATCCGCCCGGCTTTCGTTCAGGTCTACTCGCTGGATCGCCCGACGCCCGCCCGGGCGCTCCGGCCGGTCGAGCGGTCTGGCCTCCAGACCGTCGCGAGGCAGGCAAAGCAGGGGGCGGGGGTGTCGGTGGGTGTCTTCTGAGCCCTCCGGGGAACAGGACCCACGGGCGGTTTGTCTCGGCGTTTCGGAAAAGCGCGCGGGCCCCGCTCCACTCCGAAGGGGGGACGGCCGATCGGCCGTCCCCCTCTGTTTGCGTTCCCACCGCACTCTGGAAAAGGGGCGCGGTCGAATTCGACCGCGCCCCGTCCGTGACGTTGTCTCCGGCCGCTACTTCATCAGCACCATCCGTTCACAGGCCGTGAAGTCTCCGGCCGTCATTCGGCAGAAGTAGACGCCGCTGGCCACCGTCCGTCCGTCCGTGTCGGTCCCGTCCCACGTGATCCCGTAGATGCCGGGCTCGTAGTGTTGGGACGTCAGGACGCGCACCCGCTGCCCGCGGACGTTGTAGACCGCAACCTCCACGTCGCTCGCCTTGGGCAGCCCGAACTGGAGGTGCGTGAGCGGGTTGAACGGGTTCGGGTAGTTCCGGGCCAGGAAGTGCACGCTGGGCTTGCCGGACACGAGCTCGTCGTCCACGGCCGTGACGGGCGGCGTCTCGAAACGGAGGCCCCAGGAGTGCAGGATTCCGGTGTCGTAACTCGCGTTGTCGCTCACGAAGAGCTCCCACGTGCCGAGGGCGCTGTCGCCGCAGAAGTCGTCCATCGTCCCCGGGCCGTCCGGCTCGGTCTCGCTGTCGTACCAGGTGATGATGTCGTCGACGGAACCGCCCGTCTGGTTGTGGAGCCGCACGATCGTCCCCTTCGGCGAGGTCAGCTCAACGATGAGGTCGCCCTGGTAGCTGTGCGTGATGTTGACGTAGCAGTCCACGGCCGTGGGCAGCAGGTCGTCGGGCACGTCGATCTGGACCCGGATCCCGGTCGGGTTGTTGTCCGGGATCGGCATCTCCGGGTTGGCCATGTACTCGTCGATCGGGTAGAGGGTGAAGTCGATTCCCTCGACCGTACCTCCGGCCACGATCTCGACCACCGCCGTGGAGTCGGAGAAGCCGACCTTGCTGGCGGTCACTTGGTAGGTCCCGTCGTAGAGCCCCACCAGCTCGTAGTTGCCGGCCGCGTCGGTCGTGTCGGACACACCCATCGGGTGGGTCCGGACGACCACGCCCTCGAAGGTCGGCTCCTCGTAGAGCGCCACCTGTCCCCGGATGATGCCTTCCGGCGTGCTCTCGGGCGCCAGGAGATGGGCGATCGTGTTCTCCAGGAGCTCCTCGCGGCCGACGGTGTCCGTGACGGCCGAGTAGTTGAACGAGTAGAACACGACCTGTGAGGACCCGGGGTCCGGGTTGTCGTCGTACACCAGCACGCCTCCCTGACCGGCGTAGGAGCTCCACTCGTAGACGATCTCGGTCTCGGCATCGGGGATCAGGGCGTCCTGGTCGCCGTACCCGACGTAGGTCATCACGAGCGTCGTCGGCAGCGCGTTCGGCGTCGTGGCGATGGGGTGCGTGGGAGCGGCCAGCGAGAGGTTCCCCGAAGAGTCGTGCTCCCAGTCGACGCAGTGCAGGGTCGTGGCCGCGAAGTCCGGGTACCCCGGGTAACTGCACGCGTCGTAGCCCACCTCACCGCCCTCGATGATGAGTTTGCCGTGCCCCTCCACGTATCCGTTGAGGCTAGTCCGGTACGTCTCCTCGGAGACGGGGTTCGTATCGTCCCCGCAGCTCCAGATCACGATGTCGTAGTTGGGCCAGGTCACCGGATCGGTCGCTGCGGAGGTTTCGGTGGTCACGTCGTAGCCGAGGTCTTCGAGGTCCTGCGCCAGGGCGGCGGCCGACTTGGCCGTTTGGCCGCTGCCGGGGTCGCCGTCGAACGGTAGGATCTCCCCCTTGTCCCCCACCTTGGGCCCGGTGGCCTTGTCGCCGGTGTTGTCGTCGACCACGAGCAGGTTGCCCTGGGTCGGCACCATCTCGAAATCGACCGTCTCGGTGGCCTCGTCCACCGCAACGTAGACGTTCTGGGTCATGTAGTGGGGCGCCCGGACCCGGAACAGGTACGTGAAGTAGGGAAGCGAGCCGGTCTCGTACTGCCCGCCGGAGAGTGAATCCGAGGTCGTCTCCGAGTAGAGGGACCCATCGTCGCTCCGGTAGATCTTGATCGAGGCCGTGATCGGGTGTCCCGTGTTCTCCTCGGTCACGGTCCCGGCCACGGTTCCCGAGGGCGCCGGGGTCATGGCGATGTCGTACGTGTTCCCGCCCCAGTAGACCATGGTGGTGCCGAAGTGGTCGAGGTACCCGAAGAACTTGGCGTAGACGTCGTACATGCCCGCCGGGATGCTGTCGGGCGAGGCGTACGAGCCGCCCGCCCCGCTTGCGACCTCGAACACCGGCGTTGCGGTGGAGGTGTCGGCTCCGGCCGTGTAGACCGAGACCGGAACGCCCACGAGAGGATCGGTGGTCGCCCCGTCGGAAACGGTCCCGGTGAGGAGGCCGTAGACCTCGATCACGGGAATCTGCTCCACGTAGACCTCGTACCCCGAGTAGGCCATGGCCACGTCGATGGTCCCGAGGGCCACGGGCGTGACTTCCAGGACGGCCGTGTCGGCCGCGGAGGACGTCATCGTGTCGACGCCGCACCCCACGGCGAAAAGATCCAACCCGGCATGGGCGACCTGGCCCTTGAGGGCGCCCACGTAGTAGGGCGTGAGGGCCCCGAGCAGACCGACCTCGTCGACCCGCGCCTCGAGCCGCGGGCTGGGCAGAGCCAGGGCGCCGGCGACGACGAGCGGAAGCTCGAAGCAGTCGTAGGTCTGCCCGATCTCACGGCCGACCACGGTGAGCGTTTCCCCGTAGGGCGCATCGACCGTGATCACGGCCTGTCCGCTGGCGTCGGTCGTGTCCACGAGCGCGGGGTCGAGACCCCAGCCGTCGATCGTCACGACCACGTTGGGCATCGGCGCGCTCAGCGTATCCAGCACCGTTACCGTCACCGGGGTCGCCACCTCGACCTGGATCGTGTCCGGGTCCAGGGTCACGATGGCCGGCACGATCACGTCGATCACGTCGATGAAGGGCAGGCCGTTGTGGCGGGTGACGGTCAGCGTCATCTCCCCCACCTCGGTGGGCGGGGGATCGAGAACCACCTCGGCGTCGCCGCTGGCGTCTGTGTAGGCGGTCTCGTACACGACGCCCGGCATGTTCAGACATACCAGCGCGTCCGCCAGCGGGCCCTTGGCCTCGGCGACGTGCACCGAGTACGCCTCGGCGCCCACCGGGCATGTGCCGGCGTGGGTCACGTTCATGACCGCGGGGTGAGCGGTCCAGATGTCGAGGGACGGATCGCCCATGAGGTTGTACATCTCGTAGTAGCGCTGGGTCGACCCACCCCCGCTGTAGTGCTCGTAGAGGTACCACTTGCCCTGGTCCAGCATCCCGGAGACCCAGGTGAAGCCGTCCGCGAACATGGCCTCAAAGACGCCCTTCTCGAGGATGTCGTCCTCATCCCAGTAGGAGGTGACCGAAGAGCCCCAGAAGGCGAGCCCCGCGTTGTTGACGCCCCGGATCCAGGTTTCGGCGAAACACTCGCCCAGCGTGTACTGGCCCGTGTAGCAGGCGTAGCTCTGGACGAAGGGGTACATGTCGTAGTTGGTCAGGCCGTTGACGTCGCTCTGGGAGAAGTACGGCCCGTCGGCCCAGTAGTCCGTGGCGCCGTGCCCGGAGTAGATGCCCAGCTCGCGCCCGTCGTTGAAGGCGTCCCGGACCTGCTGCGTGGTGGCGCTGTAGGTGTGGCAGTAGAGCTTGTCGCACGTGTACCCCGCGGGATCCAGGTAGGTGGAAATCACGTAGTTGTGCGTACCCTCGGTGACGGTGTAGTTGTCCTCGGAAGCCATGAAGACGGCCTTCTTCAGCCACGCCGTGCCCGAAGCCAGGAGCACCCTCTCGTAGTCCACGGTCTTCTCGACGAGCGCGGCGGCCTGGGTCGGGCTTGTCACCGAAAACCGACCCACCCCCAGATCGGGGATGTAGTCGCCGTCGGTCATCGTGGCGTAGTAGAGGTCGGTGGCCGGGTTGTTGGACCCCGATCCCACCCAGTTGGGAATGTCGGCGACGTCTCCCACCAGGAGGACGAAGCTCGGCGGGGTGGGCCAGTTGAGCCAGGCGTCCTTGATGTAGTTCTGAATGGCCGTCGTCGTGGCCCCGCCCGGGACGTCCGCGGTCTGGGTCACGGTCGTTTCGTAGCCCTTGCTGTTCTTCCAGTCCGCCAGCGGCAGCAGCTCGCTGTAGAAATCGGCATCGGTGATGATGAGGTAGCCGATCGGCAGCGGGAGCACGGTCTTTGTCTGCGGGGGCTGGTAGTTCAGGAGCGCGTTGGAAGCGATCGCCTCGAAGCCGGGGGAGGCGTAGCGGTCGATCGTCGCCCGGGTTTGCGCGGGGTCCGCGCCGGGGTTCGTGACCCGCACGCGCAGGCGTTGGGTCACCTCCAGGGTGCCGAGGGCCGGCTCGTAGCGCACGGGGGACACCTTCAGCATGGCGTACCGGTGACCGCGCAGCTGGCCGACCTCGGCGATCCGGACCGTCTCGGCGGGGTAAAGCGCGGACGCCGCATAGAAGGCATCGGACATCACGAAGCGGGCCGATTCACGGGCGCCGGGGAGCTTCTCGACGGGCTCCTGCACGGGGAACACTCGGACCGGCAGGCCCATCGCGGCCAGGTCCATCCGCGCGGTGGTGCGGCCCAGGATCTCCACTTCGGGCGTCGACCCCTGCGGGATCTCGACGCCGCGCCCCAGGATGGGAAGAAGGGCCTTTCCGATGTCGACCGTCCGTCCGGCCCCGGGGACGCGGATTCTCAAGAAGGGCCCGAGATCGGTCTGCACTTCCTCCACGTAGAAGCCAGCCAGCTCGACATCCAGAACCACCTCGTCGAGCGTCGCGGAGACGACGTCGATGGACATCGGCCCCGGGGGCGTTCCGTCCGCGGCAGCGATCCAGGTCTCTGCGCCCGAAGGGGAAACCCGAGCCACCAGAATCACGCCGACGATCAACATCAGCAGATAGGTCTTCCGCACAACGCACCTCCCTCGTCACCGAACGTAAAAGTAGGCCGCCGGTTGGCCGTGCCCCACGGCGGCCAACTTCAATGAACAGATAAAGTTTATCAAATCTCGGGTGCCAGATCAAGGACTTCCTGGATGGGTACCGGGGACGCGGCGCGTGCGGTCACCGGTTGCGCGAACATGCAAGAAGAGCCTCAGATCGCCCAGGGGGTGGCGTTCATGGAACCGGCCTCGAGACCCACCCGCCGCGGGGCGGGAGGCCGGGGATCAGGATCGAGGGGAGCGGGGAAGGCCGGCGCGGACTTGTAGGTCATTCCGGGGGCGCGTCGGCGGGTTCAACCTCCACGATGGGAGACCCGGCGTCGACCAGGTCTCCCTCCGCGTAGTGGACTTTCATGACCGTACCCGAGGCGGGGGAGCGCAGGGGATTCTCCATCTTCATGGCCTCGACGATGACCAGGATCTCGCCCTTCTCGACCGCCTGTCCCTCCGCCACCAGGATCTTCACGACCCGGCCCGGCATGGGAGAGGACACCAAACCTCCCCCGACGGCGCCGGCGCCGGCCGAGAACGACCGGTCCTGGCTCCCCGATTCTCCAAGCGTCAGGACCCGGCCGTCGACGTGCACGAACACCCCGTCTTCGGAGCGGACGGCGTACGCCGTCCGGCGTCGATTGCCGAGGGTGACCGAGAAGCAGTGGGACGTCAAGCGCGCGACCTCTCCTTCGGTCCCACGGTCGTCGATCCTGGCCACGGTCCGTCCATCGACGGTGTCCAACGAGATTCGGTACGTGCTGTCCCCAAACGACAGTTCGGTGTCCATCGGTCTCGCGCTACTCCCTCGAGGCTGCGCCCGATGCAATCTCCCAGGTGCCCAGCGTCTCCCAGGGTGTGGGCATCCTCGAAACGCCGCCGGTCGACTCGGCCGGGCGTTTCAGAGTGGCAAGGGCCCCGGCCATCAGGGCGGCATCCAGCGTGGCAGCGTCGGTCTCGGACGCGGTCCAGTCTGCCATGTGCTCGTCGATAAAGGCCGTGTGCGTGTTGCCCGCAGAGAATTCCGGGTGGCGGAGCACGGAGACGAGAAACGGCACGATCGTCTTGATGCCCAGGATCGGGTAGTCCGCCAGCGCCAACTTCATCCTCTCGATCGCCGCATCCCGGGTCTCGGCCCAGACGATGACCTTCGAGAGGATGGGGTCGTAGTGGACCGGAACCGTGTACCCCGAGTAGATCCCCGAGTCCACCCGCACGCCGGGCCCGGTGGGTTCCTGGGAAAACAGGATCCGCCCCGCCGACGGGAGGAAGTTGTTCTCGGGGTCCTCGGCGTACACACGACACTCGATGGCGTGGCCGCGCTGGACCAGGTCCTCCTGGCGAAGCATCAGCTCCTCTCCGGCTGCAATCCGGATCTGGGCCTTGACCAGGTCCACGCCCGTCGTCAGTTCCGTCACCGGATGTTCGACCTGGATTCGGGTGTTGACCTCCAGGAAGTAGAAGTTGCGGTCCTCGTCGAGCAGGAACTCGACCGTGCCGGCGTTCGTGTAGTGGGCCGCGCGCACGACCTCGACGGCGGTCTCGCCCATCCGCTGGCGGAGTTCCGGATCCAGGGCCACCGACGGGCTCTCCTCGACGATCTTCTGGTGGCGTCTCTGGATGGAGCACTCGCGCTCGAACAGATGGATCGAGTGGCCGCGCCGGTCGGCCAGGATCTGGAACTCCACGTGGCGCGGCCTCTCGATGAGCTTCTCCAGGTACACCTCGTCGTTCCCGAAGGCCGAGGCCGCCTCCCGCCGCGCGGCCTCGACGGCCTCCCCCAGGGTCGCCGGGTCCCGGACGACGCGCATCCCCTTACCGCCCCCCCCTCCGGCGGCCTTGATGAGGACCGGGTAGCCGACCTTCTCGGCCTCGGCGGCGAACTCCTCGACCGAGCCTCCCTTGGCCTGCATTCCCGGGATCACGGGGACGCCGGCGGCCGACATCGTCCGGCGGGACTCGGTCTTGGATCCGAGGAGCCGGATCGACTCGGAGGTGGAGCCGATGAAGGTCAGCCCTCGGTTCTCGCACTCGGCGGCGAAACGATGGTTCTCGGCCAGGAATCCGTACCCCGGGTGGATGGCGTCGGCTCCCGAGGCCCGGGCTGCGGCGAAGATGCGCTCAAAGTCCAGGTAGCTCTGGACCGGCTCGGGGGGGCCGATGAAGGCGGCCTCGTCGGCGTACCGCAGGTGCAGGGCCTCGCGGTCGGCCTCCGAGTAAACGGCCACCGTCGGGATCCCCAACTCGCGGGCGGCCCTCAGGACCCGGACGGCGATTTCGCCCCGGTTGGCGACCAGGATTTTCTTCAACATTCCACCCCTTTTCCACCGCGGAGCCACCGCGTCACATCCTACGAGTCCTTCGCCCCGCCGCCCCGCCGTCCGGTCGCCGCTCCGCCGGTCCTCCACGCGGGCGCCCGCTTCTCCAGGAACGCGTTCGCGCCCTCCTGGCCCTCGTCGCTCACTCTCAAGGACGCGATGACATGGGCCGTGTACCCCTTCGCCTCCTCGAGCGTGATCTCCGGCAGCTTGGCCAGGAGGTCCTTGCAGGTGGCCTGGGCGTGGGGACCGCAGGTGAGGAGCTGTTCGACCAGCTCCCCGACCGCCCGGTCCAGGTCGTCGTGGGGAACGGCCCGGTTGATGAGTCCCGCCGCCAGCGCGCGGTCGGCCGTGAGTCTCTCGCCGGTAAGAAAGAACTCCCGGCAGCGAGCCTCCCCGGCCCGCTTCAATACGTACGGTGAGATGCACGCCGGAACCAGGCCCAGCTTGACCTCGCTCAGACTGAACACGGCCTTGTCGGACGCGATCACGATATCGCAGGCCGAGACCAGACCCATCCCGCCGCCGATGGCGGCGCCGTTGACACGGGCGAGGGTCGGCTGCGGCAGCGTGTAGAGTCGGTGCATGCACTCCGAGATCTGGTTGGAGTCCTGCAAGTTCTCGTCGTAGCTGTAGGAGATCACGCGTTTCATCCACACCAGGTCGGCGCCCGCGCAGAAGGACTTCCCCGCCCCGGTGAGGACCACGACCCGCACCTCGTGATCCCCGCGCAGCCGACCGAAGACCTCGATCAACTCGGCCAGCATGACCTCGTTGAAGGCGTTGCGGATCTCGGGCCGGTTGAGGGTCACGGTGGCGACGCTGTTCTCGACGGAGACCTGGATCGTCTTGTACTCGGGCATTCAGGTTACCTCCGAAGGCTGGAGGTGGTCTTCGACTACATCCGGAACACGCCGTACCTCTGGTCGGGGATCGGGGCGTTGAGCGACATGGCGATCGCCAACCCCAGAGCCTCGCGCGTGTCCAGCGGATCGATGATGCCGTCGTCCCACAGGCGCGCCGTGCTGTAGTAGGGATTCCCCTCCCGCTCGTACTTCTCGAGGGTGGGGATCCGGAAGTTCTGCTGTTCCTCCTCCGACATGGGGGGACCGCCCCGGGCGGCCATCTGGTCCATCTTGACCCTGAGGAGGACGTCCGCCGCCTGGTCTCCTCCCATGACCGAGATCCGGGCGTTGGGCCACATCCAGAGCAGCCTGGGGTCGTAGGCCCTCCCGCACATGGCGTAGTTGCCCGCGCCGTTGGAGCCGCCGACGATCACGGTGAGCTTGGGTACATCGGCGTTGGCCACCGCGTGGACCATCTTGGCCCCGTCCCGGGCGATTCCCCCGTGCTCGTACTGCTTCCCGACGATGAACCCCGTGATGTTCTGGAGGAACACCAGTGGAATCTTGCGGACGGTCGCCAGCTCGATGAAGTGGGACCCCTTCAGGGCCGACTCGGAGAACAGGACCCCGTTGTTGGCCAGGATGCCCACCGGGTACCCGAGGATGCGGGCGAACCCGCACACGAGGGTCGTGGCGTAGAGCTCCTTGAACTCATGGAAACGACTGCCGTCGACGAGCCGGGCGATGACTTCCCGGATGTCGTAGGGTTTACGAAGGTCGCCGGGGACGACGCCGTAGATCTCCGAGGGGTCGTAGTACGGGTCCTCGGGCTCGGCGCGGTCCAACTCGAAGGGGTGGGGGCGAGCGAGATTCTCGATGATGTTGCGGGCGATCTCGAGGGCGTGCTCGTCGTTGAGCGCGTAGTGGTCGGAGACCCCCGAAATCCGGCAGTGTACGTCCGCGCCCCCGAGCTCTTCGGCCGTGACTTCCTCGCCGGTAGCCGCCTTGACCAGCGGGGGGCCTCCGATGAAGATGGTGCCCTGGCGGCGGACGATCACGGTCTCGTCGCTCATGGCCGGAACGTAGGCCCCGCCGGCCGTGCAGGAACCCATCACGATGGAGACCTGGGCGATCCCCTCGGCCGAGAGCCTCGCCTGGTTGTAGAAGATCCGGCCGAAGTGCTCCCTGTCCGGAAACGTGCCGGCCTGCTCGGGGAGGAAGATGCCCCCCGAGTCCACCAGGTAGACGCACGGCAGGCGGTTCTGGAGGGCCACCTCTTGGGCGCGAACGTGTTTCTTGATCGTCATCGGGAAGTAGGTCCCGCCCTTGATGGTGGCGTCGTTGGCCACCACGAGGACCTGCCGCCCGTGGACCACGCCCACACCCGTGACCGTGCCCGCACCCGGGAACTGGTTGTCGTACATGTCCCACGCGGCCAGCGGGCTGAGCTCCAGAAACGGCGTGTTCCGGTCGAACAGGCGATCCAGTCGCTCCCGGACGGTCAGCTTTCCGCGCTCCTTGTGGCGCTCGACGTGCTTGGGCGGCCCACCCTTCTTGATCTCGGCCAGCCGCGCCTTGAGCTCGGCGACCAGCCCCTGCATGGCCTCCCGGTTCGCCCGGAACTCGGCGCCGCTCGTGTCTACCTTGCTCTCGATTCGGTACACAGCCCAACTCCCAACCCCGCGCCGCTACCCCTCAGTACCCACCTTCCCGCCACGGCGCACGGGAATCTCGGGGTATCGGCGAAGCCAGTCTGGCGGCCCGCGGTGTCGCCGCGCCTTCGCCCGGTCGCACACGGGCCCGGTGGGCGTGGTGACGCGGATCGTCCGGGCATCAGGCCGCCCGCGCGTCCCCTCGGGTGCTACGCCGGGACGCACTTGTACCCGTAGCAGAGGATGCCCGCCTTGCCCTCCTCCTGAATCTTCCGGAATTCCACACGAACCGGCTGGCCGATCTCGATGACGCCGGGATCGCAGTCGACGATCTGGGCCGTGATCCGGACGCCCTCGTCCAGCTCGATCACGCCGATGGCGAAGGGCGCCTCGTCGGCGAACTGCGTGGCCGGGACGTGGATCACCGTGTAGGTGAGAACCTTCCCGGTCCCGCCCAGGCGGATCGTCTCGAACGTGCGGCCCTTGCAGGTCGGACAGATGAGCCTCGGCGGGAAGAAGACCTTCCCGCACTTACACCTGCCGGCCTCGAGGCGGTACCGCTGCGGCATCTCTCTCCAGTAGTTCGGTGAAGACATCTCAGACCACCTCCACGATGTGCACGACGGTTGAGCCGCCGGAACCGCCCATGTTCTGGGCCAGGCCTCGCTTCGGGTCCTTGCACTGCCGGTCCCCGCATTCCCCGCGGAGCTGTTCGGTGAGCTCCACGATCTGGGCCACGCCCGTGGCGCCCACCGGGTGCCCCTTGGACTTGAGGCCCCCGCTCGTGTTGACCGGGATCCTGCCGCCCAGGGCCGTCAGACCCGACTCGGCCGCGGACTTGCCCTTCCCGCGCTCGACCAGCCCGAGGGCCTCGATGACAAGGATCTCGGCGATCGTGAAACAGTCGTGGACCTCACAGAAATCGATGTCGCCGGGGCCCAGGCCCGCCATCTTGTAGGCCGTCTTGGCAGCGTTGGCCGTGGCGCCGAGGAAGGTCAGGTCTTCCCTGGAGTGGTAGGCGATGGTGTCGGTGGCGTGACCCGTGCCCACGATCTTGACCGGCGGCTTCTTGGAGATCTTCGACGCCATCTCCAGAGGGCAGAGGATGGCGGCCGCCGCGCCGTCGGTGATGGGCGAGCAATCCAGAATCCTGAGCGGCTCGGCGACCATGACCGAATTCATCACCTGCTCCACCGTGACCTTCATCGGGAATTGCGCTCGGGGGTTGAGGGCGCCGTTCTCGTGGTTCTTGACCGCCACGTGCGCCAGCT
>Ga0180438_10003255_pt1 | contig 24838 bp, 32 predicted proteins | sample SS_ome_12_FD_132455 | JGI IMG/M metagenome (GOLD analysis project Ga0180438, IMG submission 132455) | Hypersaline lake sediment archaeal communities from the Salton Sea, California, USA - SS_3_D_2 metaG | ecosystem: Environmental > Aquatic > Non-marine Saline and Alkaline > Hypersaline >... | reverse complement strand
GCTGTCATCGCTGAGACGAACTACGGCGGGGAGATGGTGGAACACACCCTGCGGACATCTGGGGTGAAGGCGCGGCTGCTGAAGGTGAATGCGCGCCGGTCGAAGGCGCTGCGTGCGGAACCCGTCGTCGGCCTGTACGAGCAGGGGAAGGTGAAGCATGTCGGTTCGCTGCCGACCCTGGAGGAGCAGATGACGGAGTGGGTGCCGTTCGAGGGGCACTCGCCGGACAGGTTGGATGCGATGGTGTACGCGGTGACGAGCCTGTCCAGCGGTGGCCGTGCAGAGATCGCATCCCCGTTGCGGCTCGTGGTTTAGGGTGAGATCGTGCCGGAAGACGCATTGACATGGGCAGCCGCAGCACTCGTGGCTGTACTGGCCGTCGCCCGATTGACGAAACTCCTCACCGAGGATACGTGGCCCCCAGCCGCGTGGCTGCGCGACCGCTGGGTGGACAGGTTCAACGACAGCGGGTGGGGGGAACTGTTCGTCTGCCCGTTCTGCATGGCCCCCTGGATGGCGGTACTGGTCCTCACGACAGGATGGGTCAGCGACCTGCATCCTGCATGGTGGGCGTTCAACGGCTGGCTCGCAGTGTCCTACGTAGCCGCGATGGTCGTGGCCCGCGACATCCCTGGTGGTGAATGATGGCAGTACGGAAGACGGCGCGACCCTCGCCGCCCAACGGGTTCGTGGCGTCGGCGGCGAGGCTCCCCGAGAAGGGGCTGACCCGATACCACGGCAGCGAGCAGTGGATGGAGGAGGGCTGGCGGTACTACGACACCGTCGGTGAACTCCGCTACGTCGCGAACTGGGTCGGCAACGTCATGTCCCGCGCCGTGCTGAAGGCTGCCGTCAACGACGGCGGTGCGATGCGTGTCGCTGAGGAAGGCCCAGTCGCGGAAGCGATGGAAGCGTACTTCGGGTCGCTGGAGGGCCAGGCGGCGATGCTGCAGGCCACCGGCATCAACCTGACCGTTGCCGGTGAGGGCTACCACATCATGACCGAGGACGAGGAGTGGCACACACTGTCCTCCGGTCGTGTCACCCAGCAGCAGGGCACGCTGTACGCGGACTTCGGTGACGGGAGACGCCCACTCACCAAGAAGGAACTGTGCATCCGCGTGTGGGTGCCCCATCCCCGCGACCCTATCGCAGCGGACTCCCCTGTCAGGTCCAACCTGTCCACGCTGCGGGAGATCACCCGACTCAACCAGCATATCTCCGCGCAGTTGGATTCGCGGCTCGCCGGTTCCGGCATCCTGTTCATCCCGTCGGAGATTCAGTTCGCCGCACCCGAGGGCGTGGACCCGCAGGCGAACCAGGCAGATGCGTTCATGCAGGTGCTGGGCGAGACGATGCTGTCAGCGATCCAGGGCGGGCAGCGCGGGACAGCAGCGGAAGTGGTGCCCCTCGTCGTCACCGCGCCAGGCGAGGCGCTGGACAAGGTGCAGCACCTGACGTTCTGGTCGCCGCTGGACGCAGCCGTCCTGCAGATGCGTGATTCTGCGGTGAAGCATCTGGCGCTGGGCCTGGACACCCCGCCCGAAGTGCTGATGGGTGTCGCGGACGCGAACCATTGGAATGCGTGGCTGGTGGACGAAGCGGCGGTGAAGTCGCATCTGGAGCCGAGGCTGCAGGTGGTGTCCGCTGCGGTGACCACGAAGTATCTGCGGCCCGCGATCCAAGGGATCGTCCCGAACCCAGAGGACTGGCATGTTGTCGCGGACACGTCAGCGATCCGGTTGCGGCCCGACCTCTCCACGCAGGCCATCGACCTGTACGACCGTGGTGAACTGTCCGGCGACGCGCTGCGCCGCGAAACAGGGTTCGAGCCTGAGGACACCCCAGACCAGACCGAGTTCGTGCTGTGGCTGCTGCGGAAGACCGCGACAGGGCAGACCACGCCGGAAGCCACGATGGAGGCGCTGCGCCGCCTGGGCGCTGACCTGGGTCTTGCCGGTGAAGGGGAGACGGTCGGTATCAACGACGCCACCCGCACCGATACGGAGCCGCAGACGACACCGAGGGAGCCTCGTATCGGGCGGGCCATCCGCAGGCAGGAGCGGGTCGCTGAGGGGAGGGAGTCCGCTGCCCTCCTCGCCGCCTGCAACGCACTCGTGTACCGCGCATTGGAGCGTGCGGGGAACAAGATGTGCGACGCGAAGGCGAAAGCGAACGGGTTGGGCGAATATCCGGCCCACGAACGGTACATGCACCGCACCGGAACGTCCGGTCCCAGTTCCGTGACATGCCTGCAGGGTGCTTGGGACACCGCGACGCCGGTCCTAGGCGCGTTCACCGAGGAAACCTCCGATGTGATCTCCGTCCTCGACTCGTACACGGCGACCCTGATCGGCACGAAGGCCGAACATTCCGTGGACCGGCTGCGGAGGGCGCTGCGGGCTGCGGAGTTGATGGCATGAACCGTGAGGAGTTCCGCCTGGACAGGGTCGCGGTGATGGATGAGGTGTCGCTGCGGCTGAAACCGACAGTGCAAAACTACTTGAACGGTGAACTATCCGAGGATGAGTTGTACCTCGCCATCGAAACGGAGTTCGTGCGTGTCTGGGAAGCCGATTTCGGGTTGACGGACAACTGGCGGGACGCCTGGGACTGGTTCAAGGACCGTATCCGGCCTGGGATCGACGCTATCGGCGGCAGCACTGTCGCATCGACCGTCGCTGACTGGTTGGGAACAGCAACCGTCAACGGCGGCAGGATCGCACGCACCACGAACAGCAGGGTTTGGCTGTCGCGCAGGGACAACAGGGTGCGGACCACCCATCGGGAGGCCGATGGGCAGGAAGTGGGCGACCAGGAGCCGTTCGTCGTCTGCGGCGGCGTGCAGATGATGTTCCCAGGGGAACCTGTGGGGCCACCGGAGTGCTGGATCAACTGCCGGTGCGTCGCTGCGCCCGCGAACCTCGCCGCCGCTGCGGATGGAAACGGTATCGTGGCGTCCGTGGACGAACACGCAGAGTCCGGTCACGACCTCGTCTGGTGCGAGGGCCGACGCACGCCCGAGGTGGTCCGCAAAGGGCAGCCGTCGAAGAAGTGCGGGCCGGACAAGGCCGCTGGCAAGGTCGTCAAGCGCCGCGCCGCGACCGCCGACGAGGAGAAGACGATCCGCGACGGCGGCTGGGTGCGGGTATCCCCGAGCGGGAAGACACCGAGCGACCCAGGGTACAAGGAATCGAAGAAGTCGAAGATCAGGCCGCAGAACAACTCGCTGGAGGGCGACATGACCATCACCGAGGACGATGTTGCCGCATTCGCCCCAGGCGACCGGCCCGACGATGACACCATCGACGTTGAAGGCGTGGACGACGACATGCTGGACGACGAGGATTGGGAGTGGGACGACGACGAACTGGGCGGCGGCATGGAGGACGGCGACTTCGGTGTCATCCCCGACATGATCCCCTGGTACGGGGTGCTGGCACCGGAGGGCGAGCGATCCGGCGACGGGCGCAGGTTCTCCCCAGACGCGCTCACCCACCGCGACCTGCCGCTGCCGTTCCGCTGGCAGGAGTCAGACACCGGAGGGCACGACGGGGCGATCACCATCGGCACCATCGACAACATCTGGCGGCAGGACGGCCTGTACATGGGGTCCGGCCTACTGCTCGATTCACAGGAAGCCGACACGTTCGTCGGACAGGTGATGGTCGGTGCGGCCCGTGGCATCTCCGTCGATGTGGATGACGCGGAACTCGCCGCAGAGCCTGGCGAGGACGGCGAGGTGGAGTTCGCGAAGGGCCGTGTGTGCGCTGCGACAGCGGTCGCGATCCCCGCGTTCCCCCAGGCGTTCCTGGCGCTGGGCGAGTACCGTGGCGGCGAGTCCGAAACCGACGAGTACAAGGACTACACGCCAGAGCAGCGTCGGCGGGCTGAAGACAAGGGCAATGCAATGCCTGGGGGGTCGTACCCGATCAACGACTGCGAAGACCTGCGGAACGCGATCCAGGCGATCGGGCGGGCCAGCGACCCCGACAAGGTGAAGGCGCACATCCGCAAGCGCAAGCGCGAACTCGGCTGCGAGGAAGTGGAGTTGCCGGACACATGGGCGCTGACTGCTGGGGGCCACGAGTTCAAGCGGGGACCAGGATGGGTGACGAACCCGACCGAAACCCGCCGCCTCCACCATTACTGGACGAAGGGCAAGGGTGCTGCCAAGATTCGCTGGGGCACCCCAGGCGACTTCCGGCGGCTGCGGCGGGCGCTGGCGAAGTACATCAACCCGATCTACCTGAACCGGACGGTCGCCCAGTGGCATAAGGACGCACTGGGCTACTGGCCTGGCGAGTGCGGGAAGCCTGGGAACCCGCCGTGCGGCGAGTCCCGTGTGGCATCCGCCGATGTGGAGTCGGTGCATCTGGTGGCGGCAGCCATGCCGGAACCCCTGCCCTGGGAACTGTTCTCCGATCCCGGCTTCGACACCGTCACCCCGATGACGGTGAAGGAGCAGGCTGGGCACACCCGCATCTACGGGCACCTCGCCCCGTGGGACCAGTGCCACATCGGCATCCAGAACGTCTGCACCAGGGCACCCAAGTCGCAGCACAACTACGCCTACTTCCACACGGGCGCGGTGTACACCGACGAGGGCTGGCTCGCGGCTGGCGTCCTGACCTACAACACCGGCCACGCGGGCGGCGACCTCAGCGCGAAGGCGACGGTCGCCCACTACGACGACACCGGCACGGTCGCAGCCGACATCGTGTGCGGCGAGGACGACTACGGCATCTGGTTCTCCGGTGCGGTTCGCGATGGCGCTGATGTGGCGACGGTGATGGCCGCTCCCCCGTCCGGTGACTGGCGGGCCATCGGCGGCAGCCTGGAACTGGTGGGCGCGCTCGCTGTAAACGTGCAGGGCTTCCCGATCCCGCGCACCGAGATGGCGGTGCAGCAGGGCGTGCAGACCTCGCTGATCGTGTTCGGCACGCAGCCCGTCGTGCAGGTGGACGGTGCGCCTGTGGACGACAGCATCGTGGAGGCGGTGGTCGCGGCCCTGGAAGCGCGCACGGAGAAGCGGGGCAAGGTAGCCGAAGCCTCATCCGTGATCCGTGAGGAGCGGTTGCGCTTGCTGTCTGACATGATGTGCAACGAACCAGCATGCGCCAAGGAAGGCGGGCAGTAGATATGGGTTGCAACTGCGGCAAGAAGAAGAAGTTCGTCCATATCGCGAAGGATGGGACCGAGACTGAAGTGCCTACCCAGTCGGAGGCGCTGCGCCTGGTGCGCGAACAGGGTGGACGTTGGCAGTTGAAACGCTGAAAGTTCTGTTATCCTGCGTTTCATACGCATGGGCATGAAGTAACTCTGCCGGTGGCCTCGCGGAGCGAGGGTTGTAGTCCGACCCTGCACTGCTAATGGAGGCCAAGATGTCTGAGAACATCGAAGAACTCAGCACCGAGCAGATCAACAAGCGCATCGAGGAGATCGTCTCCTCGTTCGCTGCGCTCGAACTATCGGTTGAGTCCAGCGAGGAAGACGTGACCACGGGCGAGGCGCTCGCCACCGAGGTCCGCTCGCTCCGCGAGGAACTGTCCACCCGTGAGGCTGCTGCCGCCGAGCGCGCCGCGCACATCGCCACCATCGGTGAGGCGTTCGCGCAGGACGAAGAGCCAGCCGACACCGTCGATGAAGTTGCCGAGGACACCGCTGAGGAAGCGGTCGAAGAGGCGAACGACACTGCCGACGAGGACACGGAGGCTCATGAGGATGAGACTACCGAGTCCGCAGACGAGGCTCCCGCCGTCGTGGCGGAAGATATTGCGGAGCCGGTCGCGGCGTCCGCACAGACCAAGACCAGCCCCGCGCAGCGTGCGGTGGCTCATGCACCGGAGGTGAAGATGCCCAAGTCAACTTCGGCTGCTGTGATCACGGCTGCCGCTGATGTGCCAGGCTTCCCCGCAGGCCAGGAGTTCGACTCCCTGGATGTGGCGGGTCAGGCGCTCGTGAACCGGATGCGGGCGATGCCGTCCGGTCGCCAGCCGAATACCCGACTGCAGTTCGGTGTGTCGAAGATTCAACTGACCGGCTACGAGGGCCTGACGCAGGGCCGCGACATCGATGACTACGGGCTGGTGCAGAAGGCCGGTATCGAGTCGCGCCTCCAGGGCGGCAGCCTCACCGCTGCCGGTGGCTGGTGCGCCCCGTCCGACACGCTGTACGACCTCTGTCAGTACGAGTCCACCGACGGCATCCTCGATCTCCCCGAGTTCCAGGTGACCCGTGGCGGCATCCGCTACACCAGCGGGCCGGACTTCTCCGACATCTACACCGACTGCGGTTTCGACCATACCGAGGCTGAGATCATTTCGGGCGTCACCAAGAACTGCTGCGAGGTGGACTGCCCCGACTTCGATGAGATTCGTCTGGACGCCGTCGGCCTCTGCATCAAGGCCCCGATCCTGACGAACGCGGCCTACCCCGAGTTGGTGCGTCGGTACATCGAGGGGGCGCTCGTCGCTCACCAGCACAAGATGTCCGCGAAGGTCATCGCGAGCATGGTTGCTGCGGCTACGTCGGTCACTGCGATCCCGCAGCGGACGCTCCTGTTCAACCTGGACGCGCTGGAGTTCCAGTCGATTGCGATGCGGTACTCGTACCGGCTCCCGACGACCAGCACCATCGAGATCGTCGCGCCGCTGTGGCTGAAGGCGCTGATCCGCGCTGAACTCGCCCGCCGCAACGGTGTCATGGCGTGGTCGGTCAGCGATGCGGAGATCACCGAGTGGTTCACGGTGCGGCACCTGTCGGTGCAGTTCGTGTACAACTACCAGGACTTGACCACGTACCCCGCTCTCGTGGATATCCCCGACACGGTCAACGTGATCATGTACCCCGCTGGCACATGGACGAAGGGTGTCACGGATGTGATCAACCTGGACGCCGTCTACGACTCCACGGGCCTGGAGTCGAACATGTACACGGCGCTGTTCGTTGAGCAGGGCCAACTGGCGGTGCAGCGGTGCCTGTCCACGCAGGAACTGACCATCCCCGTCCAGGTGTCCGGCCAGACCGGCTCCAGCGTCCTCATCGAGTACCTGGGTGTGGACGGCGCTGGCGGTGCTGCCGCTGGCGGGCCGAAGCAGGTCGCCGCGAAGCCCAGCAGCAAGTAGCAGTCCCCCCCCTGGGCGGCACTCCTCTCCACCCGCCCAGGGGGGACCCCACCTACCTGATAGGAGGTGAGAGGTGGCTACTATCCAGAACGCCTACGCCTACTGGGAGCCAGGTCCGAAGGAAGCCCCTGTTCGGGGACTCTTCTCCGTGGCCGAGGTGTACGACACAACTGATGCCCACATCGGGCTGGGTGCCGAGTACCAGTCGAACCGTTGCACGCAGAGCAAAGAGTGGCTCGATTTCTGCCTGCCGCCCGACGTGCAGGAGTGGGCGACGCTGGCCCTTGTCCAGGGCGACTCGTTCGCCGTGTACGACGGGCTTGAATGCGATACGGCTGCTGTTGCCGACCCTGCGGAGTACGAGAGTCGTCTGCAGGACACGTTCGACGTGAAGGCAGAAGCAACCATCGAGGCGCGGTTCCAGCAGTTGCTGATGGCGGAAGCGGCGATTCCCGCTCCTTCCGGTGCGCTGCTGGAGATGGTGTCGGTGCTGGAGACGGAACTCGCCGCGAACTACGCGGGGCGTGGGACGCTGCACACGGATCGGTTCACATCGCTGGCACTGTACGGGCAGAACTTGATCGAAGAACCGCACGATCCCGACATGCGGGTGCAGACGATCAACGGCACCCCGATGTCACTGGGTCGCGGATACACCCGCAACACGGGACAGTATTGGGCTGGTGGCGCTGGTCGTGTGGTGATCCTGCGCGGGCCTGCGTTGTTCACGCAGACGCCGCCGCTCGCGGACAAGCCTGCACGCTTCCATTTGCAGCAGCAGGTGGTACTGCTGACCGAGTGTGTCGGCACTTGGTCGGAGGTGCCGACAGCATGATTCACAACCTTGGAGGCCGCTGATGGCTACGAAGAACGATTACACACTGATCCGTGGTCGTCGCATGCGGATCACCCGACTGGACGGTTGTGGCCGTCCGGTCACGGGCGAAGAGGGCATGGCCGTGTCGGAGGGTTTCATCTCCGTCGGGTTCACGTCGCAGACTACTGAGGCCGAAGAGATCACGGTCACCAACGCTGGTGGTAAGACATGCGCCCGTGACCCTGGCTCCCCAGAGTTCAACGGCTACCAACTGGAGATCACGTTCTGTGGTGTGCAGGCGTGCATCATCGAGATGCTGACTGGTCAGCCGCCCGTCCGTGACGCGGTGGGTGATGTGGTCGGGTTCAAGATGAACTCCAGCGTAGACACTACGACTCGTGCGTTCGCCCTTGAACTGTGGGCCGGTGTCCCTGGCGTGGAATGCTCGCCGGATCAGGACGAGGCTTCCGGTTCGTTCGGGTACATCCTGGTGCCGTTCGTCACGCCTGGCGTGGTCGGGGACTTCACGGTGGAGAACGCGGCGATCAACTTCGTCGTGTCCGGTGCGTCCACGAAGGACGGCAACGGTTGGGGTGCTGGCCCGTACGAGGTTGTGCCTGGTGTGGACGGGTCTTGCACGATCCTGCCTGAGCCGCTGGACAGCGACGACCACCTGTACGTGGTGTGGACTTCCTGCGCGCCGCCCGATGAGACGGACGGCTGCCTGGAGATTCCTGCGCCGCCCGCTATCGTGATCCAGGGTGTGACCGCTGGCAGCCCAGGTGCGCTCGTTCCGGCGAACGCCAGTGTGCCAGCCGATCTGGCAGCGTTGCAGGCCGATCCGGTGATCGGTGACAGCGGCTCGAACAAGCCGACTGATGCGTGGCAGACCGGCGAGTACATCGTGCTGGGTGACGCCTCAAGCGCCTACTGGGATGGTTCCGCGTGGGTTGCTGGCGTGGCTCCTGCGGCTGGTGCTGACGTTCGATCCCGCCGCAAGTAGGGTAGGAGCGGAGGTTCGTCCCAGTCGAGGTTGGAGTCCATGATGGTGACCTACCAGTACGATGCATGCGTACCCTGGGCACCAAACATGGGTTGTTGCCCCGACTGGGACGATCATCCCACTGAACTGCAGGACAGGGCTGTCGCGCTGGCGTGGGCCGCGATGCGGTTCCTGTCGGCGGGCATGCTCGGTTCGTGCGAAGTGCACCTGCGTCCGTGCGCGGCGCGTCTCTGCAACTCCTGCTGGGACCAGTGGCATCTGTCGCCGTACCTCCGCGACGGCAACTGGTACAACGGCTACCGTTGCGGGAACGATGGCTGTTCCTGCGGAGCGGTGTCAGAGGTGCTGCTCTCTGGGAAGGTCGCTGAGATCAGCGAGGTGTTCCTGTACGGGGAGGTGATGCCGCCAACGTCGTATCGGCTTGATGATGGCCGTCGCCTGGTCCGTGTTGATGGCGAGTCGTGGCCGCACTGCCAGAACATGAACCTGCCTAACGACCATGTGGATGCGTTCACGGTGTCCTATGTGCCTGGCGTGAAGCCGGACGCTGCTGGCTTGTGGGCTGTCGGCGTGTTGGCATGCGAGTTCGCGAAGGCGTGCACAGGCGCGAAGTGTCGTCTCCCGTCGTCGGTGACTTCGATGACGCGGCAGGGTGTGTCGTACGAGTTCGACAACTCGATGTTCTCGAACGGGCAGACTGGTATCCGCGAGGTGGATGCGTATGTGCTGTCGATCAACCCGAATCGGTTGAAGGTGCCTCCCCGCGTATGGTCGCCGGACCAGCATGAGGTCCGTTACACGCCTACGCCCACGGTGGATAGTCGTCATGGCTCCTGACCCGTTCTTCCTCCCGAAGTTGGAGGAACTCGTGCACTGCCTGTGCGACACGGTCGTCGCAGAGTCTGATGTCGGGTTGTGCTGGTGCGGGGTGGTGCCTGGAGGTACTCCTGCGTATGACTATTGCAATCCGTGCAGCGGTGATGCGTGCGGCATGGGGTTCGTGACGCTGGGCAATGTGACTGGGTACAGGACATTCGGGCAGCCGCAGCCGATGATGTCGGGGCAGTGTGATTCTATGCTGCAGTCTGAGGCGCAGGTCGGCATTATGAGATGTTATCCGCTGCAGGAGGACGGTTCGCCGCCGTCGATGGAGGAATCCGCTGACGTGGCGCTGCTGCTGATGCAGGACATGCTGTTGATGCGGAAGGCGATCATGTGCTGCTACAAGCAGGATGTGATCCTGGGCCAGTACACGCAGATCGGTCCCGATGGCGGCTGTGTCGGGGGTGCCTGGCAGGTTGTTCTGGATTTGGGTGGGTGAGCCGTGGCTAGGTTCAAGCCACCGATCCCGTTCCCCACTGGCCGTTCGCAGAAGGGGACGTACAAGTACGGCGTCTTCATCTCCGACCAGTTGATCATCTTCAACACCCATCCTGAGTTCTCAACTGGTGGAGTTGGCCGGTGGCAGACGACGTTCGCGAATCGGGTTATTGCTGAGGCGGTCAGACTCGCTCCTGAGGGCAAGTTCGCGGACCACCTGCACATGGGCGGCGCATACGTCCCTGGCGAGTACAAGCGGTCGTTCAAACTGACGAAGTTCGGTGGTAACCATGTGCGTAACCGTCTGATCGGGAACACCGCTCCACATGCGTACTTCGTTGAGGCTGGCCGTGCCCCGTCCGGTCCTGCGTGGGAGACATACTCAACCCGCCACAAGGGGGGCAGGATCATCAGCACCAAGGGCACTTCCGGCTTCCTCGGTACGAAGGTCTTGAGTACCGCGCTTGCGAATGCTTCTGCAAGAGGTGTGGGGAAGAAGATTTCGACAACGTTCCGCAGTGCTGGGCAGACGTTGGCGGCTGCCGAGAATCTGCAGGGGTTCAGGGGTCCGAATGTTGCGCCGGACGAGTGGATCATCAGGTAGATTGAGGGTCGGAGAGGAGTACATATGACCATGAAACAGTTCACAACGGCAGCGTCGAATACTGGCGATTCAGAGTTCGAGGGGGCCGAACCTATCACCTTCCAGGTGGATCAGGATACGTTCACGGCGTTCCCACCGACCGCGTCGCAGTTCGCACTGTTCCTCGCGGCGCAGTCCACCCATTCCCAGACTGCTGATCAGATCGCTGCGCTGATCGACTTCTTCAACGGCATGCTGTCCGAGAACGATCAGATGCTCTTGCGTTCTCGGCTGATGAGTCGTGAGGATTCGTTCTCTTTCGAGACGGTGCAAGCGATCCTTGAGTTCCTGGTTGAGGAGTGGTCGGCCCGCCCTACACAGTCGCCGCAAGAGTCTTCTTCCTCGCGGCGGAATACTGGCCGGAACTCGACGGCCAAGCAGCCTTCAGTGGTGTAAACCTAATGAACCTGCGCCTGGACAGGTTCATCAATGCTGCCCTCGTGTGGATGTTGGAGAGGGTTGAGGATCGTGAGCAGTTCTTCTTCCACCTTGAGCGTCCGTTGCCAGGTAGAGTGAAGCAGACGGATGTTGACCGTGAACTCAATGAGTTCTCTGCTCTGGTCGGGAAGGTGGGTGCGACGTGACCATCGGCGGCTTGGGTGGCGGAGCAGGTTCGGTCGGCTGGATTTACGTCAACGTCCTAGCGGATACGTCCGGCATGAAGGACAAGATCGAGGACGATGCTGGGGAGGCTGGTGCTGCTGGCGGCAAGAAGGCAGGCAACCAGTTCGACAGGAACCTCACCAGCAAGTTGCAGAAGCAGTCTGCGAGCCGTGCGATTCGCAAAGTCGGGCAGAAGTACGGCGAGGAGTTCGCTGCAGAGTTCGCGAAGTCTGGCAAGGAAGGCACTGCGTTCGTCCTTGATTCCCGCAAGGTCAAGGCCGAGATCAGTAAACTCGCCAAGCAGTACGGCCTCAACTTCAACAAGGTGTCTGCTCAGGTCGGGGATCAGATCAGTGCTTCGTTCTCGAAGGCGTTGGACCAGATTGAGAAGGATGCGGTCAAGGCCGCCAACGCGGTCGCTGCAGAGGCCGAGAAACTCGCGAAGCAGCAGGAGCGCGAGAACAAGGCAAGATTGGACAGGGAAACCCGCGCAGCGGAGGCGGCTGCCAGGAGCCTTGCCCAGAGGCAGATTCGTGATGCGGAGAGGGCTGCGGTAAGAGCCACGCAGATCGCAGAGAGGGCTGCTGAAAGAGCAGAGAAGATCAAGGAGAGGGCTGCTGAAAGAGCCGACAGGCGTGCAGAGCAACGGATCGCTGCTGAGGAGAGGGCTGACGCTGCGCGTGTGCGGAAAGAGGCTCGTGACGCTGCGAGAGTTGCGAAGCAGATCGCTGACGCACAGATCAAAGCAGATGTGGTGGTCGCGAAGCGGCGTGAGGCACTATTCACCGCTGTCTCGGTACGCATCGCACAGAGCGGTCGTAGAGGTGGGACGTTCACCCGTGTGCTTGGTGGTTCGGCTCGCGGCTTCACCTCGTTCTTCGAGATTGCCGCCAAGTTGCAGACGCTGGCTCTTGGCAAAGTCCTCGAAGGGTTCTCCAAAGGATTCGGTGCCTTATCGCAGGTGGTAGGTGGGTTCCCTAGCCGTGCATTCGGCAGTATCGGTAAGGGCTTTGGAGTCATCGCTTCAGTAGTCCAGTCGAACCTGATCGTTTCTATCGTCACGTTTGCTGCTGGGTTGGGGGCATTGGTCAACTTCGCGGTGCTGCTTTCCCCTCTGCTGATCAACATTGCTGGGATTATCACCTTGTTGGGTGCTGCTGTCGGTAATGCCGCATCGGCGCTGGCGCTGTTCGTGCCGATCTTCATCGCTCTTGGTGTCGGTGCTGCCGTAACTGCGGTGGCGTTGAAGGACTTCACAGGTTCGGCGCAGGCACTGTTCAAAGCAGGTGCTTCTGGTGATCCTAAGGATTGGCAGGCTTACGTTGAGTCGTTGGAGAATCTCGGGCCTGCGGCCAAACGTACAGCGCAAGCGTTGGAGCCGTTGGCGAAGAGTTTCAAGGGCGTGCAGGATGAGATCGAGGAACTGTTCTTCCGTGGCCTGGATGAGACGTTCGAGCGTGCAGTCGGCCCGATCCAGGGGTTCAAGGAAGAGATTCTCGGGATCGCTGAGGCATCTGGCGATACGTTCAACCGTATCTTCGACGGCATCTTCGACAATGAGATCGCAGTGGAGAGCCTCAACACGCTGCTCCTCTCCACGAGGAACATTATTGATGACATCGGCTTCATCGTCGCTGACGTGTTCGTCGGGTTCACGAACATCTTTGCTGGTGCTTCTCCTGCCGCTGAACGGTTGTCCACAGCGATTGCTGGTATCGCGGAGGGGTTCAGGCTGTGGTCGGAGTCCGATGAGAACCGTGCGGGAGTGCTGAACTTCTTCAACGGTGCCCTCGATGTCGGGGGGAAGGTGTTCAACATCATCAAGTTGTTGGGCGAACTGATCATCACGGTATTCACCCAGTCGCAAGGCCCGCTGTCCGCGAACGAGGGCATCCTTTCAAAGATCGAGGGTGTTCTGGAGCGGGCGATTACCTGGCTGAATGAGAATCCTGATGCGTTGGAACGTTTCTTCGCTGATGCGACAGCGTTCGCTGATGCGGTGTGGGATGCCATCAAGGGCATAGTCAAGGCGTTCGCGGATTGGAACACGCCCGAGAATCAGCAGTGGTTGCTGGATGTTGTCGAAGGGTTCGGGACGCTGGCCGGTTTGGCATTGGACCTGTTGGGTACTGTCCAATCCTTGATCAGAGATATTCCCCTACTGTTCGGGGGCGGCATCTTGACGGGTCTTGCCGCGCTGGCGCGGGCATTCGGTGGTGTTGAGAGTAGTGCGGCTGCGGCGAGGAGGGCACAGGATGGCGTTCGTGCAACAAGTAAGACTGACCCCTATGTCATCAAACCTTCCTCGCAGGGTCCACCTGCCTCTATTGCACGACCTTCCACTCCTCCGGCAGCGGCGCGTACACCGGACCTGTCATGGCGAACTAGCCTGCTGCGCCGTGATGGCGGTGTGATCGACAAGCCGACGAAGACGATCCTTGGCGAGGTCGGACCTGAGTTGATCATCCCGTTGAAAGGGCAGATCGGGGACGTTGACCCTATCGTCCGTGAGATCAGCCGTTCGCTGCGCGGGCCGAAGCAGTCCAAGTCTGGTGAGAAGGTGGATAACAGTAAGACGATCAACCTGACGCAGCACATCACACCGATGCACGCCGATCCGAATAATGTTGCAGCGTCTGCTATGAACAGGGCTATCGCTCTGGCGAGGATGTGAGGCTGCGGTGAGTTACTTCGGGTTCTACGCATACGACGGTGTGGAGATCACGAACACGGCTCGCACCGAGTCATACGTGGATCAGTTAGGGATCAGTTTCTGGACGTGCCCTGATCTGTGCGACGATCTTGTGCCAGCGTTGGAGTCGCGTGGCTGGAAAGAGCCTAGTCAGGAATATGCCAGCCCTGCGGAGACGGCTCCGTGGTACGACCCCGCCTACCCGTACAGCGCCGAGTTCGCGGGGATGGTACTCCTGGATGCCACGATGCAGCATTCATCGACGCATGTCGGGACGGTGCAGGAGCGGTCGGTGGATGGCGGGGTGCTGCTGCCGAGGCGTCGTCAGTCTCGGGAGATGCTGTTCCGTGCCCTGCTGATCGGGAAGAACGAGTTGGCCGCGCATTACGGGTTGACGTGGATCACGTCGATCCTGACTGGCGGGGATGTGTGCCGTGGCAAGTCGAAGTACCAGAACACCTACTCTGATGTGTACCTGAATCTGGACTTCTACAAGCGGGCTTCCGAGGTGGACCCACTACCGGACAACGTGTACCAGTTGCCACTGGTCTACGATTTCGAGCATTCGTATCGAGGTTTCCGTGCGGCGCTGTCGAATCTGGTGCCGGTGGAGCAGGTGGAGACGTTCCCTGACCTGCGTACTGGGCCTGGGCGTCGCCTGGATTACCTGCCGGTGTGCCCTGATCTGGAACGTGAGAAGAACGCCTGGCGGCACATGGTCGATGTTGGGTGCACTATCGGCCCTGCAGTGATCTCTGAGCATTCGGTGGGTGACTCCGATTGCGGTGCCGGTCATTGGATCGAGATCGAGTTCGCGATGAGTGCAGGTTCTCCTGGTATCTGGCATGACAGTTTGGGTCTGGATGAACTGTTGACCGATTTCGCGTATTCGGATTTCCCCGTGGAGTGGTTGCGGTACAAGGACGCCGACACAACGGTCGATGATGATGTGTTCAACGGCCCGCCGTTCACGTCGCGGACGCGAACATATTCGGGTTTGCAGGCAACAATCTACGACCGGAAGATCACTCCGTTACCGAATCCTGCGGAGCAGGCTGGGGTGTCATCCATTGTTGAGATAATCGACCCTCTGTGCCCTCCGGTGCCGCAGTTCCCCCCGACCCCACAGGACGATCTGTTGTGTGCGCCGTTGGTGGCCGATGGTGATCGTCGTGTGTACGTGTTGGACAACGTGAATGTGCCGAAGTATCTGCCATTGGCGGTGCAGATGCAGATGACTGCGTTCGAGGAGATGCGGAATATCCGTGTGTCGCTTGTGCCGAGGACTGGTTCGTTTGAAGGTGATGGGACGAGCCTGGAGTTCTGGGTGACGTACCTGCCGCCTCTGTCAACGATCATCATCGACTCGAAGGCGCGTCGGACGACGGCGATCCCGTTCACCACCAGTATCGCTGATCTGACACTGGTGCCTGCTGGTCATCTGGTGGTGTTGGATGAGTCGGGAACGCAGTTCGATTACCCAGAGTTGGTCTGCCCTGATGAACTGTCCCTGGTGGTTTCGGTGCCTCAGGGCAGCGATATCAGGGCGTTGGCGACCAATGTCAGGCTCGTCGCCAGGGACATGTGATGCTGGGCGTCGGCGTCTACGACGCTGTCATCACAGACCGTGGCGGGGTGTCACGGATCGGGCCTTTGTCCGATGTGCTGCGGATGACAGCGAGGTGGCAGCGGGACGATATCGGCACTGCCGACGTGCGGGTGGCGGTAACTCCTGAGACTGAGGAGTTCCTCTCCGATCTCCGTACTGGGCGGCACGAGTTGGTGCTGTACCGGAACGGTGTTCGCGTGTTCGAGGGTCCGTTGACCCGTCTCAACTACACGCGGACGGAGTTGCAGATAACGGCGTCCGATGTGGCCTGGTATCTGTCGCGGCGTGCCCTGCAATACGACTATGACCGGCGCTACCCGAACCAGGGTTCCGCTGTCCGTCTGTGCGAGAAGGTGATGGAAGACCATTACCCCAGTAGCGGTGATCCGTTCAATATCGGTCAGTACGTGACGGTGCTGGAGACAGGTGAGGATGCGCGGACGGCTTCGCTGCATGCTGCTGGGTCCAAGACGGTGTGGGAGTTGATCGACCAGTTGGCGCAGAACGGCGGGTTGGATTATGTGGTCCGTGGCCGTCGCATCGTGATTTCTGACACGAACACGCGGATGCATGTGTCTCCTCAGATGTGGAACGAGGATTTTGCTTCGGACCTTGAGGTGGTGGAGTACGGGTCGGAGTTGTGTACCCGCTATTACACGGCGAACAACCGTGGGGCGACTGGTGTCGCTATCGCTGACAGCCGGTGGCTGGACTACTACGGGTATATCGACAAGGTGAGTAACGCTGACACTGAGGAAGAGGGAGAGGACGAGCAGCAGCCCTTTGCGGAGTTGGCCGCGCAGGCGAAGCGGGCGCTTGAGGTTTCTTACCCGTCGCCTGTGGATATTCTGGTGCCGTCGAACTCGCTGGTGGTCCCTGGTAGTGCTTCGGAGTTCACCGATCTGCTTCCTGGGAGTTGGGTTCCCGTGCAATCGACGTTGACGCCGCGCAAGGTGCTGCAGTGGCAGCGGATCAATACCACCTATGTGACATACGACCAGTCGAAGGAAGAACTTCGGGTCAGCATGTCGAAGGCTCCGAACAACTTCGTGGACCCGACATGATGGGCCGCAGGGTTGACGATTTCGAGTCGTGGACACGTCACATCGAGAAGCGTGTGCTGCGGCTGGAGCGGCGTCCTATCGGTGGTAGTGGTGGAACGTCCAGCCCTGGTGCTGGGATATCGAATGCGTTTGTGCAGGTTGCGTCGGCGTCGTTCACGGGTGGCAGCGCGTCTGTCACTGCTCTGAATGGTGTCCCGTCCGGTGCTGTGGCGTTCGCTTCGTTCTCGTTCGATGCTGGGATCGAGGCTGGAGTCTCTGCGTCGTATGACGGTAGTCAGGTGAATCTGCGTGCTTCGGTGTCGGATGGTGTTCGACCTGTCCACATCTTCTATGTGGTTCCGTGAGGCGGGTAGGCTGATGGCATCGGTGCGTGTCGTGATCTTTGGTGAGGGGGGCTGATGGCTACCCAGTTTCATGGGCCTGTCTCCCACGACGGGAACAAGATCACTGATGTGGCGGATGGCACTGACCCGAATGATGCGGTGAACCTGTCCCAGGCCGATGAGAGGTATGTCGAGGTCGCTGGTGACACGATGACCGGCCAACTGGTGATCGACCACACTGCCGGATTCAGCATCGAAGCCAAGGGAGGTATCCAGTCCGACGATGAGATTTGGGTGACCGACGGTGGTGTTTCCATCGACTCTGGGTTCCTGTCGGTGGACGGCGGCAACGTTGGCGGTGCCAACATCAGCGGCGGTTTCGAGTCGTACCACGATCCGGCGACTATGCCGAGCCGAGCCGTAGGGTTCTGGCGGCACAACGGCTCCTCCTACCAGCCGCTCATGGCTGCGGAGGATCATGAGCCGGTCACGAGGGCATACCTGGAATCGCAGATGGGTGAGGCCGATAAGCACTACCTGCATCAGCAGGAGGCATCGTCTAAAGTCTGGACTGTGGTCCATAATCTGGGGAAGAGGCCGTCCGTGTCGGTCACTGATGCCGGTGGAGCGGTGATTTATGGGGAGATCGTCTATCCGAATGAGAACAGGTGCGATCTGTACTTTGAGTTCCCCATCACCGGCACGGCTGTCTGCAACTAGGAGATTCGTATGTCCATCTCGTACCTGAGCGCGATCAACTTCAACGGGCTGCCCGCTATCGCGTTCGTCCCGCCCAGCGGCACCGACGAGACGGCGGTCACCAGCCCCGCCATGGGGCAGTTCTTCTACAACGTGACGACGAAGAAACTCCTGCAGTGGGACGGCACGAAGTGGGTGACGTTCGGGCTGGCCGATGCTGGAGCGCCGCCCACGGGACCGGCGGGCGGCGACCTCGCAGGTGTGTACCCGAATCCGACGCTCAAGCCTGGTGTGATCGTCAACGCGGACGTGAGCGCCTCTGCCGACATCGCGCAGTCGAAGATCGCTGACCTGGAAGACGATCTCGCCGCGAAGGCGCTCAAGGCCACGACGGTCGCTGCGGGCAACGGCCTTACGGGTGGCGGCGATCTGTCCGCGAACCGCAGTCTCGCCGTGGGTGCTGGCACCGGCATCACGGTCACTCCTACCGCAGTCTCGGTGGACGCTTCGTACTTCGATACGAACTACCAGGAGCGTTCGGAGAAGGGCGCGGCAGGCGGCTATGCGCCGCTGGACGCCGACTCGCACATCCCGACGGTGCATCTGCCTCCGCTGGCGATCAACGAAGTGTTCACCGTGGATAGCGAAGCGGAGATGCTCGATCTCGTCGCGGAGCGCGGCGACATGGCGATCCGCACCGACAACTCCAGGACGTATGTGCTGTCGTCGGACGACCCGACCACCCTGGAGGACTGGAAGGAGGTGCAGGCGACCGGCCAGGTCATCTCCGTCAACGGCCAGACAGGGGTCATCGTCATCGACGCCGCATCGCTCGGCGCGGTGCCGACCTCCAGGCAGGTGGTCGCCGGAAACGGCCTGACCGGCGGCGGGGCGCTGTCGGGCAATGTCACGCTCAACGTGGTGGGCGACGCCAACCTGGACGTGGCTGCCGATCAGGTGTCGGTCATCTCCGCTCCGAAGTGGACGACGGCGCGCACGCTGAGCCTCACCGGCGATGTGACGGGCAGTGTCTCCATCGACGGCTCGGGCAACATGTCGCTGGCCGCGACGGTGGTCGAGGGCGGGATCACCGACCACAACGACCTGGACGGCAGGGACGCAGCCGATGCCCACCCGATGGGCGCGGTCACCGGCCTGAACTCCGCTCTGGCCGGAAAAGCACCGATCAACCACAATCACGACGGCGACTACGACCCGTTGGGCGCAGCGGATGCTGCCGAGGCTGCGGCGAAGACGTATGCGGACGACCGCGATGCTGTCGTCCTCAGCGACGCGGAAGCCTACGCGGACGGCCAGGACAACCTGCATTCCACGGCTGATCGGGCGTATGCCGATTCCCAGGACGTTGTGCATTCTGCCGAGGATCAGGACTATGCCGACGCCCAGGACGACATCCACTCGGCTTCGGATCGTTCCTACACCGACCAGTGGATCACCACCCGCGCCACGCACTTCACGAGCGCCGTTCCCTCGGGTTCCTCTCCCGTGATCGACCATTCCCTGGGCACCCGCAATGTGATTGTGACGGTGTACCGCAACGCGGCTCCGTACGACACGGTAATATGCGACGTGGAGCGCACTTCTATGGATACGGTGACACTGAGGTTCGCCACGGCTGTGACAGCGGGCCAGTACCGCACCGTGATCGTCGCCAGCCCGGATTATCCTCCGGGCCGCTGAGAGGATGTAGCGCATGGACAACCTCTCGCCCATCGACGGGCCGCAGGACATCCCCACGAAGAAGTACGTGGACGACGGCCTGGATGGGAAGCCCGAACTTGCGGACGCCTACCCGAATCCGATCGGTCTGTGGAACGACCCTGGGACATCGGATCGTGCGTCCAGGCATGACCACACCCACGGTCGCGGGAACGCCGCGCTGGACAACCTCACCGATGTGGACACTTCCACGACGCCTCCCACTGACGGCCAGGCGCTGGTATGGAACGGTTCGATGTGGGTGCCGGACGACGTGGAGGGCGGCGGTGGCGGCGGTGACTATCTGCCGCTGAGCGGCGGCACGATGACCGGCAAGATGCTGCTCGCCGACACGGGCGAGCCGACCGATCCACTGGAACCGGCACCGGCAGGGTATGTGGTGCCGCACAGCGGCGGCATCATGACCGGCGTTCTCATGCTCAGCGGCAGCATCCCGCTCACCGATAGGACGGCGGTGGACAAGGGATACGTGGACGGCAAGGTGGAGGATGCGCTCGGCGGCAAGGCCCACCGTTCGGTGACGGTCACGGCGAACACCGACGGCAACGGCATGGTGTCGGTGAGCGCGGCCACGCTCGGGCTGACGACTTTGGAGGGAGCGGTGGCGAGCGTCCGCTTCGGACTCGCCGGAAACCTGCCGCACTGGGCCACCGCACGGCTCGGCAACAGCACGACGGTGCAGGTGCTGGTGTGGTCGGCGAACCCGCTCACCAGCGGCACCGTGTCGCGGCTCACCGGCACCGAGGTGACGATCTACGCGACCGCATGGGGTACAGCATGAGAGGACACCGCTGATGGCCTACTGGGACGGGCACCTGCTCGCTATAGACGAGGATTTCAAGGCCCGCGTGGAGTTCTGCGCGATCCAGGAGGGCGCGACGTTCGGCTGGGTGGTGGACAACACTATCCGTGTCGCCGCCGCGCCAGGGTTGGCCGACGCCTACGCATCCGCGCTGGCTGGCGGGGTGGAAGACCCAGGACGCGATCCTGCGGTCATCTCTGACGCGATGATCCTGGCTGCTGTGCAGGGGTTGCTAGTGGGATGAAGAACCAATCCGACCTGTTCTGGAAACTCGGCACCCTGTCCGGTGTCGTGCTGCTGATGCTGTCTGGGTCGTACCGGCTGTCCCAGGATGGTCGGGACGGGACGGCGCTGTGGGCTGCGGCGATGATACTGCTTGGTGTGGTGATCACGGTGGAGTTGCACGACAGGTTCGGAAGGGACCATCACGATGATGACTGCGACGACGAGGATCGTGGCAGTGGGGAATGAGCGCAAGTGGCAGGCTGATGCGACTGAGTTGTGGTTGCATGAGGAGATCACGCGGCGTATCAGTTTCTTTCTGCGGAAAGAAGATAAGAACTGGTCGTGGCTGGTGCAGCAGACTGGGTTGCAGTCGAAGGCGTTGAGTACACGTTATAACGGTCATGTCCGTTGGAGTGTGTATGACGTGTACCTGTGCGCCGATGCCTTAGGGGTACGGTTGTCTGACCTGTTCCCGCCGTTGGAGAAGATTCAGTGACGTGCTGGTTCGCGCCGCTGCTGGTTATGGCTGCTATAGCGACGGCATCACTGGTAGCGTTTGTTCTATTCTGGTTCGAGGGAGAGGATGAAGATGACGAGAGTCGATGAGCAGGGCAAGGCACTTGTTGGTGCGATCCTGGGCGGGTTGACTGCTGGGTTCTCCACGGTACTCGGGGTGGTTGTCGCGTATCCTGACGCTGACTGGTGGGTGGTGCTGCTGGCTGGGCTGTGGGCATTGTTCAGTACGGCTACGGCTACTTGGACCGGCGTCTACTTCACAACCAATGCGATTCCTGAACCTTCGCAGGAACCTATCTGGGTCGGGGAACTGACCGTGGATGAGGAATACGACGGGGGGGTCTGATGGTCTGGCCGATTCCTGGTTACTCCATCAACCAGGCGTATGGCATCCGAGGGCAATATTGGAGAGCCTGCGGCTGGCATACGGGTACTGACATCGCCGCGCCGAAGGGCACCTCGATCAAGGCCCCCATCGCGGGCACGATCCGTTGGCGGAACTACGGCGGTTCCTTCGGCAGGAGCCAGTTCGTCATCAGCCCCTCCAAGGGGCAGCCGTTCGCGAACGAGGAGTTCTTCGTCGCGCATACTCTTGATCGCCTGCCGAACGGCACCGAGGTGAAGGCGGGCCAGCACATCGCCCGTGTTGGAGCCGACGGTAATGCGACAGGCCCCCACGGGCACTTCGAGCGGCATAGCCGCAAGCAGGCGTGGAACTGCGGTGTGATGCTGAACCCGCAGGACATGTTCAACTGGAAGCCGACGGGTGCACCGTCACCGTCACCGTCACCGTCACCATCGCCGCAACCTGAGGAGGACGAAGTGGTCGTCATTCTGATCCAGCACAAGGGCACCCGCTACGCCTGTTATCCGGCTGCGGGCACCAAGCGGAAGATTCGCTCACCGAAGGAGGAGTCCGCGATCAAGTCGATCACCCAGAAGGTCGGTGGGCGCATCGTTGAATGGTCGGCGGGCAAGGACGTTGACGATTTGGAAGCCTTCGGGGTGACACTCTAGTGACTGGACGGTATGCGATCCCGATTGCCGTGTTGGCGGTGCTGCTTGCCGGTGTGCTGTTCACCGTGTGGGCATCTGTAGCAGAGTCGGACGACGATCCTGTGGACGCGCCTGTGTCTGGCGGGGCTGCGCCACCGGAAGATTTCGGTGTCCTCGCTCCGCTGGCTGAGGTTTCCCCTGATCCTGTCGAGGGCGGCTGGGTTCCCGCGTTCGAGTTCTGTGGCCGTGTCGCGGATGGTCAGGCTGGTGAGCCGCTGTACCTGCTGTACCTGGACCGCTACTACGCCAGCGGCGGCGGGCCTTCGTACGATGTGTGGATCAATCAGATCATCCCTACGTCATGCACGTAGTAGGGTTAGAAGAGATAGGCTGCACCTATGGGTGACTTCACTAGTCCTGATTCTCTGCCGTTCCCGTTCGACACGGACACACCGGATGTGCCGCGTGACATCAAGGGGTTGGCGGATGCGACGCAGGCTGCGCTGCTTGACCGCCATGAGGTGCTTTACCAGGGCGTCCGTAGGGACACCTGGGTGACGATCACCCCTGGTGACAACTGGCTGAATCCTGGGAACTTCGAGTCGAAGGAGGAGCAGCCCGTCGGGACCACCCCGATCTCTTGGGTTGAGGGCAGCGCCTTCGCTATCGACACAACCGGCTTGTACAACTTGGACGTGTCAGGTTCGTTCCTGACTGGTGCACAGGGTGGTTTCTGCGGTCTGCAGGTGATGGCTGGCCCCTCTTCGCTCGGGATGGTCAACGGCTACGCGATGCAGCCGAACTTCTCAACGACGGTACGTATGAATGCGATGGCTGTGCTGACCGCTGGTCAGGTGGTGAGTATCCAGGGCCGTGTGCAGGTGATCGCGACATGCAACTTCCAGGCTGCTGCGCTGCGGGTTGCGCTGCTGCAGAAGACTGGTCTGGGGGTGTAGTGGCTTCCCCTCCACCGCACCCCCAGACAGTCACCTAGTCTAGATGGTTGCAACGTTGCAAGCCGTTCACCGCAACGCCAGGATGTCGATCAGATAGCGGGCATCCTCGATGTCGTCCGCGAGTGAGCAGATCGTCAGCATCGCACGCCTCCGGTCTTCCGCTGTTGGCGGTGGGACATCTCGGGTGTGCATGGTGTCAAGGTCATGAGCGCCCATCCGGCACCACCCCGTATTCGTGCAGTTCGTCCATGTACTCCAGCAGTTGCCGTCCTGACGGGGTGATCGTGTTGACCCGTTGCCGCCGTCCCGACCGGCTCATGCGCTTCTTTACGCTGCCGTCGGTGATGCGGGGCGCGATGTATTCCATCTGGAGCAGTTCGCTGCACCGCTTCCAGTAGCAGATGGTGGGGTCGTCGGCCAAGCCGGTTGCTAGTCCGGCTTCCTCGTTCGTCAACCCATCGGCTGCGGCTGCGTAGGCGCGGAGGAGGGTGATCATCTGCGACTGCCTGCCGATGGTGCGTTCAGCGGCCTGGTGGCTGGTGGACGGGTCGGTGGCTCTTGCTGCTGGCGGGGTGCGCCATGCTTCCTGGATCGTCTGGTGCTTGCGAATGTCGTCTTCTCCGACGAGTTGAGCGCCGCACTTGCACTTCGCTGCTGCTTCTCCGCGTGATCCAGAGTAGCCGCCTGCGCTGTTGCGGGTGCTGCCGATGGTGTACCTGTACAGGGCGTGCGGGTTTCCGGTGGGGTTCAGTGGGTTCGCGGTCATGTGTTCTCTCCTCCGATGAATGCGGTGACTGCAAGCGTTATGCAGGTGGGGTCGCCGCCGTGTTCTTTGCGCGCCTTCAGGCTGAGTTTCCCGATTGCTTGTCGGACGGTGCTGGCGAGTGCTGTGTCGTCGCGGAGTATCTCGGGTGTGAGTCCTTCCAGGTGCGTGATGAGTGTTTCGTTTTGCGCGGTGCCTTCTACCGGAGCAGCCATGCGATCAGTCCTCCCCATGCGATGGCGCTGCCGGACATGAAGAACATGATCAGGAATGCTGGTAGGCATCCGTTGCTGAACATGTTCTCTCGATCTTCTTTCATCCTTGATCCTCCTCGAACTTCCGCAGCCAGCGCATGAGACTCATGCCGCATCCTCGGCATAGGTCTTTCTGTATCCGTTGATGACCGACCTCTACGTTGAGGTTGCTCCAGTCGCTGTCGTCATGCGTGGACCCGCACCTGTCGCAGATCATCCGGCATTCGCGGCTCATGGCCGTCCTCCTAGCGGTTGCGCCTGCACCCATTCCTGACCGCAGCGGCAGCAGTGCGCCCCGTCGTGGGCCATCGGCAGGCAGCAGTAGTGGGGGTCGTTTGCCCTGTCGCACAGCCCGTCCATCAGCCCTCCCCGTGCCCTGCTGCGCGCTCGTCGTACACGGCCAGGCAATCCATGAGATAGGCCGCGATGATGTAGTCCGGCGTGCGGGACTCTTTCTCCAGGGTGTGCCGGTTGAGGAGTTTCAGCAGTTCCTTGTGGAAGGCAGTGCTGTACATCAGACCGCCCCGTACCAGTCTGCGCGTGCGATGACGACGCGCTCGTAGTTGAGCAGGCAGTCCACGAGGTAGTCCGCGAGGATGTGGTCCGGCGTGCTGGACCCGCCCTCCAGGTTGTGCCGGTTGATGAGCGCCCGCAACTCCTCGCGGAACGGTTCGATGTTCATGAGT
>Ga0180438_10003254_pt1 | contig 24848 bp, 18 predicted proteins | sample SS_ome_12_FD_132455 | JGI IMG/M metagenome (GOLD analysis project Ga0180438, IMG submission 132455) | Hypersaline lake sediment archaeal communities from the Salton Sea, California, USA - SS_3_D_2 metaG | ecosystem: Environmental > Aquatic > Non-marine Saline and Alkaline > Hypersaline >... | reverse complement strand
GAATGCGGTCCCTGTCTCTTTCTGAAAGAGCATCTCCCAGAAAAGATCCCTCCGAAGCACACTCTGGTTTGATCTTTGAGGGTTGACGCCTCCTAAGCCCTGGCACAATTTTTCGTTCCAACATCCACCTCGGTTTGTTAAACCCTCAAAGATCAAACCAGCGCCTCCGAAGATAATGGAGATGCTCTTGAAGAAAGAGATTGGGACTGCGAAGGTCATTCTCAGTAAGGTTTGTTTTACCAGCTGTCCCGTCTTGGGGAACAGCCATCCCAGCTCCGCCAAAACTACAAATGAAAATCTCTAAAGATGCCCACGAGTTCAAATTTCCATTTCAGAAATGGAATCTAGCTTGCTGCCAGCCGCTTATAGGTCTCGTAACGGTGTCGCATGTCCTCTTCGGCCTTTTTGAAGAGCTCCTCCGCTTTTTCGGGAAAGGTCCTCGTCAAGCTCGAATAACGCACTTCGCCCATAAGGAACTCTTTGAAATCGCCGGAGGGTTCCTTGGAATCCAGGATGAATGGGTTTTTACCTTCTCCTTTGAGTGTGGGGTTGTAACGATAAAGAGGCCAGTACCCGGCTTCCACCGCCTTTTTCTCTTCGTTTTGGCTTCGACCCATGTTGATGCCATGGTTGATGCAAGGGGCGTAGGCAATAATCAAAGAGGGTCCCTGGTAGCTTTCCGCTTCGACCAACGCCTTCATGAGCTGGTTCTTGTTGGCGCCCATGGCCACAGAAGCGACATAGACGTACCCATAGGTCATGGCCATCCTTCCCAGGTCTTTTTTTTGCGTCGGCTTGCCGCTGGCTGCGAACTTGGCCACAGCGCCGGTCGGCGTTGACTTGGAGGACTGGCCGCCTGTATTGGAATAAACCTCTGTGTCCAGGACCAAGATGTTGACATCCCACCCCATGGCGATCACGTGATCTAGGCCCCCGTAACCGATGTCATAGGCCCAACCGTCGCCGCCGAAGACCCAGATGGATTTTTTGGTGAGGTGGTCACTGCCTTCAAGGATCTCATAGAGCAAGCCCTCAATGGGTGAGGTCTTTTCTGTGAGCTCAGCCTCGAGAAGTTCTTCGATTTTTCGGCCGTATTCCTTGGACTTGTCCCCATCCTGACGGTGGTCAAGCCAAAGCTGAAACGCCTCTCTTAATTCGGGGGAAACTTCCGCATCCACGGCTTCGCGAATAAGGTCAGTGAGCTTGTCCCGCCGCTGGGTAACGCCCAGAGCCATGCCGAACCCGTACTCCGCGTTGTCCTCAAAGAGCGAATTGGCCCAGGCCGGTCCGTACCCTTCCTCATTCACAGTATAAGGGCAGCTGGGGGCTGAACCGCCGTATATGGACGAACAGCCGGTGGCGTTGGCGATCAGCATGCGATCACCGAAAAGCTGGGTAATCACTTTGACATAAGGTGTCTCCCCACAGCCCGGACAAGCACCGGAGAACTCAAAGAGGGGTTGCCTGAACTGGCTGCCCTTGACAGAGGTGGCGGGCATCACGTTGTCCATAATCGGGAGTGTGGTGGAAAAGACATGATTCGGGACCTGCAGTTCCGTCTGGGTGGCAAGCGGTTCCATGATCAAAGCTTTCTCTTTGGCTGGACAAATGTCCGCACAGTTGCCACATCCGGTGCAGTCCAAGGGGCTGATTTGAATTCTGAACTGCAGCCCTTTCAGCTCTTTGCCTTTGGCTTCTACGGTGACAAAGTCTTCTGGCGCATTCTTCAGGTCCTCATCGCGGGCCAAAACAGGACGAATCACCGCGTGGGGACAAACAAAGGCGCACTGATTACATTGTATGCAGTTTTCCGGAATCCACTCAGGCACATTGATGGCAACGCCGCGCTTTTCGTAGCGGGTTGTCCCTGTGGGGAAGATGCCGTCAGGGCTGAAAGCGCTCACCGGGAGTTTGTCTCCCTGCTGGGCGAGCATGGGGCGCATCACCTTGGTGACGAACTCCGGTTCGTCCTTTTCAATGTAGGCTTCGTGCCCGGCCGTGGTCCAGGTCTCCGGGACATCGATCTTTTGGAGCGCAGCGACCGCCTTGTCCACGGCATCCACATTCATCTTGACGATCTTGTCGCCCTTTTTGCCGTAAGTCTTCTTGATTGCGTCTTTGATATACTTGAAGGCCTGCTTGGGGGGGATGACGTTGGCAATTTGAAAGAAAGCGGCTTGCATGATCATGTTGATGCGACCGCCCAGGCCGAGCTCGGACGCGATTTTCACGGCGTCAATGTTGTACAAATTGAGATTTTTCTGTGCAATGGTCCGCTTCATAGGGTCGGGCAGTTTTGTTTCCATCTCCTCCAAGGTCCAGGGCGAATTGAGAAGAAATGCGCCTCCTTGCCTGATGCCTTCCAAAAGGTTGTACTGGCTCACAAAAGCAGGATTGTGGCAGGCAATGAAGTCTGAATGGGTTAAGAGATATGGCGATTGGATCCTTTGGGGAGAAAAACGAAGATGGGACATGGTGATGCCCCCGGATTTCTTGGCGTCATAAGCAAAATAGGCCTGAGCGAACATATCGGTGTTCTCGCCGATAATCTTGATCGCGTTCTTGTTGGCGCCCACGGTTCCATCCGCACCCAAGCCCCAGAACTTGCACCTCACCGTTCCCTTTGGCGCTGGGTCTATCTCTTCTCCCATTTGCAGGGACGTGTGGGTCACGTCATCCACAATACCCACAGTGAAATGGTTCTTCGGCGCTGAGGGGCGCAGGTTGTCAAAAACCGCCTTTACCATGGTGGGTGTGAAGTCTTTACTTCCCAGGCCGTAACGGCCGCCCACAATGATGGGATGTTCCCTCCTCTCCTGATATAGCGTGCAGACGTCGCGATAAAGAGGCTCCCCCAAGCTTCCCGGCGCCTTGGTCCTCTCCAGCACCGCGATGCGCTCAACGGTTGCGGGAAGGGCCCTCAGAAAATGCTCTGCAGAGAAAGGATGGTAAAGCCGAACCTTCATAAGACCGACCCTTTCACCCAAACCGTTCAAGTAGTTCACGGTTTCCTCAATGACGTCACAACTCGATGCCATGGAGATGATGACCCGCTCCGCCTCAGGATCGCCTACGTAATCGAAAAGATTGTACCGGCGGCCCGTGAGGTCGCCCACCTTTTGCATCTCCTCTTGGACGATGTAGGGAATCTGGTCGTAATAGGGGTTGGATGCTTCCTTGCACTGGAAGAAGATATCCGGGTTCTGGGCTGTTCCCCGCATCTGCGGGTACTCCGGATTCATGCATCGGCTTCGGAACTCGTCAATAGCCTCCCAGTCCGCAAGCTTCGCCATATCCTCGTAGTCGATGAGTTCTATTTTTTGAATCTCCATGGAGGTCCTGAAACCATCAAAAAAGTGGAGAAAGGGCAGGCTGCTCCGTATGCTGGCGAGATGGGCCACCAGAGCCAGGTCCACAACTTCCTGGACCGACGCGGATCCAATGAGGGAGAACCCGGTCTCTCTCACCGCATTGACATCTCCATGATCGCCGAAAATGGAAAGGGCATGGGCGGCGATAGCCCGGGCCGACACATGGAATACCGTGGGCATGATCTCGCCGGAAATCTTGTACATATTGGGAACCATCAAGAGCAGGCCCTGCGATGCTGTAAAGGTGGTGGAGAGAGCGCCTGCCGAGAGCGCGCCGTGGACGGCGCCTGCCGCTCCGCCTTCGGACTGCATCTCCACGACCCTCAGCACCTGGCCGAATATGTTCTTTCTTCCATGGGCCGCCCATTCGTCACAATACTCTCCCATACTGCTCGAAGGCGTGATGGGATAGATTGCTGCCACGTCACTCATGGCATAGGCCACATAAGCTGCTGCTTCATTTCCTTCAATGGTCTTTGTTGTTGCACTCATCTTGTTTCTCCTCTCGTCTCAGCCTGAAAATAAGCGTGATTTCTCCTGAGGGCTCCCTCCGATTTTGCCGGAGAGCATTATCGGTGAACCATTATTCGATCTGGTGATCATTCGTCGTTCCATATCGCGGCTTTCGCGAAAAAATGACATTGTAGGGGCGGGGTTTATCCCCGCCCAAAGATCGGGGTGCATCCCATATTGGGCGGGCGTAAAGCCCGCCCCTACACTGTTCCAGCTGACCCTTTCACTGCGGAACAACAAGCCTTCAGGATCCCATCCCGACTTGTCAGGCTCGGCTTCCCCCAGCTCACTCACCCAGCCGTTTCATATCTTCCACCAGCTTCCGAACCGCATCGGCTGAGTGATTTAGGGCTTTTTGTTCCTCTTCATTGAGCTTGATCTCAATGATTTCTTCGATCCCGTCGGCTCCCAGTTTCACAGGGACACCGATAAAGAGATTCTGAACACCGTATTCGCCTTCCAAATAGGCGGCGCAGGGGAGTATCTTTTTTTTGTCTTTCAAAATCACTTCTGCCATCTCGACGGCAGCAGAGGCGGGCGCATAGTAGGCGCTGCCCGTCTTGAGGAGACCCACGATCTCCGCGCCCCCATCTCGCGTTCTCTGCTCAATCGCTTGTATCCTTTCCTGCGGAAGCAGTTCTGTGATCGGGATGCCCGCCACCGTGGAATAGCGCGAGACCGGGACCATCGTATCCCCGTGACCACCGAGAACAAAGGCATGGATATTTTCAACAGAGACATTGAGTTCCATGGCGATGAAAGCACGAAAACGGGCGGAGTCCAGCACGCCGGCCATTCCTACGACTCTGTTTTTCGGAAAACCGCTCACGTCGTAGGCCACGTGACACATGGCATCCAAAGGATTGCTTACAATGATGAGAATCGCTTTGGGCGCGGCTGCGGCCACTGCCTTAACCACGGTTTTCATAATATTCATGTTGGTGCTGAGAAGATCGTCGCGGCTCATGCCCGGTTTCCTGGGGATGCCTGCAGTAATAATCACAATGTCCGAATCCTTGGCATCACTGTAGTCATCCGTGCACCCAACAATCCTGCAGTCATGGTCTTCAATCGGTGCCGCCTGGGTGAGATCCAGGGCCTTTCCCGCAGGTATGCCCTCGAGCACATCCACTAAAATGACATCAGCCAATTCCCTCTCTGCCAGGCGCATGGCCGCGGTGGACCCCACATTGCCTGCGCCAACGACCGTTACTTTTCTTCTCATAGCCGTGCTCCTTCTCTGTCTAAGGGGTTATTATCGTTTTACTTTTCTGATGACAATAAGCTTGCCTTGAGAAATTCCCGGTTGAAACGGGCGATGTTGGCAATGGAGATCTCCTTTGGACAGACCATTTCACATTCCGTTTCATTGCTGCAATTGCCGAAGCCGAGGTCGTCCATCTTCTTGAGCATGCACAAAGCCCGTTTGGCCCCTTCCGCTTTGCCCTGCGGCAAGAGGACCAGATGGGAAATCTTGGCACCTACAAAGAGATTGGCCGAGGCATTGGGACAGGCTGCAACACATGCCCCGCACCCTATGCAGGCAGCCGCATCCATGGCCAGTTCGGCGATTTCAGGAGGGATCGGCAAGGTGTTCGCCTCAGGGGCGCTGCCTGTACTGACCGAAATGTAGCCTCCTGCCTGAATGATTTCGTCAAAAGCGCCGCGGTCGATGACCAGGTCTTTAATCAGCCTGAAGGGCCGTGCCCGAAAAGGCTCGATAACGAGGGTCTCGCCGTCCTCAAAATGCCTCATATGGAGCTGACACAGGGTGGTTCCCTTCTCGGGACCGTGGGCCAGACCGTTCACCATGGCGCCGCAGGTTCCACAAATGCCTTCGCGGCAGTCATGGTCAAAAGCGATGGGCTCCTTGCCTTCAAGGGTGAGCTGTTCATTCACCACATCGAGCATTTCCAAAAAAGACATGTCCGTAGAGATACATTCCGCTTTATAGGTTTCGAAGCGGCCTTTGACGTCGGGGCCTTTTTGACGCCACACTTTCAGGGTCAGGTTGATGGTCTCGCTCATTTGTAGCTCCTTGTTCCCAACTCAACGTATTCGAATTCCAGAGGCTCCTTGTACAAAGTCGGTGCTTTTTCATCTCCGTCAAAAGCCCATGCGGCCACATAGCTGCATGTTTCGTCCACCCTCAGGGCTTCGTGCTCCTCTGTCTGGAAAGCCTCGTTGAAGTGGCAGCCGCAGGACTCTTCTCGAGACAGGGCATCCTCGACCATGAGTTCGGCGAATTCCAAAAAGTCAACCACCCGATTGGCTCTTTCCAGGCTCTGGTTCAGTTCTTTCGCCGTTCCGGGAACGGTCACATTGTTCCAGAATTCCTCGCGGAGTTCCGGAATCATGGCTTTTGCCTTGCTCATTTCAGCCTCGTTTCTGCTCATACCCACATGTTCCCAAATGATCCGACCCAGCTCACGGTGAAAATCATCAACCGTCCGTTTCCCGTTGATGGAAAGCAGTTTGCGGCCCATCTCTTCGGCCCGCTTCACACAATTCCAGAAAACGGGATCTTCCACAGTAATGTCGGGCAACGGGGTGCCCGCCAGATATCCCCCCAGGGTGTAAGGTATAATGAAGTAGCCGTCCGCGAGTCCCTGCATCAGCGCGCTGGCGCCGAGCCGGTTGGCGCCGTGATCGGAAAAGTTGCATTCCCCAATCACAAAAAGCCCGGAAATGGTGCTCATGAGGTTGTAGTCGACCCAAAGGCCCCCCATGGTATAGTGCACCGCGGGATAGATCATCATGGGCGTATCCCAAGGGCTTTCTCCGGTGATCTTCTCGTACATCTGAAAAAGGTTGCCGTATTTCTTGTCGATGGCCTCTTTGCCGTCTCGCTCGATTGCATCGCGAAGGTCAAGATAGACGGCGTACTTGGTGCTGCCCACGCCTCGACCCTCGTCGCAAACAAGCTTCACGTTGCGAGAGGCCACGTCTCTCGGAACCAGATTGCCGAAGCTCGGGTATTTGAACTCCAGGAAGTAGTCTCGATCCGATTCAGGAATCTCTTCAGGGGGGCGGCTATCATCCGGGTTCTTGGGCACCCAAACGCGCCCATCGTTTCTCAGACTTTCGCTCATGAGGGTCAGTTTGGACTGGTAGGTGCCGTGCACAGGAATGCAAGTGGGGTGGATCTGCGCGAAAGAAGGATTCGCGAAGAGAGCCCCTCTTTTATATGCCCGCCAAATGGCGTTCACACTCCCGCTCATGCCGTTGGTGGAAAGGAAGTAAATGTTGCCGTAACCGCCCGTGGCCAAAACCACGGCATGGGCGGCATGGCGCTCCATCTCGCCTGTAATCAGGTTCCGCACCACAATGCCTCGGGCTTGGCCGTTGATCACCGCAAGGTCGACCATTTCTCTGCGGGGAAACAAGGCGACCTTGCCTGCGTGGACTTGACGCATCATCGCGCTGTAGGCCCCCAGCAAAAGCTGCTGGCCCGTCTGCCCCCGGGCATAGAAAGTTCTGGAAACCTGGGCGCCACCAAAGGAACGGTTTGCAAGCAATCCGCCGTATTCCCGTGCAAAGGGCACCCCTTGTGCCACACACTGATCGATGATGGTATTGCTGATCTGGGCGAGACGGTAGACATTGGCCTCCCGGGAACGGAAATCACCGCCTTTGACGGTGTCGTAGAAGAGCCTCCAAATGCTGTCGCCATCTCCGGGATAATTCTTGGCTGCATTGATCCCGCCTTGCGCGGCAATGCTGTGGGCACGACGCGGGCTGTCCTGAATACAGAAGCTCTTCACCTGGTAGCCCAGTTCGGCCAGCGTGGCGGACGCTGATGCCCCGGCAAGGCCTGTGCCCACCACGATGATCTCGAATTTCCGTTTGTTTGCAGGGTTGACCAGCTTTAACTCAAAACGATGCCTGTCCCATTTTGATTCAATCGGGCCACCCGGCACCTTGGAATCCAATTGCATGAAACACCTCCGCAAATCATTGGCGTATTGGAGTGATGGAGAATTGGAGTATTGGAAAAAACGAAAACAGGTGCAAGTCCATCACTCCAACACTCCAGTACTCCATGTCTCTATTTCTGCAGCTTCCTGGCAAACTGCACAAAAGCCATATTCTCCCTCAGAAGGTGGTGAAAATGAACAGGGGAATGGATACAAAGCCGACCCCAATAATCACGCTAAAGACGATACCGACACTCTTAATAAAGGGCATGTATTTGGGGTGATTGAGTCCCAGTGTCTGGAACCCGCTCCAGAAACCGTGACTCACGTGAACAGCCACAATGACGACGCCTGCGATATAAAAAAGCCCCCATCCGAGCTGTGCAAAGGTGTCGGAGAGAAGCAGGTAGTCATTGGTGTTGGTTTTGTCCACAAAGCGAAATTTCAGCAGATGTACGACAATGAAGCACAAGATGAGAAAACCTGTGTACGGTGCGGTTGTCGAACCAATGGTGCGGCCGCCGGCATTTTTCTTGACCGCATACCGCACCGGCCTTGCCCTGAGGTTTTCAATGAAAAGGATCAATCCAACGGCCATGTGAAGCAGGGCGAGCAAAACCAGACCCCACTCAGCGGCAGTCAGGAGATAGCCCCAGCCGTGCAGGTGGTCCACATAGGAAAGAAAGAGGTCCCGACCACCGTAAATGGTCAGGTTTCCAATCAGGTGAACAGCCACAAAGAGGCAAAAAGCCAGACCGGTCACAGCCATAATCTGCTTCTTGCCCATGGAGGAATTGAGGGTTGTTATGAGCCACTTCATTGTCGTCCTCCCAGTTCCACAACGTTCTCTGCACAACTAACGTTCAAATCCCCCTCACCTCGCCCCTCTCCGCCGGAAACGGGGTAGAGGGAAAGGAAGAGGGGGTGCGGATCAAAAAGTGAAAGGCGGGCTTCCGACCCGCCTCTTTGCGTCAGCTTCCATTCCCTTTGAATCTTTCCGCCTTCTGCGGATTCCTGCACCTATGGGAGCGCAATAGATGGACCCATCGAGGTCACATGGCCCTGCATACCTGCTCTATGGCTGCGGCCATCGCCTCATCTTCTTTGCGGATGTCTTCCAGGGTCTTGGGTTTCACTGAGGCGGGCTTCTCCTCCAGTCCATACTTCCACTTGAGGAATTGCTTGCCTGTGTTGGGGTAGATCGCCGCAATGAGCAGATCGTAGTCGTCCTTGGCCAGGCCTTTGACCCTTTCTCTGGCTTGGTCGAGTTCGGGTTCCAGGTAGTCGGCAGCCCGTCCTGTGACCGGCGTCTCGCCCCGCTTATAGCCCTTGAGCACTTTTTTCTGAACCTCGGGATCCACCGGCGTTGGGGTCTGGCCGTAGAGGCCGAAGACCAGGTCTTTGACCTCATTGGTCACCATCTTGTATTTCCCGAAGAGCACGTTCAAGACGGCCTGAACCCCCACGATCTGAGATGTGGGTGTCACGAGTGGGGGCGTTCCCAGTTCGCGACGGGTGATAGCAACCTCCTTGTGGACCTCTGGCAAACGGTCCAGGGCCTTGGCCTCTTTCATCTGGCTGACCAGATTGGAAATCATGCCGCCCGGTATCTGGTGGGCCAATACAGCCGTATCAATGACGGACATCTTGTGGGTGGCCAAATAGTCGCGATACTTAGGGGCAATGGTCTCCACGTAATCACCCAGTTCCAGGAGAAGATCCAGATCAAACCCAGGATCTCGATCCGTCCCCAAGAGCGTCGCTACAATGGGTTCCACGGCGGGTTGGGAGGTCCGTAAAGCAAAGGGAGCCAAACAGGTATCCACGATATCCACACCCGCCCTAATGGCCTCCAGGTAGACCATGGAAGCCATACCGCTCGTATAGTGGGTATGGAGTTGGATGGGAATGGTGATTTCCTTTTTGAGTTCAGTGACGATCTTGGCGATGTCAAAGGGTGCCATGATCCCTGCCATGTCCTTCAAGCAAAGTGAGTCTGCACCCATGTCCTGGATTTCCTTGGCCTTGGTGCGATAGTATTCCAGGTTGAACACGTCGCCGCCCATGTGCCTTTCCGTGAGCGAATAACAAATGGTGCCTTGGAAATGCTTGCCGTTCGCTTTGATCCTTTCCACGCAGGTCTGGAAGTTACGGAAATCATTCAAGGCATCGAAGACCCGAAAAACGTCGATGCCCACTTCGGCGGCCTTGTCTACGAATAAGCGGACCACGTCATCGGCGTAATTTCGATACCCCACCAGGTTCTGCCCCCGCAGCAGCATGGAAAAGGGGGTTTTCTTGATGTGTTTTTTCAGTTCTCGCACCCTCTCGAAAGGGTCTTCAGCCAGAAAGCGGTGCATGCTGTCAAATGTGGCGCCTCCCCACACTTCCATGGCCCAGAAGCCCACCTGGTCCATCTTGTCGGCGATGGGGAGCATGTCCTCCGTTCTCATTCTCGTGGCTAAGGTGGATTGATGGCCGTCCCGAAACGTATTGTCCTGAATCTTAATGGGGTTCTTGGGCCCACCTTCCAAAAACGCGTTCATCTTAAACCTCCCTTATTTATGATAGCGTAGCTTTTCAAAATACGTCGAAAAGGGCGCGGGACGCTTTTTTGCAACACCACTGTGTTGCGCTGTGGCTCTTTCCCTTTTCCGAAGGGTGGTCCGACGCCCTCTCCACTGATCACTCCAAGTTTGAATATGCGCTTCTTACCTTTACCTGTCAATTATATTCCCGGACAAGCCTCCCTGACAGGCACATTGCCCATGGGTTCCTGGCCGCGCCCCTGCACCCCCATCCGGAGCTCTTCGAAAATCGCCCGGAGATTACAACAAATCATGGCTTTTGGCAATCACAAAAAGCCCTCCTTAAGAAAAGATTTTTCTTTGATTTTGATGAGTTGTGTTCGCCTCGCCATTTTATCGGGCCGAAGTTTTTAGCGAAGGCTGATCATCATTGCAGCCCCGGAGAAGCGGGATTTCCGCTTCGCCCAAGAAGCCTCCAGTGTGTTCTGGCGAAGGCGAAAAATACTGCGAAAGCCTCAAAACTTAAAAGTCTTGCACTCGCTTGTTGAGCTGGGGAAACATTAAATTTGGCCCAGTCAAAAAATCGGGGCGCACCAATTTCGACGCCTTTGGCGTTGCCTGGTTTTAAGTCCTGTGTTAGTCTTTTGGTAGGAATTTACGCCCCATTTCAGTTCTTAAAGGTCTGAGAGAAAAAGGATCATGCCCATTTACGAGTATGAGTGCCGGACCTGCCAAGCGCAATTTCAGTGGCTGGTCATGAAAACCGCGGAGCAAAAAGGACTCTCTTGTCCGAGCTGCGGCAGCAGAAAATTAAAGAGACTCATATCAAGGGTAGCTTACCACGTTTCGGAGCAGGACCGGCTCGATGCCTTTGATTCCAAGGCCGTCAAAAGCGACGCGTTTTACAGAGACAGCCGCAATATTGGCCTTGCCGCAAAAAAGAGGGCCCAGAAGTTGGGTGTTGACCTCGGAAGCAGCTTTGAGGAGAAGCTGGAGAAGCTCAGAACAGATCCCGGGAGCGTCATCAAGGACAGTGAGTAGGGGGCCACCTTCTGGGATAACTAAAGTGGACTAAAATGAGTTAAAGTATCTAAAATTGTCCTTGAGAGATTCCGCAAGAAAAAGATTTTCCACATTGGATCAATCAGGGGAAAGAATGGACATGTCTCATAAGCGGACTGGAAATCGGGAAGGGGAGGTTTTGCTCATTTATTACGAGGATGAACCGGCAGTCTACGCCCGAATCGAGACCATTGTGCCTGATAAGAAAAAGGACTGGTACCAGCTGACATTGCTGGTATTGACTGTACCCGCTCAAGTCGTGACCTGGATCCTGCGGGAAGAATATATTGACGGGGCCCCTTTTACCATGGGCGGTCGGCCTGTGAAATTGGAGAAGGTCGGTCCTGTGACGGGCACGGAAAGGCTTGGGGAACCAAGAGAATCCCCAGAGCCAAAGGGAAGCGAAAAACCCGCCAAGGTGATCCCCTTCAAGAAATCATCATAAAACCGAAGAGGCGGAACGACGAGGAGACTATTGACGGTTCTTTTGCTGCGCCTCATTCTGGCTGTTTTGCTGGCTTTTCTGATCGGACGGTTCTTTTTCCCCGGCGCGTCGATCTTTAAGATTTTAGGATTTGCTGCAATCATGCTTGTCTTGGCCTATCTATTTGAATACACACGGAAGAAAGACAAGGGAGGAAAAGATGGCACCTAAGAAATATGTGTTTGCATTTGAAGAAGGGGACACCAAGAACAAGAAGCTTTTGGGGGGCAAAGGGGCCAATCTCTGTGACATGACCCAGATAGGCCTTCCGGTTCCCCCTGGATTCGTCATTTCCACAGAGGCGTGTCTTGCGTACCTGGCCCAGAAGAAGAGGGGGCTCCAGCCCCAACTCATGGAGCAGGTCAGGGACGCCATGGCAGATCTGGAAAAGAAAACGGGAAAAGGCTTTGGTGATCCCGGCAACCCCCTTCTTGTTTCCGTGAGGTCAGGCGCTGCTATTTCCATGCCCGGCATGATGGATACGATCCTTAACCTCGGTCTCAACGATGAGACGGTGAAAGGCCTCATCAAAATGACCAAGAATGAACGGTTCGCATACGATGCGTACCGCCGGTTGATTCAGCTCTTCGGCTCTGTGGCCCTTGGAATAATCGATGAAGATTTCGATAACATATTCAATAGCATAAAAAATAAATATAAAGTAAAAGATGATGTACAACTCGATGCCAGGGCGCTCAAAGACGCATGCGACGGCTTTTCTGATTTGGTGAAACAGAAGACCAGGGGTCCCTTTCCGCAAGAGCCACTGACGCAGCTGGAGATTGCCATCGAGGCTGTCTTCAAATCCTGGATGGGAAAGAGAGCGCTGGATTACCGCAGGGAATTCAATATCACACCCGACATGGCGGAAGGAACAGCGGTGAATGTTGTGACCATGGTCTTTGGAAACCTTGGAAACGACAGCGGCACAGGCGTTGCTTTCACCAGAAACCCGGGTACTGGCGAAAACCGCCTTTTTGGCGAATACATGATCAATGCGCAGGGGGAGGATGTGGTGGCCGGCATTCGAACCCCAAAATCCGTCGGCAAACTGAGAAGAGAAATGCCCGAGGTCTATCGGGAATTGGAAGGCCTCCGCCATACCTTGGAAAAACACTATCGGGAGGTGCAGGACTTCGAGTTCACCATTGAGAAGGGCAAGCTCTATTGTCTTCAGACAAGAAACGGTAAGATGAATGCGTCTGCTTTTATCAAAACCTCCATCGACATGGTCAATGAAGGGCTTATTAGCGAGCAGGGGGCCCTCCTCCGCATCCAGCCGGATATGCTGGCCCAACTTCTTCATCCGAGACTCGATCCCAAAGCAAAGACCGCGGTTCTGGCTCAGGGATTGCCTGCTTCCCCAGGGGCTGCCTCCGGCAAAATGGTTTTCGATGCAGACAGGGCTGAAAGCAAGGCAAAGCTCGGTGAGAAGGTGATTCTCGTGAGGGAGGAGACCAAACCGGACGATATCCATGGTTTTTTTGCTTCCCAAGGGATATTGACCAGTCGGGGCGGCAAAACCTCTCACGCCGCTGTTGTGGCAAGGAGCATGGGCAAGCCATGTGTTTCCGGTTGTGAGGCGATCTATATCAATCAGCCCGCCAAGGAAACGATCATATCAGGGCGGACCCTTCGGGAAGGGGATGTGATCACCATCGACGGCAGCACGGGGAATGTCTACGAGGGCACTGTGCCTACGGTGGAGCCGGAATTCGTGGAGGATCTCCTTGTCCTGCTGGAATGGGCCGATGACATCGGCGAACTGAAGGTCATGGCCAACGCTGACACCCCAGAGGCGGCCGAAAAAGCGAGAAAGTATGGCGCCATGGGGATCGGTCTCTGCCGCACGGAAAGGATGTTCAACCAGCCCGAAAGGCTGCCCGTGGTGCAGGATATGATTCTTGCGGAAACATCCGAGGAGAGGCAAAAATACCTGGATCAGCTCATCCCATTCCAGAGAGAGGATTTCAAAGAGATCTTTAGGGTCATGGGCGGGCTCCCGGTCACTGTAAGGCTTCTTGATCCCCCTATCCACGAGTTCTTGCCCCGCGAGGAAGAGCTTTCCAGGGAAATCACCCATCTCAGGGATCTGAGAAACACGGTAGATGGCATGGCCAACTTGCCGGACACCCTGAAGCTCCTGGACCCCGGACTTCACAAGAAATACGCTGCGAACCTGGAGACCATTACCCATGGTCTTGAAGAACTCAAGGGCAAACACCTGGCCGAGGCGCTCATTACGAACAAGGAAGCCATCCTCCAGAAGGTGAGAGCCCTGTCAGAAACCAACCCCATGCTCGGACACCGGGGCGTCAGACTGGGTATCACCTATCCTGAAATTTACACAATGCAGATCAGGGCGATACTGGAGGCCGCTGCCGAGTACATCAATGAAGGAGGCCGCGTAGCCCCTGAAATCATGGTCCCGCAGGTTTGTACGCTTCAGGAGTTGGTGTTTGTCCATAATCATGTGGTTCAGATCCATAAAGAAGTGGAAAAGAAATTCGGCATCAAAGTCCCGTACAAGTTCGGCACCATGGTGGAGGTGGTGAGGGCCTGTATGAGGGCGGGCCGCATTGCCGAACTGGCCGAGTTCATATCCTTTGGAACCAATGACTTGACCCAGGCCACCTTTTCTTTTTCCAGAGAGGATGCGGAAAACAAGTTCCTGCCCCTATATAACGAGCGTGGCATCTTGCAGCACAATCCCTTTGAGATTCTAGACATCAAAGGCGTCGGACGTTTGATGGCTATCACTGTGGAGTGGGCCAGAAAGACAAGACCCGAGATGAAGGTCGGCATCTGCGGTGAGCAAGGAGGACACCCTGATGCTATCCGCTTCTGTCATCACATCAAGTTGAGCTATGTGTCCTGCTCTCCGCCTCGCGTACCCATAGCGAGGCTTGCTGCGGCCCATGCCAAGCTGAAGGAGAAAGACTATCAGTTTGTGTGATCCAAGGATGCCGATGGGCAAAGCAGACTCCGAGCCATTGAAATTTGAGCTGCCCCGGGGGATCAGGTATCCTATGGTTAAATGGTCACGGCTAGGGACCGAAGCGGGACAGTTCATAGACTCTCTGCGCAAGCTGGGAAAGGCTGTCGGAAATCTCCGCTTGCTCGTCTTCCAAATCCGGGCGCGCCCTGAGAACTTCCTTCCTAATAAAGTCCAGAGCGTTTGTGAAGTTGAGTCGGGATAGGGCGCCGATGTGCTCCACAATGCCCAGCTTGTGGAACCGCTTGCCGAGGTAGGTCATCTGTTTCAGCAGTTCCTCTGTTTTCCCTTCCAGATCACGCCGCTGAGCAACGGTCTTGCAAGCAATCCAGTAAGACTCGAGGTACGTTTGGGCCAGGGCGGCCCAAATGGGAAGCTTTTCGAAGCCGAGCTTGGTGACCTTGTAGCCACCACCGTCTTCGCCGCCGCTGGACAAGAAACGTGTGCTGAGGAAGTAGGAGATTGCCGGTTCCACTGTCTCGCCGAAATCCTCCTCCTCAAAGACGAACTCGTTTCTGAAAAGATTCTTGAGAAAGAAACAGTCCGCTTTGATTGTCTCGATGCGTTTCAAGTCTTCCTGGCCGCTCATGAGGGAACATGCCACAAAAGCATGGAGGATGAAAAAGTGGATGATACTGTTCTTGTAATATTCCAGTTCGACTTTTTTGTCCTCTTCCACAAAGTAAAAGATCTCTTCGTCACTGTCTCCTCCCTCCAAAGAGTCCACCATCTTCCAGTTGATCAAAAGAGACAAGGTTTCCTGAACGGCCGATGAAGGGTCGCTGAGGGTGGCTGCTATCGGGATCTCGCCTCTTTTCAGAAACTCCAGGAGTATATCCACCGTTTCAATCAATTCGCTCAGGAGGAATCCCTTTCGGTGATTGCTTAGAATCGCTGTGGCAACGAGGGAAAGGGGTGTAACCAGAGAAGCCTCATTGATGGCTCGCACCAGGTGAAAGGCCAGGCCCTGAAGAGCCTCAGATTCTGATGATTGCTTTTGTGTCAGGTAATCGTTCAGCGAAAACGGCTCGGCAAAGCGCAAGTAAATGGTGCCATAGCGCTTGTTCAAGAACCGTCTTGCCCCGATAATCTTGCCCAAACTTTCCTCCTCCTTTGAACCCCCTTCCATTTCCTTGATGTAGGACCCTTCCTCGATGATCCTATCGTAGATAATTGCCGCGGGCACAAATATCAGGTCCTGACAGTAACCTTCTTGATGGGCCTGGAGAAGGATCGATAGAAAACCTGTTGTGGGCAGAACCAGTTTGCCGTTCCGACTCCGTCCGCCCTCGATGAAGAACTCAATGGGATGGCCCTCCTGGAGCAATGCCTTGATGTACCTTTTGAAGACCTCCACATAGAGTTTCGCCTGCTTGAAACGATATGAACGGCGGATAAAAAAAGCGCCTGCTTTTCTGAAAATGTGTCCCATGGGCCAAAAGGCGAGGTTCTTGCCTGCCGCTATTCTCGGCACATGCATGTGATGGTTGTAGAGAATGTAATTGAGAATCAGATAGTCGATGTGGCTCTTGTGGGAGGGCACAAAGATCAAAGGTCCTTTCCGCGCCCATTCTCTGACATTGGCCAGCCCGGATGGGTCCACATCGATTTGCTCGAATATCTTCTTCCAAAGCCAAGACAAGGTGAGGTGGAAAAGTTGGACATAGGTGATGTTGTAGTCCGCAGCAATCTCGTCAAAAAAGTCGCCCGCGTTCTTTCGGAGTTGGCGCACAGCCGTTTTCTGAGCAGAGGCCATGTTCTCAATTTTTTCCCTGACCCGTTGGTCCATGAGCACGACTTCTTTGAGCTGCTGCCGGGATTTCATGATTGGGCCGAGAACAATTCTTTTCTGACCGTCAATGCTTTCAATGAGGCTATTTCTAATCTCCGCAGCCATGTCAGAGACCGGTATGTCCGGGTCTCGGCTTTCCAGAAAGGCCTTCAGATTCAAAGGCTGACCGAAGTCAATGAAGGCTTGGCGGTGATGTCTGAAGAAGAGCACGATCTTCCGAATGATGCCCGGATTGTCCTTGTATCCGAAAAGGATATCAGTCAGGCTCGAGTAATCCTTTTCAGGCGTTTTTTTGTAGAGAATGACTTCAGGAACAATAAAGATGGGGCGTTCCACTTCCCTCTGGACCTCGACAAGAAATTGGAGCGGGTCCTTTTCAGCATGGATAAATTTTCTCACAAAACGCTTCGGGTCGATGAGGAAAACGAGGCCGGTGGTTCCTTTTCTTATGGCTTTCTTGTAAAAGCCTGTCTGGTATGGGTTGGGCCGTCTGCCGTATTTGAACAGAAAGGCGAGCTGCGAGAAAATTAGCTTTACAAACTGCTTGAACGGTAATAGCATGGAAATGTTGAGGTCAAAGGCAACCTTGGGGTAGGGGAGCCGCCTTCTGCGAAAGTTATAATGACAAAGAAGGTAGTCCAGCCTCCCTCTGTACTTGATCGCATAAACCACATTGCCTTCCTTTTGCATCTGTTTCAGGCCCAGCTTCATATTTTCGTCGAGATTGACTTTCTTGAAGAGCCTGTACAGAAACCACGTCAGGAAAAAGCCTGGCTTATGATCAAGCACATAGGGGTATATGGGCTTATCCTCAGAAGCGTTCATCAAGATCACCTGTCTGGATTGTTCTGATTATAGATAAAGGCAATGCAGGTTTCAATCAAGCTTTTTATCCCTGGGCCCGGCGTGGTCCATTTGCCGCCCTCTCCTTTGAGAAAAAACGCCATAATACCCTGAATTTCGGATGGATAGCTTCACTTAATGGTGCGCTGAGGGAAACTTGTGTTGACAAAAGAAAAGGGTTGTTTAAGATAAGTGGAAAGGGAGAACAGGGAGGTAAACATGCTTAGGCCGATGGTCATCTCTGGCTTGACCGTTGATCCGCTCACGAACAGTCCCATAGTCATTCTGAAAGAGGTGGATGGGGACAGGACGTTGCCCATATGGATCGGCCTTTTGGAGGCTACAGCCATCGCGAGCGAGCTGGAGGGCATCAAATTTTCAAGACCGATGACCCACGATCTCCTGAAAAATATCATGTCCTTGATTGACGCAAAGGTAAAGAAGGTCGAGGTGTGCGATCTGAAGAACAACACCTACTATGCTTTGATATACATCAACCATAAGGGAAAGGAGATCTCCATAGATGCCAGGCCTAGTGATGCCCTTGCGCTGTCCCTGAGGGTGGATGCGCCTATCTTTGTGGCTGAAGAGGTGATCAACAAGTCCACGCAGATTGACCTGAAAGCCGAGCCTGAGGACAAATCAGAACAGGGCAAGAAGTGGCAGGACATTCTGGAAAAACTGAATCCGGAGGATTTTGGAAAATACAAGATGTGAAGCGCCTGAGTTGTCCGATGTGAGCGGGTTTTGTCAACGCCCGCAGGTTGCTTGAAAGGGTTTCCTTCAGGCCACGTTGGATAACTGAGGCTTTTTGATTTCTGAGGCAAAGACAAATTTTATGATCGATCTTCACACCCATTCCCTTTTCAGCGATGGAGAGCTCATTCCGTCTGAACTCGTCAGACGCGTTGAAACCCTGGGTTATGCTGCAGTGGCCATAACAGACCATGCCGACTCTTCCAATCTAGACCACATTATCCCTCGTATTGTTCAAGTCGCGCAGGATTTGAACAACGTCCAACCAGTCAAGGTCATCCCCGGCATTGAGCTTACCCATGTTCCTCCAAATCTGATCGGCGTGCTCGTGAAGCGTGCCCGGGAGTTGGGCGCGAAACTCGTGTTGATCCATGGTGAGACGATTGTGGAACCTGTGGCTCCCGGAACGAACCGGGCCGGCCTGGACGCAGGGGCTGATATTATTGCGCACCCTGGACTGCTGAGCCCCGATGAGACCCGGATGGCAGCCGAAAAAGGGATTTTCCTTGAGATCACTGCAAGGAAGGGTCACAGCCTTGCCAATGGTCATGTGGCCAGGCTGGCAGCTGAAATGGGCGCTAAACTTTTGCTCAACTCGGACGGCCATTCGCCGGGGGACTTTATGAGCGAAAGATTTGCACGAAAAGTGGTGGAAGGCGCAGGGCTTCTCCCTGACTCTCTTTCCCAACTCCTGGCCAATGCCCGTTCCCTTTTGGAGAAAATTGGAATCCCTCTCTGATCTTTGCTTTTCCCCCAATGACCCATTGTGCTTAAGCCTTCCCTATCCGTTTCGCCCCCTACAAGTTTTGTTCCCATGTCACGCGGACTCCCCGATTCGATAGGGGACTCGGACCTCTGAATTTGCACGTGACACTGGTAAGGATTTGTTCATTTTGGTAAAATAGGGCCAATCATGGGTAAAAAAGAAGCGAAGGTATGTTTCAACCTATTCGGTGTGGGCATCGTTGCCTTCTGGTTGTTCATGATCGGCTGGCTTGTCAAGGAACGCCATTTTCAAGCCAACGGGCACGCAGGAGACCACAACCGGACCCCTATATCCATCGATTCAGTGCAAAGAGAATGGCGGGAGATTTTCCTAGAAGGCGACAAAGTCGGGTATTCAACCCATATGATCAAGCCTTTTGGCGAAAGGTATTTTATACAAGAGGAAATCGTTCTGAGGCTGAACCTCATGGGCTCTGGCAGTGGATTGTACACCCTTACCCAATGCTGGGTAGATGGGGAATTTCTTCTAGAGAGTTTCAATGTGATCATGGTTTCCGGGGTTGTGCGTTCCTCTATTTCGGGCCGGGTGGAGGATAGCGTCTTGGTCGTGGAAACAGGAGGACGCGAGGACAAACGGATCCAAAAAATCAGGCTCAAAGAACGGCCTATTATCGGCGCAAGTTTAAGTCAATTCTTCAAATCCCGGAAACTGCACGTGGGGGAGGTTTTCCGCTTCCCCCTCTTCGATCCTTCGGTGATGGCCCAAAAGGAAGTGGTGGTCTCGGTCACCGGAAAGGAGCGCTTGAGAATTCAAAAGATCACCTATGACGCGTTTCGTTTGGAAGCAGAGATGTGGGGCAAGAAACTCACCTTTTGGCTGGATGAAGCGGGATCCACTCTGAAGGAAGAAGGATTTATGGGGTTGACCACCATACGGTCCAGCGCTGCCAGGGCGCCCGAAGGCTTGGAGCGGGCAGGGGGAACCGACATCTATGAGCTTGTGGCCATAGAGCCGGACCGCCGGTTGCCCGATCCGACCCGATTAATCTATTTGAGACTCGAAGTTGAGGGCCTGGACCAAGCAGGCTTTGCCCCGGCCCTTCTCACCGGCGGGCGGCAAAGGCTTCAGGACGGCGTACTGGAGATAAGGCGAGAAACGCTTCCGAGCCATGAGGCGTATCGACGACCCTACACCGATTCCGCACCGGACATGAGCGTTTTTTTGGAACCCGAATTCAATATTGAAAGCGATGATCCGGAGATCGTCGCCAAGGCCCGCGAGATCTCCGGAGCGGACCGAAATCCCGTTTCTGTGGCACAGCGGTTAACAAACTGGGTCTTCCGCAACATCGAGAAAAAACCGGTTCTCGCCATGCCGAGCGCTCGTGAGGCTTTGAGAACCCGGGTGGGCGACTGTAATGAACACGCCACGTTGCTTGCCGCCCTGCTCAGGGCTTCCGGCGTTCCGGCCCGGCTCAGCATCGGTCTGGTCTACACTCGTGAGAAGTTCTACTACCATGCGTGGACGGAAGCGTATCTGGGGGAATGGATCTCCATGGATGCCACCCTGAACCAGATGCCTGCGGATGCCTCCCATATCAAACTGGTTGAGGGAAACCTGGATAAGCAGATGGAAATAGCAGGGCTCTTTGGTGAATTAAAGGTGAAGGTGATTGATTTCCAACATGATTAAGCTCATCAATCTAACAAAAATGTATAGAGGCCTTCGCGCGGTGGACAATATCAATCTCAAGGTGCGCGAAGGCATCATCTTCGGCTTCTTGGGCCCAAACGGCGCAGGCAAAACCACCACCATTAAAATGATGGCCGGTGTTCTCAAGCCCACCGCAGGGCACATTATAATCAACGGTATGGACATGGCCAAGGAGCCCTCTGAGGTGAAGGCGTGTACCGGATTCATCCCTGACCGTCCTTTTATCTATGAGAAACTGACCGGCTCTGAGTTTCTCCATTTCATGGCTGGACTTTACCGGCTGGATCATCCCCCCGATCTCATCAACCGTATCACGGAACTTCTGGAGCTCTTTGAACTCATCCACTGGGCTGACGAACTCATCGAAAGCTATTCCCATGGTATGAAGCAGCGTCTCATCATGTGCGCTGCCTTGTTGCATCAGCCAAAGGTGCTCATTGTGGATGAACCCATGGTGGGGCTCGACCCGAAAGGAGCAAGGCTGGTGAAAGATATCTTCAGGGAGGAGGCCGCACGGGGGACGACCATTTTCATGTCCACCCATTCTCTTGAAGTTGCGCAGGAGGTCTGTGAGGAGATCGCCATTATTCAGGCGGGCCAAATCATCGCTACCGGAACCGCAGCGGATCTTCAAAAGAAATCGGGCGTGGACGGGAATCTGGAAAAGATATTCCTAAAACTGACCGAGGGGAAAAAGCTCGCTCATGCAAGGCCTCTATCCTCTACTTAGCCCAAGAATTCTCGGGTTCAAAAACGGATTTTTGCGCTCCGCGAGGCGGACGCGAAAAAGAGCCCTTCTTATGGGGGTTGTGGGGCTCGCCTTTTGGGCCCTCATGTTTCTTCTCTCCACCCGGGTTCTTATCTATTTTCAATCCGTCGAGGTGATCGGTGATCTGCTGGCGCACCACCTCCTGGCCATGGTCTTCTTGACCTTTTTCTCCCTTCTTGTTTTCAGCCACATTATTACAGCCCTGTCGGATCTTTATCTGTCCAAGGATCTGGAAATCTGTCATGCATCTCCGGCTGATCTGGAAGAGGTTTTTCTGAGCCGTTCCATCTATACGCTGGCGGACAGTTCCTGGATGGTCATCGTTTTCGGGCTTCCCATTCTCATGGCCTATGCCTACATTTATCGCCCGGGTCCTGCTTTTTATGTGGATCTCCTTCACATGGGGCTTGCGGGAATCGTCATTGCGGCGGGCATCGGCATTCTCTTTACCATGGTCCTTGTCAGTCTCTTTCCAGCCCAGAGAACGAAGGACCTGATTATGCTTTTGAGCATTTTCGCTATCGTAGCCCTCTATTTGATGTTTCGTTTCTTAAGACCGGAAAGGCTCGTGGATCCGGACTCATTTTTCAGTGTCACCCAGTACGTGAGCGCACTCAAGGCGCCGGACTCCCCCTATCTCCCAACGTACTGGATAACGGAGATGCTCTGGTACAGCCTGAGCAACGGGAAAGGAGAAAGCCGCCTTTTCTACGCACTGCTCATGTGGAGTACGGCCTCGGCTGTTGTCGTCATGAATCTCTGGGTGGCACGGGCCGTCTATTTCTCGGGATTTTCAAAGGCCCAAGAGGCCAAGCGAAGACGGGGCGGGAGGAAGGTTCTAGACCTGTTTGCCCACTTGCTCAGAAGGCCTATGGGAGATGACCTGGCATCCGTCATGGAGAAGGAGATTCGCACTTTTTTCAGGGACAACACCCAGTGGTCTCAGTTGCTCCTTCTTGGCGCTCTGGTGGCGGTTTACCTGTATAACTTCAGTGTTCTGCCCTTGGACATGAGTCCCATACGTCTGGATTTTCTCCAGAATCAGATCGCCTTCCTCAACATGGGCCTGGCTGGATTTGTGCTCTCAGCAGTCTCCGTCCGTTTCATCTTCCCTGCTGTAAGCTCGGAAGGTGGGGCTTTCTGGCTTCTTCAGTCCTCTCCTCTATCCGTTAGGCGTTATCTGTGGGGAAAGTATGCCTTTTATTTGGCGCCCATGGTTTTTCTTGGAGAAGTTCTGATCATCGCCACCAACTGCCTGCTTAATGTAACACCCTTCATGATGATCCTATCGGCCATCACCATGTTCGTGGCGGTTTTCGGCATTGTGGCCATGGGTGTGGGTCTTGGGGCCCTTTACCCCAGATTTGAGTACCAGAATATTGCCCAGGTTGCTACCGGCTTTGGAGGATTGATGTACATGATTTTCAGCGCCTTGTTCATGGGTGTGATCATCGTCTTGGAGGCAGGGCCGGTTTACATTATTTTCATGACCGATGTGAAGGGCACGGCGATTACGCCCATGGAGTGGCTCTTCATTGTCCCATCCTTTTTGATGGTTCTTGCCATAAGTGCCTTTGCCGTGTATAAGCCCATGAAGGTTGGGCTCAAGGCCCTCAGCCAGTACGAATAGTCGCGCAAGACGCGAGGCGAAAGGCATAAAAGGCTTAAGGCTCATGGCTTTACTCCGAATGCGGTCCCTGTGTCTTTCTGAAGGAGCATCTCCCCAAAAGGATTCCTCAGAAGCACACTCTGGTTTGATCTTTGAGGGTTGACGCCCGGTGAGCCCTGGCAGAATTTATCGTTACCCCATCCGCCTCGGTTTGTTAAACCCTCAAAGATCAAACCAGCTCCTCCGAAGATCATGGAGATGCTCTTGAAGAAAGAGAGTGGGACCGCAAAGGCCTTTCTTGGTGGAATTTCTTTTGTCAGATATCCCCTTTCGAAAATGGCCATGGCCCTAACCAGGGACCATGACCCGGGTTGGTAAAAGGTGTTTGACTTCGAATACGTTGGCAATCTCCACATCCATTCTCAGTACTCCGATGGCGCCGGCACGGTTTCGGAGATAGCGGCAGTCGCAGCGCAGGTCGGGCTCGATTTCATTTGCATCAATGATCACGCCTACGCGGTGGATGGGCTGCATCTAGAGGAAGAAGGCTTCTATGACCATGCCCTTGTGCTGGTTGGGCTGGAGATCGGGGTGCGGTATCATCACTATCTGGCCTATGACTTGAAAGAACGGCTACGCCAGAACAACCTTAGCCCCCAGCAGGTCATAGACAAGGTCAATGGGCAAGGGGGATTCGGCTTTATGGCCCATCCCTTTGAAAAGGGCATGCCTTTTTCTGAAAAGTCAGTCGCCTACACCTGGAATGATCTGTCTGTAAATGGCCACGCGGGAATCTGCATCTGGAATTTTACCTCACGATGGAAAGAACGGGTTAGAACCGTGCTTCACGGTTTCTTCTTCTTGGCTTTCAAAACACAAACCCTTAGAGGGCCAAGTCGAAAAACACTCGCTTTCTGGGACAGCGAATGTGCGGAGAGGCCAATGGCCGCTGTCGGGGGTTCGGACGCCCACGGAACCGTATTCAAGTGGGGTCCCATCAGCCTGAGGCCATTTACCTATTCCTATCTCCTGAATACCATCAATATCCATGTCTTCCTCAACAACAAAATGCCCCAGGATTTCCAAAAAGCAAAGCAAGAGGTCTACGGGGCTATGAAGGCAGGCCGGCTCTTCCTGGCCCATGACAACCTCTGTTCGGCCAAGGGCTTCCGCTTTTATTTTCTGGCAGACGACGGCTCAGATCTTTACATGGGGGAGGAGGGCGTTTTCCATCCGGGGCAGTTCGTGATGGAATGCCCCTGGGAGGGGGAGATAAGGCTGATCAAAGACGGAAGATTGGTGGAAAAGTGGCGAGGTACAGAGGCTGTTCACCGGGTCACAGAGAGGGGGGTATACAGGATCGAGGTCTATCGACATCTCTTTCTTTTTGGGTGGCGACCATGGATCTTCACGAATCCTATCTATCTTCGATGAAAGATTGAGGAATTTAGGAATTGAAGAATTCATGGGACGCAGATGAACGCGGATTTCTATGACATAGCTCTCGCAGAGCACGTGGAGGGGCATGGTTGAATTATGTTGTTGTTCTCTTCTGGCTCTGTGTCTCGAGCGAAGCTTTGCGAGCGGGCGAGAGGAAATAAGATTTCTTTTTCGTGTTTTCGCTCTTTTGTGCTTTCGTGATGATCTTTTCGTTCTTTGCAGTAGAGATTGAGGAATCCCTACCTTGACAAGGCCTTGAAAGAAGTATTAAAAACGGATTTGAACGCCTGGGTGGCGGAATTGGTAGACGCAAGGGACTTAAAATCCCT
>Ga0180438_10003252_pt1 | contig 24853 bp, 31 predicted proteins | sample SS_ome_12_FD_132455 | JGI IMG/M metagenome (GOLD analysis project Ga0180438, IMG submission 132455) | Hypersaline lake sediment archaeal communities from the Salton Sea, California, USA - SS_3_D_2 metaG | ecosystem: Environmental > Aquatic > Non-marine Saline and Alkaline > Hypersaline >... | reverse complement strand
GGTAAAGCACCTATTTCTTCGATAACATCTTCTTTAATATACGGTTGCATATGATATTTTTTCATAGCTTCGATAGCTTTTTTAGTAGCTGTTTTAAATCTTCTCTTTACTTTTACGGGGACAGTTTTCATTTCCCCACCTATCTTTACCGTATGCTTAACCGCATCCCTAGAATCTACAAGTAACCCCAATCTTTTTGCCTCGCTTGGACGCGCCACCTCCATTAATCTTGGTATATCGTCTTTAAGTGTTCCAAATGTTCTAACAGCATCATCTAACGCTTGAGATAGTCCTATTCTTTTTGATGCGTATAATATTCTTCCAATTAACCAATCCCTTGGGTCGCTTGAAAAAAACTCTTTAACGACTGGCTTGTTCTTAAATCTATTTACTATTTCCGATAATGATAATGGCAAACCGCCCCTTGCCATTCTTTTTTTCCCGGCGGCTATCATTTTTCTTAATTCATTTTCATATCCATAACCACGATTTTTCATAAAGACATCTATCTCATCGCGCCTCATGCCTTTAAAAATTTTTACCCTACCCCTATGAGCCTGCACACCGCCCAATCCATTTTTTAATCCCGTACCCGTTGCCCCTGCTTTAATATCTATATTCGGAGTATAATGTTCAAGGAAAGCTAAGATGTCTCCAGCATCATCGCCAAGGTCTGCCGGTAATTCGGGGATAGCCCAATTTTTGAAATTTTTTACAAAATCAAACCCGTCTTTCTTTAATGCGTGATGCACATAATTGATATTATCTTTCAATTCCTTGATAGGCACGGCGTTCATCTGTTCTATTTTTATTATTTTTTTCCCAGCTTCAACTGTTTTCTGTGCCAACTCGCCTATCTGTGTTTTAAATTTCTGTTTATCTAAAACATTAGACAAATCACCAAGTCGTTTCTCTATTTTTCTTATAACATCAGGCGTTGCTTCTTGAACTTCAGCAAGAAGAACATTAAGCTGGTTCATGCGCTCCATGGCCTGTTCTCTAAGCTCTCTACCAACACGGCCTGGAACTTTATTATATCCCATAGCATCAGCATAATCATTGGCAATTTTTCTTGTATCGTCTAGTATATCCCCGAATTGCTCAATAAGTTTCGTAGTCATTCTAGATGTACGAGATATTGTTCTGTCCATCCACTTGTCTATGCTTGTTATTCCGGTATTGATAGTCAGATTTCTCACTATGGGAATATCTTGAAGATTCTTTGTTCTACCCCACATCCTTTCATTTATTTCTTTTGCCGCCCTGTATAACTGTTTTCTTTTTAGGCGAGCGGCTATTTTTTTAACTGGCTTTAATTCACCAATAAATTTCAAAGGTTTAGGTAAGTCTATTCTGAAATAATCAGCCATACCTTTTACCACTTGCTCAGATAGTTCTTTGGGGAACTTTGTAAATGATTGTATAATATCTTCTGTCGGAGCAAACTTAGCCATATTTTTAAACTGCTTAGAATTTTTTATAAATTCTAAAGCATCAGTATATCTTTTAATTTCTTTAGGATTAAGTTTTTCTGCTTTCCTTAAATATTTTGCTATGTCATCAATCTTAGTCGCGCCCTTAAATGCGCCCTTTGGCATACGACTAATAATTTTATATGCCTTACCAAACTTATTCAGCTTATTTATTTTAAGCATCCATAATGGGTCTAATGCAATACCGGCTGCAAGACCCAAAGCCACAGCAGGTAAGTCGGAAACACCGGCATCTATAAGTAAATCTGTATAATCAGGAAACGCTTTTTTACTAGATTTTTTAAATGTTTCAGGAAATATAGTTGCTACCAATTTAGCAGGCATCCACTCAAAAGCCCCAAGAGTCATGTGGGTTAATTCACCTAGGTCCGATAAAAATGGCAGTGCTCCCCCACGGGGATATTGGGGTAACGGTTGGCCTCCCGTAGGCTGTGTGCCGGTAACTAAAGATAGTGGTTTTGGCTCTGCCAATGCCCCTGCTTTAGGAATTTCATCATCAGACAATAACTTTCTTTTTGTTGTAGCCGGTTCTTCTAATGAAATTGTCTCAGTAGGTTCTATAGGAGATAATAATTTTCTTTTAGTCGGCAAATTTTAATTCCTCCGGTAAAGGAACTCCCATTTTAGGATATAAATATATTCTATACTCTTTTGATGGATATAAGGTATCTATTATATTTTTCATTTCTCTTATTTCTTCTTTCCTCTTAGAAGAATTTATCCAAAGATTATATGCTTCAGTGAAATATTCATCTGCTTTATCACTATTTCCTTTATCCTCGGCATCTTTCATTTTATCAATCGAAGATATTATTTTTTTATTTATTTTAACTTGTTCTTTAGTTACGGTCTCAGATTTTTCGATTGGTAATTTTGGCAAAATATCTCTTACAAATTTTTCAGCCGGTTCAGTTTTTAGTTCAGCAGTTAATTTGGGCGGCAACCCCAAGTCCCACATAAGAAACTGACCATTTTTATATATTTTTTTAGTTTTAGGAGATTTACCAATATAAGTTGCTAATTTATCAGTTTCTCTCATAATCTCATCTTTTTCTTCTGGTGTTAAATCTTCAAATCTAAAACCGCTTTTACCTTTTTTAGCCATTATTAATGTTCTAATTTGGCTTCTTAGAGTTCTTGATTCAAACTGAGATTGCTGTTGAATTTGTCCGGCGGTTAAAGGCTTCGCCATAGGGGCTTGTCTTGCTAATGCACCCCTATCAAATATAGACGCAGCTTCCTGTAATGCTCCCTGCTTTGCTATTCTCCGTGTTTCAAACAGACCTTTTAAACCACCCTTCTCAGCTACTTGTAAATCACCTATGCCACTTTCTACTCTTTTAAGCATATCCTGTAAGTTTTCTTTCTGTGCTTGTTTTTCAGCATCTAACTTGCCCGTAAATTCAGGAGATTCAAGCATATTCTTTATACCCTCAAACTGACCCTGTAATTCCTGCTGTCTTTTAGTTAAATATTTTTTTGTACCACCGGCTTGACCCATAAGTCTCTGAGCAAGCATACTGACTTCTCTTGGGTTAGCCTTAGCACCAGTACCAGATTCTATAGCCCTTGCTATTTGTTGTCCACGAAATGCTTCCATCTGTTCAGCTTGCTGCACGGCCTGTGGTACACCCCTCGCCAATCCCCTGCCTATCGCCTCAAGCCCACTTATAGGTCTTTGGCGTGGAGGTCTTGTAGCTAAAAACTGTTGTAATCTTCCTAATCCCTGTAGCATTGTATTCTCCTTATCCGAATAGTCCACCTACTAAACTACCACCGCCCATTCCACCAATCAAACTTTCTCCCGCTGTTCGGTATGTTTCCTTAATTTCTTCTTCAGTAGGCGTTTCATATTCCGCAAACATACCAGCCATTTCTACGGCTGCTGCATGGGCTTTCGCCTGCTCTGCCGCCATAAGCTGTTCATACCTAAGCTGTGCTTCGGCTTGCTGGCGCGCTATATCGGTCTCAAACCTTCCGAGTTCCCTTGCAGTACGTTGTGCCATTCTCTGCCCTGCACCGATTCCTATGCTCGACATACCAAGCCCTGCGCCCGCAAGACGTTCTGCCTGTAGCAATTCCGCCTGTCTGCCTGCTTCCGATATATCCTCTATACCAAGCTGTCTCATACGTTCAAACACAGCTTCATCAGGAGCGGTATATTCGTATGGCTGATATTCAGGGATATCTTCAAGGTATCCCCTGCGCCTTTTTCCTACTTTTGCACCAAGCAAATCCCCCGCTCTTGACATTATAAACTGTTGCAAGTTTTGTTGTTGGGTCTGCGTTGCTTGATATTCTCTATCAGCACTACCCCCTAAAAAATCAAATACCGGACCTGCTATTCCTCCTGCTATTGCTGCTGCTGTTAATGGGTCCATTTTAGCCCTCCTTATCTGTTCCTTTTATCTTATACCATAGAGTATGACTTCTATGGAAAAAATAGTCATCTGCGTTGTTCTGTGTGATTGTAAGCTGTATTGACTTGCCCCATTGAGCTGATGGTGTATATCTGAAATTGAGATAATTACCTGTGAGTGTTTTTGTATAATTCTCTACCGTTCTGCCCTCTACTTGAACCGCATAGTTTAATGTTCCGTTCCCATAATTCTCCGTCTGTAATTCCCTGAACGCCTGCTCGTAGTCCTCCTGTAGTGTTATCTTGCCTGTCTTTATCTCGCAGTCTATTGCGCTTGTCCCATCGGCTCTCTGTGTGATGTCCTCATACTGCCATACGAATCCCGCGTTGTCCGCTATGTATGGGATTTCATAATCATCTGCATCTTCCACGGTCTGTCCGCTGATGCCGTTGATACCAGTATCGTAGTAAAAGCAGTTGAGGTGCAAGTCGTAGACAATGCAGGTATCACAATATGTGTTTGAACCTGTGGGGATAAATAGGTAATACTTATCCTGGTAGATGAAAGCAAAGCTGAGTTCCTCCTGTTCTTTATTGATAGTCCTTATGATGGACTGTATTTTAAGGTCTGTTATTGTCTTTGGCTCGTAGCCTGCCATCATTTCAATGCCTTTTTCTGACAACCAGAATAATTTACGCTCGTACTCCTGTATTGTCCTGTGAGAAATAGTGCCTGCTCCATCACCACTCTTTATCCTCGCAATATTATAAGAAGGGTACACACCAGTAAGGCGGTGAACACTATCACGCTTAAATATAAATAGCTGTCCGTAGTATTCTCGTAGCCCTTTAATCTCATCGCCGTCATTCTCGTACACTCGTATAAAACGCAGAGTACCAGAGCTATTATCGTACCAATCATCATCGCTATAGAGTGCGGAGAAATATAAAAATGAAGGATTTGTTCCATAACCTGCTCCAAATATATGTCCCTGATATTCAGCGAAATATTTCATCTGGGGGACATAAAGACTTTGAGATGGTATAATATCAGTACCATCATTATTCCCATCTGGGTCGTATCCTATGCTACCATCTGCTGTACTATCTTCTGCAAATGTTCCGTCTGCGTCTATCTCATCTACATAATAATAAACAGAGCCACCTGCCTTAGTTCTATACCTTCGTATTTTAGCAATAGTTAATGCCTGCAACCAAGAAGGAGATTCTACTTCAGAGATTGCTATTTTTTGATTGGTAACTGTTATACTATTACTTTCGGGGCCGCCACTTCCTTTTAATGTTCCGGTTTCCCAAGTTAGTTTATATTTATATGTTCCTGTAAGACCTGTTGCCGAACCCACGGTAACTTTTGGAGCATTGGGCGTTCCAATATCTCTTACGGTATATTCATCAGAAGAAGTGGCGATTGTTAATATTTCAATATCAGTTAAATATCCAACAACACTTGTTACGCTTGACTCAGCTAAATTCGATAAAGCATATTTTCTTATTACTGCGCCTGCCAATACAACATATAAATCTGTTCCATATATAGTGCCTTTAAGGGGCGCACGATTGCCACCAGTTCCTTGAATTGCAACATAATTTAAATTTGTTGCAAGACGCTTATGTATTCTGTCATTATTTGTATCACAAACATATACATTTGTAGTATCAGATTCTATGCCAACAGGTCCATCAAATTGGTCATTTCCCGTTCCCGTACTTCCTACTACGACGCTAAGATTTAAATTAGACGCAAGGCGTTTATGTATTCTGTCATTAGCTGTATCAGCTACATATATAAAATCAGTACCGCCCACGGTAGAAAAACAAATATCTTCAGGAGAATCAAACTGGTCATTTCCTGTTCCCTGACTACCTATTTTAGACACATAACTTAAATCAGAACAAAGATGTTTTTTTATTCTATGATTATTTGTATCGGCTATCCATATATGAGTACCATCAGTATCTATTCCTTTTGGTGTATCAAATTGATTATCACCAGTTCCCTGTGTTCCAATAGACGCAACATAAGATAAATCAGCCGCAAGCCTTTTAACTATTCTATGATTTAGACTGTCGGCTATATATAAATAATCTCCCGACCCACAAATACCTTCAGGATTATTAAATTCATTAATCCCCGACCCCATACCTCTTATTTCCTGAACCAAAGAGAAATTACTCTGTAGCCTATCACCTATACCCTCTTTATCAGAGGCGGTATTTGCAAGATAGGCATGAACCGTACTCTCATAGCTTGTTTCTTTTCCATAGCTCATTACATTATTAACAGCATTGCCCATAATCATTTTATCGCTAAATTGTAAAACATTCATTATAGCATCTGTTATTTCACTTTTTATACTTGTCCAAGCATCGTCAACATAATGGTATATATCATTAACAAACTGAGACAACAATCTTTTAGTTCCATCAGCTTGCCGTAGCTGTGTAATCATGTTCCCGTTGCCTACGGCTATCGCACTTGCGTTCTGCTTGCTTGCACCATACCTGCTCATAAGAGTCCCATCGTCCTCTATCCTCATGTTCTTCAGAGTATAGAGTTCGTTATCACGCAGACGGGTCTCCCCTAAGTCTCTCTGCATACCGCCTCGGAAATCGAGAAATTTCTTAAACTTGTTCTTTCTCATAATCCTAACCGATATTAGGGTCTTCAGCAACCCTTCTAAGAAAATCGCGCTCATCTCTCCTATGAGATTGCAGAACGAATCTATCATCATCCTCAGCAGAAGAATCGAAATACTGCTTAAGCAACCCAAGAGAAGTCTGAGCCTCACTAAAAAATACCTTATTTCTGTCATCTTCCTTTTCCAAAAATATCCTTGCACAGGTTCTGTCAATCAGATATTTATCCATTCTCGCATCGTCATACACAGGATAGTTGTCGCTTGCGTTTGTCAGCGCGGCTAAGTGTCTCCAATACTTGACATTAATCTGATAATCGTCATCAGGAGTAGGCATCACGAGCATCTGAGCAAGCTGAGTCGTGGTCTCGTTATCATAATCAGCCGCGTTCTTCCATATCACAACGTATCTCGGTGCGCCTGGATATATCCTGTAGAACATCTTATGCAGGTAATCCATCTGCATGATGGACCTGAGATTGACCTGAAGGGGCGTATCCCCCTGCGTAACGGAGAGAATCTTATTGAAATCCGCAGGCAGAGCATATACCGCTTTATATAAGTAGTATTTCTTACCGCTCAGGGATTCCTGCGTCCAGTTACTCGCTATGGTCAACTGCGTTGCACTCGGACGCGCAGTTACCCTGTGGACATCGGCTTCCCCATCAATCTTGATGAACCAACCTATCTGGTCGGTGGTAAAGGCCGTGCCTGAACCCGTAACAGTAGCAGAGCCATTAATAACCGATACAGTTCCCGTGTTGTAATACTTTGGAATGTAGAACGTAGTATCGTTAATAAGCTCAGGAAACCTGAGAATGTACTCAAGTTCCTTGTAATAAAAGTTTAGATAACGGAGGATTGTGGTTTCATAACCTGAGTCGGTTTCACCAGTAATCCGCGCAACTTCGTCAATAATAGCGGCGGTGTCCATATCTTACTCCTTTGGGGCTTTTCTTTATATTTTATATTGTTCGCCCGCTCAAATACGTTTCGCCATTCATCTGTATGGTCTTTAATATGATATGTCTGCTTTACATGGCTATAAGCATTTAATCCCATCTGCTTCCTGAGTTGTTTATCCTTGATAAGTTTAGTCAACTTATCGTACCATTCCTTCTCGTTATTAGCGTACATCCCCGTCTTGCCATCATGGAACTTGCCGTGATACGGAGACCATTTGTTCCCAGTGCAGACAGTAGGTATCTTCAATGCGCTATATTCGTAATATTTGATTGCGCTCTTGCTGTAGTTAAACTTTATATCAGCCAGCGGTGCTATGCCTATGTCAAATCCTTGGTCGGCTATCAGCTTAGGTGCTTCTGGAAATTCGTTTGTCCCCGGCACAAATTTACGCCTCGGCAGTTCCTTGAATATCTTACTGTCGTATCCTACATGAACAAAATCCACGTTATCGAACTTGTTCATTATCTTCTTCAGCACGGGTATTATCATCTTAAGGTCTGTCTCATGTGTACTGCTTCCCTGCCAACCTATCTTTATACGCCCGTCTTTGCCTATCCTGTTCTCATAAGCCCAATCGTCCATATCAATATAATTAGGTATTACTGTTATCTTGCCATTGTATTTCTCATACTGCTTTTTAAGATATTCCGTGGATACGGTTATCATATCAGCGTTCCTTAGCATCGCCTCAATTATATAATATTTGTCAGGTGTAATATGTTTCTTAGCCGAGCTTTTAGGGTCTATGTTAAAGTAATCATCGTCCACATCCAATATTATCTTCTTCTTGAAATGAGTACGGCTCGCATACATCTGTGCGAGGGCTTCCTTACCGTCCACCTTCATAGTATATATCACATCGTACTTCATCCATATATCCGTCCACAACTTTACAGCGTCCATCTTCTCAGGATACATACATCCTTCGCCCATGAGCTTGCCATGCGTTTTTATACCGAGATGTCGCATGGGTGCTATGCAGCGATAGTATCCGCAACCACCATAGGTCTCGCGCTCTTTCCAATCTGTGTATATAGCAAGTATTTTCATACCACTACCTTCTTTGGATTCTCCTGTGTATAATGATAAGCCTTCTGGTCCTCGGCGGCATCCATCTTTTTGGGATTCCACCACCTCGGCTTATTGTCTATCTTGAACATGAACGGCGTATAAACCCTCTGCATAAGTTTCTTGCATTGGGGGCATATCGCTATATGTTGGTCGTTCATAAGCTGTATAAGCGAAAGTTTATATCCACATTGACAACTATATTCGTATGTCGGCATTAGAATCCTACCCCCAATAAACACATTTCGCCGTAAGGCGTATTGACAAAAGATATGAACAAATTATTTCCTCCATCAGTACAATTGAGGGCTATTAATGGTCCTCCTGTAGCGTCTATATCCTGAAACGTCATGCCCGTTATGTTGGCTGCTCCGTTATTCGTTACTGTAAATGCAGCCCTTGTACCACCGCTATCGGACTTCATTGTACCGCCGTTACCTGTAAAATCCGTGGCAGTAAGCGTGTTGGTATTATCAAGCTGTAACTCCCCGAGCGTCATGGTAAGTTGAGTTACCGAACCACCGCCTGATAATATTGCTTTACCAGATGCCTTATTTATTATTACATTATACAAATAATTATTGCCCTTGGTCCAATTTTGGGTACCAGTTCCAATAAATTCCCATATTCCATTCGGCGTTGTTGCAATACCGGAATTATATAAATCGCCTTTTATATATATTTTCTTGCTAGCGGTTATATCTATATTCCCACTGGTGCCAGTCCAGTTATTCACAACAACATCATCAAGAACATATAAAAATATTCCTGTTCCCATCGCCTCCTCGACATTATGCACCTCGTTACCATCCGTGTCGAAATCCGTACCGCCCGTGGCGTTCGTGAACTTTATCGTCTCGCTGTCGTGATTCCATGTATTGTCCTCAAGCGAGAACAATGTTAAGGGACGGAATTCCGCGCTTCCCGGCTCAAGGATTGCCCCTCCATTACTGCGTTTCTGGAAATATATCATTGAAAAAAGGCCCGTCCTGAAATATATGGTCCTCCCTGATGCCCCGTCTATTTTAAAATAAACAGCATTCGTGAGGTTGAAACCATTCCAATCAATCTGAAAATCATTGACTTCTACGCTTCCGGTGCCGTTCAAATCTGAGCTACCAGTCATTGTCACGTCACCGCCGCCATCGTCCCAGAAATTTATTATTCCGGTTCCTACATGTGAGAAGCTCTTCTGCGTGTAACTCCCGCCGGAATAATATACTTGTATTATGGCGTTCATCGCCGTCGCCGGATTTATGTCCAGCGAGTCGTTCGCTTGTGCAAGCATTCGAGTATTCCCCGCGCTCCTATTGTACGCCCCACCGTTCAGTTTTATCTTCTCGCAATACACATTCCCTATCGTTGTGGTCGTAAACCCGGCAGGCGCGAACTCGGGAGCGACAAATCTACTGCCGTTATGCGGGTTAGTGATGTTCCCGGAACCGAGCGCACGCCATATTCCTGAATTCGTGAGCCCGTTCACGTTAATCCCCATGTGACGCTTCCATTCGACCGTGTTACCGTTGTCGTCCAACGTTCCGCCGTTCAGGTATATGTCGTTGCTCTTGAAATTGTTCTGCAAGCTGTTCGTGCCGCCTGTGAAATCCACGCTCGCATTCTCCGTGAACCAGTTCGCGCCTGTGCCGAGGTCAATATCAGCAATCTCAAAAGTGCAACCATAATTCGCAAACGTACCGCCTGCCTGACTATATACAGAACCGTCTCCGTCAAGCACTATCGTGGTATCTGTATTCGCCACGGTGTTGGCGTTCGAATTGAACGCATCGTTTCCCTGATAAAGCACATATATCTTTGCCGTGCCGCCCCCTGTCTCGTTGATAATCCCGGTGCCGGTCGTCAGCTTGTTGCAGTATATGTCCTGACCATACGAGAGCGTCTGACCTGCCGCAACCGTCATCAACTCGGCGATGGCGTTCGCCTTCGTCGGGTTCGCTCCGGTCCCGGACCCCGTGTGATCTAATATGCCCGTTGAGTTGATCGTCGCGCCTGCGTCGAAGTCGAAGTTCAGGACGACAGTCAGCTTGTTGCCGGCGTCGGTGTAGGTCCCGCCGGAGTCAACGCGGATCGTCCTGCTCGACTCGTTTCCCGTCAGGGCGATCGCGTCGCCGTTCAGTATCGTAACATCATCGCCAGCACCAGGGGCTACACCTCCAGCCCAACTCGCACCAACGTTCCAGTTACCACCGCCAGCACCATTGGAACTTATATCAGACATAATATTAACCTCTGTTTTTTAATCTACGACAATGCCGTAAACGACAACACCGCTGAGTTGAACCGCGCTACCAAGCGTTATCACAAACGCCTGATTATCAGACAGGAGAAGCGGAGAATCAGGACCGAATCTCACAACCTCGCCTGAATTAGCGGCTTCTGATATAGCACCCGTAATAGCCGTTGACCCATCTTTCCATGTCGCGGTATTTGAACCTGCTGACTTGGCAAATACGGCGGCTATGGCAATTTTCTTCCCTGTGCCAGGAGCTGCTATAATCGTATGGTTTGTAGCAGTAGCTATATCAATCTTTGCATACAGCGGATATTTTATAGTTAACTGTGCTTTCATTATCTTCTCCTTAATCAAAATATGGACGGGGTTGAATTGCAACCCCGCCCATTAGTTGCCTATTTTAGGCAGTCGCGCCTGACTGAATCACGCGGACCCAGTTAGCGTTCAGTATCTTCGGAACATAAGCGAGCTTCCAGCCAGCGGTCGAGTACATATTGAGAGGATTCTCAGTACCACCAGAATCTGCTGAATGGACTATCACTTTCTTCCGCTCCCCTTCAAGGTCGGTAATGCCGTAGCCTTCCTGACCCATGCAGAGAGTGTAATGAACCGCGCCACTTGACCTGTTAGCCGTGCCGTCCACATCAGAGCGATAGGGCATGGTCGTGAGGACAAACCTCATACCGAACCACTTGCCTACCTCGCCCTTGTAGAGGTCGGTAACACCCGAGTATGTCTTTGCATCTACCCATGTAGAATCGCCAAAGAAGTCATACTCCGTGTAAGGCTCAAGGACAGATGCGTAGAAGCCACCGGCGAATTTCATCGCCTTCTCCTGCTGTAAGTCCCTGTACGCCTTTTTGATGTCTGTAGACGTAAGCACATCGGTTGCCGTGATAGCTGCCATATTAGCAGCCGTGGAAACCACCTGTGCCGTGCCGTTCACATACACCTCGTTACCAGTAAGTTCCTCCACCGTAGCCGCACACTGCTCCGCAAGTATAGGTATCCTCTGAGTTATTCCCTCATCAAGAGCCGTGAGAGAAACAAGCCCGGAAATCTTGACGTAATCGCCATATTCCGCGACAGTTGCGCTCACATTCTCTGCGCTGAGGTTAGAACCAGTGGGATTTGTGCCTTCCGTGAGAGCCGTGGTAGCCGTGGAAAGGTTCAGATACCTTGAGAAGTATATGACCTTACCTTCGCCCATAGGGAGAGGACGCTTCTGACCGAACTGGTCAAGCACCTTAAGCTCGTCAACTCTTTTCAGAAACAAATCGTCATAATAAGTCTGCATAAGAGCTGACAGATTAGATGTAGTATTCATTAGCTTCACTCCTTTCTTTAGAGTAACAACAGATTACCATGATACACGGGTTCCGTTGTTTTTGAACTCGGATTAATGAAAGAAAGGAGTGAAGTAAATCAGAATCTAATAGCGGTGTCTGATTGTTTCCTGTCCTGTTTCACGCTTCGTATGTTCCTTAGCAAGTTTCTCTCTCTGCTTGGGGGTGAGCTTTCTGAGCTGTTCATAGCTCATGCCCGATGCCCCTGAGGGAGATGGCGACTTGCCCCCGCCCTTCGATACACCAGCAACCAATTTCTCGGACTCTTTACTCATATTACCAAAGTTTCCTTTTGCCTCTAATGCTCTCAGGAATTTAGGGTTTCCCGTTTTCATCAGGGCGTATGTAAAAGGAGTTTCGGTTAATAGTAATCCTTTGTCCTTTCGTATAATATCTTCTACCTGAGACCTGACATCATCATAACCTTCAAGCGATTCAATCGCTGCCTTGTCAGATTTCTGAATCTCAAGCAATTTATCTTGTTTCTGTTCCTTCTTTAAAGTCCCTATTTCTTCCTGTACCGTGTGTTTTACCACTTCCTTAATAGCCGCAATAGGGTCTTTCTGCGATAATTCCGCTACCTTGTCTCTATCCAACTCGCTTGACTTGCCGGGGTCATACTGTTTCTTCACGATGCTTCCATCTTCCCCTATATCAAGCCCATGCTCCGCCAACTTCTTCTTCATTTTGTCGGCTTCGTTCTTGTTCTGCTGCGCCCATTTCTGAGCGTCCCTTCTGCGTTTCTCGGTCTTGTCCCTTTCCTTTTCCAGTTCCTTGATTTTAGCCTTGAGAGCATCGGGGTCATCCTCGTCCTCAAGGTTACTTACCTCCAAATCCTCATCATCCAGTACATCGTCGTTAGCTTGGTCGCCATCTTGGTCGATGTTTGGGTTGACATTAATCATCTATTCCTCCTTTCATTTGTTTTTCTAATTCAAAACCACCTTCAATGTGGTTTTTTACATGGTTCAATAATTCTATCCAAGTATCCCTGATAGCCCTTCGTTTAACAACTTCCTCAAGAAATCCATTATAATCTTTAGGAAGGGTATCGAAACTAATAAATTTATCCATCTGCTCAATAGCATCTTTAATATAGGATTCAATTCTTTTCCACCCTTCGGTTTGACACATCTCTTTGAACTCTTTTGCCGTCTTGAGTAATTCTTTCTGCTCATCGTCTAATTCCATTAAGCCCTCCCCATAGCTCCGGCAATACCGCCTATCTGTGATGCCTCAACTCCCGCAACATTGGGCGGACCAGCCCCGCCAGCCCTCTCGCCCACTTGCCCGAGGTGGGGAGAAACACCGCCAGCGGGGCCGATGTTAGGTGCTCCTATAAGTTGTTTCATCATCTGCTCGTCCTGTGGCGTTATGACCTCATCCGAATCCTTAAACCCGAATGATTCCCATATACGCCTTAACAGGGCAAACGTAAGACTTGCCATCGCCTGTGGGGGAAAGCCCCTTATAATATTTAAGAATGATATGAATTGCTGTTGCTTAATCATTTTATTCTCGGTGTCCATAGCCGTTATTATCTCAAACTTGTAGTCATAATCAAGGTCGCTCAACAGTAAGTCCCTGAATATGACCTCCTTGCCTTCCTTAATCGGTATCTGTTCAGCCCTTCCGAGGAACTGCTTGTCAAGGTCGTAGGTAGCTTCTACCATCGGCTTTATCACAAGCTCGCTCATACGGTCTGCTATATCTACAACACGATTCATACCATGACGCTCCATGCCTGCCACTTCCGTGGCAGTAGTCCTCGCCCGTGCGGGTGCGCCCTGCATTATCGCCTGTGCGCCCGTGGTATTCATAATGTTGTCTCTTATCAGCCTAAATAGCTGTATTCCGGTAGCCATTATCTGACCTCCGGCTGTTCTCAATGGTATTATATCATTCTCGTTCCTGACATCGAATACTTTCATGGGAGCGGCTTTGAGATGGCTCTTTAATGTGGGGCAACCTATGTTCCTGAGCCACATATTATGGAGCGTGAATGTGCCGTCATCTACCATCTGGTTCATAACGGTATTTATCTGCGCCTGGTCGTTCTTTATAAGCTCGCATATCCCTATGCCCCACGGCGTATTCGGTACGGGTATGTAAGGGCAGATTATATATGGCTTCTTCTGATGATGATACGGATTCCTTGATACCCTGATAACCACGCCGTTAGCCATTGTTATCACACACGGTATCTTCTTGCCTTTGCCCTCAAGGTCGAAATCGAGCCATAATTCGTATAGTTCCACGGGTATCGTAGATGAGTCCAACTGCTCAGGAGAATACCTCAAATCGTATTTCTGATATGACTTATCGCTGTTAGGTACGGCATCCCCGAGTGCTTTGGCGGGCACTTCGTCAAGGTTCTGGTAGTATCCTTTGGGCTTACCCTTGTCGGGCCCGCTCTCTATCTTGCCCTTCTCGTGCTTTTTCAGTTCCTCCATAGTGGTCTCTGAGCGTTCCATTATCATCTCAAGCTCGTCTGCCGTCTGTCCCTGACCTATGAGAAACATATTAAAGGGGTCTTTATTCTCAAACATCACATCGTCATATATCGTAACGCTTTCCTCTTTGCCGTTCCGTATGACTGTCTTTCTCTGATAATCCCAAAAGTATTTCATTATTCCTGTGCCGTACAGTCCTGTTTTGCGTATGAACATCTCAAGCGTTTTCTCAACACCTGCATTACGCCATTGTTTCTCGAACTTAGCCTTGATTACATCAGCCCTTATCTTAGACGCTTCTCGCTGATTCCCCGGTACTGGCCCTTCATACCTCACGTTGAACGGTGGTATGATAGACAGTATAAGCCGTTTTATACGGCTCACTATGGTCTCCACAGCGTTATGTGTCTCCTGAACGAACAGGTTAGCCGACCCCTTGTACCTGTCCTTGCGGAGTACACCCCTGTAATTCTTCTCGTACCTCTGCCAATCGGTACGCATATACGCCATCTCAGAGTTAAATCTGTCGCGTATATTCTCTATAATCTGTTTTCCGCGTACCTTCTGGTCTTCTGTCATTTTCTTTTTTTCCCACGCATAGGACATATTTTTCCTGATTTTTTTCTGCGTCCTATCCTATATTTTCTTTTTTGATATGACCCCTTATAAGGTCCAGTACCATCTCTTACGCCACGTCTATTTTTACTCATTATTTTTTCCTTTTCCGTTTATGCGGTTTCTGTCCGGTTGATGCTACGCAGACGGCATAAGGATTAACCTTTTTACCGCCCTTCCGCATTTTTGCCTTTACTTTACGAATACAACGCATGAGCTTTTTGGGAGACATTACTTTCCCCTCCTTACTCTTACGGGACGCGGAACCCATGTACCAATAATGCTTTTGTAGAATAACTCGCTGCCACGCTTCTCCTTGACTGTCCATGCGCGGTTAAGCTGTCTCAGGCGTTTCCTCTGCTTGGCTGCCTGTTTAGCGGTTGACGCAATCAAAGGTTTAGGCATTACTTACCCCCTCGGCGGATAATCTTTCCGTTCTTCTTTTCGTAGCTTTTGGTCTTTTTCTTGGGTATTAGCTTGGTTTTACGGTGCATTACCATAATCACTACCATTTTACTCGTAATTAACTATTTTGTCAAGTCCTTTGTGAAATTTTTCACTGTGAAATTTTTCACAACCATCTCTTATTATTTATAAACCATTTCACGGTTTTTTCAAGTGATTTTTCAAAGTCAATAGGTATCTTCCAGCCAAGCTCTTTTAATAGAGAGCCGTCCAACGCGTAACGGAGGTCGTGGCCCGGCCTCTGAGAATGAAAATCTGTCATCTCGTACTTGAGCGGTTTCTCCAATATCTCTGCTATCGTGAGTGCCATATCAAGGTTTGAGACCTCTTTCTCGCCCACTATGTTGTATTTATGAGCCGTTGTAGCCCTTGGGAGTATGAAATCTACGGCACTTGCCACGTTCCTACAATGGATGTAGAACCTTGACCCTGATACCGTCTTGGCCTTGTTAGCATGGATGGTTACACACTGGTTATCCCTTATCTTCTTAATGCACATGGGTATGAATTTCTCAGGATGCTGTCTCTCGCCAAACAGATTCATACAATGCGTGATAAATACGGGTAGCTTGTATGTATTGGCATACGCCAGGCATAGCTCCTCGCCCCCTGCCTTGCTCGCTGCATAGGGATTCGTACTCCTGTATCTATCCCATTCCTTGTACTTCTTCTTCTGGGGAGCAGGCCCAAATACCTCATCTGTGCTGAAATAGAGCATATTCTTTAGATTATCGGCTTTTTTTCTTGCGAACTCAAGCATATGCGCCGTGCCAAGTACATTGGTCTTTACGAAGGATAAGGGGTCGATAATGGAGTTATCTACATGGGTCTCTGCCGCTGTGTGCAGTATATAGTCCAACTTACCCGTTTCCTTAATTATACCCTCGCTTATCGGCTCTCTGATGTTGTACGTTATTATCTTTATACGTTTGTCATCAAAACAGTTTATATCCCTTAGCCTGTCAAATCCGTTGGATGCGTATGTAAGCGCGTCCAATACTATAATCTCATAATCACTATTCCTCAGATAATGCTCCACCAAATGGTGCCCAAGGAATCCACAACCGCCTGTAATTAAAATCTTTTTCATTTATTTACCCTCTATTTGTGGAATTATTTGATATAACATTTCAGTTATACGACTAACAAGACCCTCATTGTTTCTTAAATCATCTTCATGTAATAAAAAAAATATCCAATGAATAATTTCATGTAAAAATGTTATATTAACCATTTCATCAGTTCTATTATTTGATTTATCTTTTGGTACTATTATTATTTTACCTTTTCTGTAAGCAGCAAATCCATAAGCATCATCATTATCAGATATTTTTAAATCATATTCAATTGGTATCCTGCGCCCCATTAATTTAATTTCTTTAGGTATTTTCATAAAACCTCCTTATCGCTATTCTTGATATAATGCTCCACCAAGTGATGTCCAAGAAATCCGCAACCACCTGTAATTAGAATTTTCATTGTCTATCCTTTCTTATTTTTAATCCAAATGGAACTATACCATTAATTATAGATTTCCAATGTTCTCTTACTTCGTCAACTCCATGTTCTTCAGAAAGTAAAAAAGCTGCTCTTTTTTGTATATATTTCCAAACACTTTCTTTTATACTTTTAAAATTTTTTTCATATTGGGGATATAATAATTCTGTTATTATTGTTATTGGTTTATGTTCATATTTCCATGCTTCCTTCTCGTCCATTTTAACCTCCTTATTAAACTTTAAGCCATGAACCTTTAATAACCAGTATCCGGGTCTCGCCAGTAATGCTCCGCTACATCGTCCTGATATTCCTTTGTAGGGTCATAGAATGTAGGGTCGCTCATTACCAAGTACCTGAGCGCGTCTACGGAGTCATCTTTATCCTTCTTGGGCTTTTCCTTGCCCTGTGTTCCCTTAGTCATTATCCACTTATAGTTCATTATCTCGTCTATCAAGTCCACGCAATTACGACATATCTTTATCTTGCGGCCTTCGCCCCTGAATAACTGAGCCAGCTTCGCTATCCCGGCAGGTACGTCATTATTAGCGTCCACAGTAGGCACACCTGCCATATCGAACATCTCCTTGATGGTCTCCCCTGTATTGGGGTCTCGCTTATTCGTAGCAGGGTCTATGGTAGTCCATACAAAGTTATACGGCTCTATCTGGTCGCTATCCTCATTCCTGTGGATACTGAACTTACTGCTCCGTATCATCGCCGCCTGCGCCTGTGGAGACAGTTCGCTCTGTGATGTACCCCCGTATATATAAATATCATTCTCGGGGCTTATAGCGGCCCACAGGCAGGCAGTAGGGTGTCGGTAGCCCCAATCTATAGACCTGTATCTTGTCCAGTTGGCCGGGGGTTCAAACTCGTCTATCACATGGGTATCCATATCAAAGTCCTTGAATATCTTGCCCTTGAACACGTCAAACGACCCCATGACGTACCGCATCGTCCATTCCTCGGGGTTGTTCACTATTAAGTCCCACAGGTAATCCTCGGGCAGATACGGGTTCTCAAACGAATGGGCCATGAACAACCTGTATTCCTTCTTCGGATATTTGACCCATTTCTCCCATATCCAGTTATGACCTTCACTGTTGAACGCTATGAACGCCCTTCTCGGACCCTCCTTCTGCCTGAGCCGACCCCTGAGCAAATCAAATATTTCCTCCTCTATCTCCTCCGCCTGGTCAACAGCAAACCACCCGAGATTGATATTCTTGAACTTGCTCTTATCTTCCTCGCTTATAGCTGTCAGCGCACGGAATATTATCTCGCTCCCGTTCCTCAGCCATAGATGGTTCTCTGTCTTATTGAAATTCTCGATTAACGGCTTGGGACAGACATCAAGAAACATCTTCCTCGTGGTATCCCTCAACTCTGGATAAGTGGCTCGTCCTATCAATCCAAGGGAATTAGGGTACTCCATAGCAAGCAGTATCGCTTCCTGACATAGGGCGAGCGTCTTTCCGTCCCCGAACCCACCGCCCATAGCACGGAATTTGGTATCCGCAAAATGAAACTTCTTCAGCGTAGCTATCGGCTTGTAATTAAGTATTATCGCATTATTAGGTTTATCAAGATGATACCATTTACCGTCATGCTCAGGACAGGCACGTTTCCTTCTGAGAAACTTAAGATATTCCCGCCTCAGCCCGGTATTCTTAATTAATCCGGCATCATGCTCCGTATCAATCCTCATTTACACGCTTCGCAGTATTTCTCAACACCATCAGGTGTCTTGTCTATATGCAAACACCCGTCCTTCAGATGGACTGTAGCACCACACCGCTCGCATACGAACTTACCCGCCTTGTCAATATCATCAATGACCTTCTGAATCTCATCGCCCGGCTTGCTCATGTTAAGCCTCCTTTCATAGCATTATATACAATATCATTAGCTAAGTTGAATTTAAACCTTTTAGCCGTATCCAACACATTCTTAAGATTAACTTCCATCTTATGTCGCTTTAACCACCACCTGCAATACCGCGCCATCCTGCGGGCACGACTTTTCATACGCCGGTTCTCATCCCTATACTTCTTACACCACACCTTCATTCTCATGTGCTTTCTGTTCTTTTTACCGCCCTTAGCTTTAATATCGCCCATTTTTATACCTCTTATTTCCGAGTTTTTAGAAAAATTTTTATGCCCACATATAATATATATAGGGACGGGGGCGGACATCTCAGCACAACCCGTTCCATTAATTAATCATTATAGTGTATATATCCAAGCATTTATTATTATCTGTGTATAATTATACATCAGCTTTAACCCTTACTGACAAATTCCTCGATGCTGTTATTATATATATAGGTCTATTACTATCTAAACTATAATCTCCACTATCTAATATCTTATTTTGTAATGAAAGGGCATTTACCTTGACATTATCAGAGCTTTTATCATCACTAATTATATCAGCGCATAGCTGTAATATAGTGTCTTTACTGATTTTATCTTTATTCACTACTGTTTTAGTAGGGTTTAATATCAACTCTTCACAAAAAATACTTATGTCTTTATCATTAATAATTGAATTAATTTGGTATTTAGTGTTATAAGCCCTAATTCCTGCGCTTTTTAGTGCTTGATGTCCCTTGAACCCTTTGTGTTTATAGTATAGATATGCCTTTATTTTCTTAGCTTTCTTTTTAAAATGGTCTGGAATTGAAATTGATTCTATATCAAGCATTTATTTAATCTAATATCAATTATAAGACATTGTGTCAAGTTTTATTTAATTTTTATTGATTAATCATTCCGGGCGGGCGTTCCCTTGGCTTTTAGGTGTAAGTTTTTAAGTCCGAGTCAAAAGTTGAAGGTTAAATGATTGCTGTATATAGCGTTATAAATTGCGTGGACATTATTTAACTTACACTCTTGACAAGCGTTATTTTTTTTACGTTTTTTTCTTTTTTTATTCCCTTGCCGTATAACGATTTACACGCTGCCTGAATAAATCGCTAAAAAATCACTTGACTATTGCCGATTATATGCTATAACATAAGCGTACCGTTAAGGGGCGGTGCAAATAAATAAAAAGGGGGCTTAAAATGAGTTATCATATTGTAAAAGGAATTAAAATTAACGAGAAAGAAAAGAAGGTGTCTATAAAAGGGGCGGATAATAATGTATATCCGCGAGATTATGAATGGCACGAAAGTAATTATTTTGGGAAAATGTTACAGGAAAAAGGGAAAAATGCAGTTGAATTGGAAATATTCAGGATGTATGAAAGCGGAAATTTTCAGGCAGGAACAGAGAATAAATACACGAGAGCGTTAAAAATATTAAGGTATGATCCTGAATATAAAAGATTTAATTGGCAATGCGGAGGTATAGGAAAAGAATATGATGAAATAAATGAACGCAGAAAAACGGATGAGTTTACAAGGTTATTAAAAAAGGCATTAAAAACAAAATTACCTAAAACAAAGTACATCATTGAAAAATCTTATTATGATAATGCTGTTTATTTAAGGAAAATAACAAAAAAATCCGCCAGATGGACGAGGGAAAAAATAGAAGCAAAAGTTTTCAGGTTTAAGGAAGAATGTGAATTGTTAAAAGGGTGTTTTTATGGTGGGGATGAATGGTTGATACAACAAATAATATAAAAAGGGGGTAAAAGGGTATGAAAAGAAGGGTTTTAAAATGGTACTTATGCAGGGACGGTAAATCAATAATGATTTACTTATCTGGTGTAGGTCCGAAGGTGTACGGTTTAGAAATTGCCCGCCTTATTTTAAAGACGGGTTATGTAATTTATTAAAAAGGGGATTTTAAAATGAGTGCTTATGTAGTATCAGATAAAACAATTAATACAATTATTGCAGGGTTAATTACAGCTAATGAAAACGGCTATTTCGGACCGCTTGACCTGTTTTATAGGAACTATAACGAAAACTTGAAATTTAAAAAGGAAAATGCGGAGCAAATAGGAAATATGTTACTTGACCTTAATATATTTAGTGTTGAACAAAGGTATAAACGGGGCGATAGTATGACCAAAAACCGTGATTTATTTGTATATGATGAAAAAACACCGACACCGGACATGTATCATTTCATTAAAGCTCTTTCGTGTTATTTATATCAATCATGCGAAGGACTTGCGAGGGATACAAAACTCTTTAATGATTTATATGATATGAGAAATAGAATAGCGTATGTCATATTAAATAAATCTGAAAGATATATGGACGCTCCGGGCTGGGAATAGCCTTATATGGTACTTGCCCCGGTTCGATTCCGGGGTAAGGCAAATGGTATTTAAATTACAAATAGCAAGTGAGTATAAACCCCCACAAAAGGAAATTAATATAAACAATTTAACGGATTTACAAAATTTATATTATCGGTTTAATGAAACTGATTTAATTATAAATTTTAAAGATAAATTAATTATTATTTATGATGGATATTTAGAATGAATGATGTTGAAACAGCAAAAGCAATAACTAAAGTAATAATGTTGGCCCAACAACAAGCATTTGAAGGTTTTCCACAAGCTTTTAAATATAATAATAAAAAATGGCGTAAAATGAAAAAGAGACATAAAAAAGAATGGGAACTGTTAAAAAAAGAACTTAATATATAGGGGGTATTATGTTTGACGCTAAAGTAATTCAGGTAATTGTAACAGAACTTAAAAGGGCGGGAGAGGGCACAGAAAATGACCCATCAAGAATAATAACTCAATTTTGGGATTTTGACGGTAATTTATTAGCAGAAAAAGACCCCGTAAATAAATGCGATAATTGCAGTTTTTTAAGAAAATATAAAGAATATGTTAAAAAAGATAATGATAGTATTACAATGCACGACGTTAAAACAGCTTTAGAGGGCAATAATAATGAGTGAATTGCTAAATAAAAAGCGGGGCAAGTGCCCCCACTGTAACAGCAAAAACCTTCTACATAGTGAGTTTAATACTTATAATGATGTATATATGGGGTGGTATGATGTTAAATGCGAAAAGTGTAAAAAGAAATTTAAAGAGTTTTATAAAATGTCGTTTATTGGAAATTGGGGGCGAAAATGACAAAATTAATTCGGTTAAATGATGCTCGGAAAACGTGGATAAACCCGGATAATATAACAAATATAGGGGATGTAGAACCCCTTAAATATAAGGGAGCAGAAATAGGAGTATTAAGAATAAATAATGTGCTTTTAGCCTATACTGGTGAAAACTATATAGACCAAATGCACATTGATATTAATAGTATAATAAAACACATTGAAAGGATAAAAAAATAAATGAGTATGTTTGATTTTTATTTATATGGAAAATTAATGGAGGTTAAAGAATTAAACAGCGTATCTCCCGCAGCCTTTTTTAATAAGGGAAAAGCAATAGAACAAATAAAAAGACAAATAATCAATGAAATAAATAAAGAATATACCCCAAAACCGGATTATTATTTATATTTTGGTATAATTTCTGATGTTTTGTCATCTATTAAAGAGATAGAATGGAAAGATAAAAGATTTACTAATATAGACTGCATAACCACTAAAATATTAAAAAGGATAGGGATAAATAAATGAGCATTTATTGTGATTATGTTTGCTTAAATAGAGATACTTGCACAAATAAAAGTCAATTTATGAATTGTAATATATATAATTATGGTGTTGATAATACTTGTGGTTCATTACCCCAAATACAAAAAGAATATTATGATAAAATAAATAAGGAGGAGAATAAATGATATATTTTATAGGCACTGTCGTCCTTGCTATCGTTTTAACTTGGGGTATTTGCCATATTAAATTTTTATTTACAAGAGTAAGGCTTGAGAAAAATTACGATAAATTAAAACATGAGGCATATAATCAAGGCAAAACTGAAGGGGAGTTTTTCGGCAAACATAGGGCATGGAAAGAAATGTCAGAAAGGAGGCAAGGATATATCTGTAAATATTGTAGAACACCAGTAGCAAAAGCATTAATCGACGAAAGCAGGGGAATGCCGTTTACTATAGACGGGCAAGACCCTAATGATTTTTTTAACAAAATGGAGGAAAAATGAGTCCATTTAATCTTCAAGTATGCTGTGAATGTAAAAATAGTGTAAAAATACATGATTATTACTTTTTCCCTATGCTTATAGGCAAATATCTTGTTAAATCAACATCCTATTGGTGCGACCATAAAGATAATAGAAATAATATTGATGGTAGTCGCAAGCTATGTAGTATATTACGCACAGAAAGCACAGGATGTCCATTTTATGAGGAAAGGAGAAAAAATGAAAAAAGATGAAATTGGGGGTTTAATACTTGGGATAATATTTATTTTAATAAGTATATATTTTGTTATATTTGTTAGTATAAATTTAAGCAAAATACTTGATGAATTAAAATATAATATTGGTGAGCAGTTGAAGGAAACAAGGTGGAACACCGAACATATTGAAACTATGTATACGATTGAATATAATAAACGCAATCCAATTCCTAAAAATAAGCATTATTGCTCTGATTTTACCATAGAAATGGAAAGGGGTAATATTATATATAAAACTAATAAAAATATATATTTATATAATCCGGGGAAGTATGTGTTTTCAACGGAATTAAAATTTTGCCCCTTTTGTGGAATAAATTTACATGAATAAAATAAAATACCATAATTTTAAAAAACTAAAGAAAAAGTCATTAAGTGTAATAGCTCAAGGTCGTAATGCTTATGGTAATTATATATCTTGTACTTTAAATCACAACGGCAAAACTATGCCTGAAATACTAATACAACACGCTAAAGAATGCAAAGACAGGCTTAAAAACAAAAAATTAGAAGGGCCATTTTATTATATTATAAATAAACAAAAATTCTATGATGATGAAGGGAATCCCTATTATTGTAAAATATTTGGGTGGTATATATTTGAAAAACCTATATTATAATCGTATAGGGTGCCCTCGGGGGGCACAAATACTCGATGAAAAATAAAAAAAGTAAATATTAAACCGTTATAACGGGAGCCGGGGCACAGGTTTTACTAACCCTTTTTCCTGTGTCCCGGCTGTTTTAAAAGGGTTAAATATTTAAAAGGAGAATAAAATGAATAAAAAAACCGAGTTATTGTTTTTGTTGCCTGTGATTGCGCTTTTATTATCCTGTGCTCCACATTGGGCGTCTTTTCCAGAATCTAAAGTTTCTTTAGGTAAAATATTAGATATTGACTATAAAATGTCATCAGACCTTTTATCAACAACTATTATTACAATCGTAAAAACAGAAAAAAGAATTGTAGTATTTCCTATGTTTAAATCATTTCCTTTAGGTGTAGAAGCATATTATGTGCATAGAGGTGGCTATAACCAGTGGTTTTTAATTGAGGGGTCATATCATAAACATCCAATAGGTCGTTAAGGAATGGTACTGCTTTTTGTCAAAATTGCGAAAAAGAACAATAAAAAGGGGGATATAAATGAGCAGTAAAGTATATTATAAACTTGCCCGTCCTGACGGCTGGGACTTCTACACAGGCAAAACCATAAATTACCGCGAAAGCATAGGCAAGGTCGTCAAATGTCCAAATGGATTTAATTCTGATAATAAAACAAGTATGCTTTGCACTGATAGAGTCATTCACGCGAGCGAAACGCCGGAACAGTGTTTTATCGGTGCGAAAATCCCGTGTAGCGTCTAT
>Ga0180438_10003249_pt1 | contig 24865 bp, 24 predicted proteins | sample SS_ome_12_FD_132455 | JGI IMG/M metagenome (GOLD analysis project Ga0180438, IMG submission 132455) | Hypersaline lake sediment archaeal communities from the Salton Sea, California, USA - SS_3_D_2 metaG | ecosystem: Environmental > Aquatic > Non-marine Saline and Alkaline > Hypersaline >... | reverse complement strand
TTGATGCGGAAGTATGACGTGAAGGTTTATTGCGGCAGAACGGGACTGCTCAATCCCTTCGATTTGTTTTCTGACCGCTATCTCAGAAGGCTTTACGTGGCAGGGGGCGGAACGGTTTCGGCTCGCCTGCTTGATTTCGTCTTTGCGATGGAAAGCCTTGGCAGGACAGAGTTGCCCGGTAGTTTCAGGCCGCCGCAGTTCTATGAAAATATCGGCCCGCTGTACGATATGTATGATGAATTGGTCGCAGTTGTGCGGGTCGTTGAAACCTGCAAGGCTCACGTTCCCGAATCTATGGATGTTTCACTTGGCAGCGAACCGATAAACCTTGATGACAGCAACCAGCCTCCGGGTGAGCCGGAGTTTTCATTAACAAAAGTGGTCATCGAAGACTTAAGAACACGCTCTGCTATGACCGATGCACAAAAAGCCGCAAGGGAACTTATCAGCCTCGCTGAAGAGCAGGGATGGGAAAAAGCCCTTGACGAATTAAATCAGCGGTACGGTCGGCCGGATATTAACGAACCTGACGAATCAATTTTAGCGGCGGACCTGCAAACCCCCTTCCTGAGCCGCGAGCTGACAGGCCTAAAACGTATTGCCGAACAGGATATTGCCGCCACCGCGCTGGCTCTGGCGAACAATCCTATCGGCAATATGCTAATCAATAACAAAAAGCAGAACAAACTGTTGGTTGATAGATTATACACCAGGGCTAAAAAGACCGCTGCCGATGTCAACAAACCGGATGATGTCCCATTCGCTATGGAGTTCAGGCCGAGAATGTGCTGGTACGTCGTCCAGGACCTGAAGCCGGAACTCGCAACCAGGCTGCAGTACAGGAAGATTAAAGCTTCGGCGGCATTTCGACAGAACATTGTGCGCTCACAATCACTCGCTGCGGTGCATTACGAACCCCGTAATATTATCAGGCGTAACAAGTTTAAGTGGGTCGAAACCAGCAAGGAACAACAGGACGCCAATGAATAAAGGCAATGAGCAATCTAAACCAAAGACTGCGTTTTTGTTTGTGGTGGCTCTGTCGGCATGGATGATACCGGGTGGCGGTTATTATCTGTTGGGCGAGAAAAAACGGGCAACTGTTGTCTTTGCCGCTATTGTGCTGACTTTCTGCATCGGTATCTATGTCGGCTCTATCGGTGTAATCGACCCCGTTGGTGCCGTCCACTGGTATCTGGCACAAATGCTCAACTCACCTCTGGTGGCTGTCCTTGGCTATGTAAGTGCTTCGGGTGCTTATCCCGTCTATGGCAAACCGAGTGAAATCGGTCAGATATACACGAGCATATCGGGGCTGCTGAACCTGTTATGTATCGTAAATTCGGTTTATATGGCGTATAAACTCTCGGCCGCAAAGGAAACTTAATATGCATGTCGATATCCTGTTTTGTAGCCTGCTTGCAAGTTTTACTTCGCCGGAAAGCGTAGCAGTCGCCCCTTTATCTTTTTTATGGATGCTGCCACTTGCCGCTGCCATTGCCGTTGTTTACAAAGCTACTAAATTCAAATCAATTGCCCCTCTTGCTTTTACAAAGGCGTGTCTCGGCCCTTTTGCATCGATTATCGTTTTCAGCATTGTGGTGGCCGCTGCTTTGTATATAATTACATATTTTATTACCTGAATACTTCTTTGCTCATTCGGTTGGGTAATACGGCCTGCTGCGACCCACCAGCCGCAGGTGCCGGGCGGGTCGCTCATTAGCTCGTTGACCGGCCGGTGTTACGCTCCTCGATAATACCAAGACCGATTAACGCATTGTACGCCGCCTTCTGTTCGGTCTCTTTCTTGTTCCTGCCCCAGGCACTGCCGAAACGTTTGCGAGCAACTATTACTTCTACTTCGAAGCTCTTATTGTGGTCAGGCCCTTTCTCATCGAGCAGTTGGTAAATCGGTGTGGTCCCTAAATGCTGCTGGGCGTATTGCTGGAGAAGAGATTTGTAATTTCCCTGATGTGAATTCGCATCCATTCGCCCTATTATCGGCTTGAATGAGTCGCTAATGAATTTTTCAGCGGCTTCGAAACCGCCGTCAATGTAGATAGCTCCGACTACCGCTTCCAGAAGACCTGCTGCCATTGAGCCTAAAAGTGCATTGCTCGCTTCCATACCCCTGCCGCATTTCAAAAACTCGACCAGCTCAAGCCTTTTGGCTACCTTTGCGCAGACCCTTCTGGAAACGAGCGAGCTTTTTAGCTTCGTCAGGCTGCCTTCGAGGTATCGAGGAAAACGATGATAGACAATCTTGCAGATGACCGCCCCGAGAATGGAATCGCCCAGAAATTCGAGCCTCTCGTTGCTTAACAGCCGGTCATCGACCGACGAGGAGTGTGTAAATGCTATGGTGAGTAACTGCTTATTTGAAAACTCGTAGTTTATTACCTGCTCAATTTGCTGCAAATTTTTTTTGTCCATTTGCGAATCCTGCCGCAGGGGCGGATACCGAGCAGATTACGAATGCCGTTGTATCACAACAACGATTTTCGTAATCGGCTCAATATACTCTTTCAAGCTGATACCTTAATTACATTATGGCAGATACCGGCTCTCTGTCAACTTTGAACCTGATCCTCAGCGTGCTCTGCTATCTGCAGACCGGCCAATGCCACAAACTTGTCCTGTGCAAATCTGAATACTTCTGTTAAGCCTGTAACGCTGAAGATGCCTTTGGTTGCCGGAGCGACATTGGAAAAAACCAGTTGATGACCACAGTCAGACAGCATCTTTCTCAGTTTCAGAAGTTTCGAAAGGCTGGATGAGGTAAGAACGTCAACTCCCGAAAAGTCAATTACAACATCGCAATCCGCCCGGCTCCTGACCATTTCGGTTACGTTTTGCAGCTCGTCGCTCAGCCCAGGCTCTTCCGGAAGCTCAACCACTATGATATTGTCCGACCAATTCTGAATACCCATCGTTAACTCTCCTATTTATATGCCAACATTAAACTGCTGGCTTTATCGTCAAACGCCGGATGATAATTAAGCTAAACGACAATACCGCGGCTATTGCAGCCCGATAGTCCTATAAGCAGCAAAAAATACTCCACGCACTTACAAAATTACAATAACTCGGGACAGTGCCGCGGATGCCCGCTGAAATCCTATCGCTCCTTTAATCTGTCCAGCTCGGCCCTGCACATTTGCAGCTGGCGTGGCTCGGTTAATTTTTCAGCCGCCACCTCAAGGTGCCTTTTTGCTGGTTCAGGTTTATCCAGATACCGGGCATACAAAAGACCGAGCATAAGCTGTACCTGTTCGATATATTCATAGCTGCTGTAATGTTCGAGAAACTTCTCATAAGCCCGGGCGGCCTCGGCAGAGTTGTTCTCACTGGCGAGCTGATTGGCAATATCAAGGAGACTCTGACGCGATACGAACTGGGTACTGTCAATTTCCACAAGTTCCTGATATGCACGGGTTGCACTGTGAAGGTTACGGCTGGCTATGTAACTGTCGATTTGTTGTTTTAACCGCCTGATTTGCTCGGTTTTGGCATCCTGTGGAGCAAACTTTTTTACTTCTTTGGCATTTATGACCTTTGCTGCGTGTTGACCTGTGAAGGGCTCGCAGCCGGACGATACTACTTCGCGGTATCTGCGCCGGCGGTTCCACTGCTTGAGCATAGAGGCAAGGTCGAAAGTGCTGCGGGGCAGAAGGCCGATGAAAAGCGCAGTTAATACACCTGCGATGCCAAATGCATAGCCCGACAGATGTGCGTCGTAAGCGACGTGCGGTATGCCACGGCCTATAATGTTGTCCCAGACTATAAGCTTAAAAACGATAAAGTATAATGCCGGAACTTCAACCGTCCCGATGAAAATAAGCCAGTATAAAACTGTTATTAAAGTCTGGGGAAAGAGCACAAGGTAAGCTCCCGTTACCGCTGCAACGGCTCCGCTGGCTCCGAGCGTCGGCATCCCACTGGCCGAATTGAGCACAGCGTGACCCATCCCGCTGAATGCCGCACCGGCAAGGTAAAAAATGAGATACCATAAATGCCCCATTCTGTCGTTGACGTTGTTGCCGAACAGCCATAAAAAAAACATATTGCCGAAAATGTGCATAGTCCCTGCGTGCAGAAAGGCATAACTTACGAATTGCCACCAGGCCGGGTCCTTCGGGAATAATTGAAACCCCTGCGCCCATGGCCGCAATATCTCCGGACCGGTCATCGGATTTATATGAGGATAATACGTCAGCAAAAATATGACCACATTGACAACTATCAGGGCATAGTTGGCGTACGGCGTCCGCCTAGGTTGAATACTTGTCCTGTAAGGAAAAATCATAAAAGCAGCCCTTTTCTGTTTAAGACTTTGTAAAAATGAAGCACCTATGGTACGCTTTTAATCTCCTCTGTAAAGGATAACCTCTATGACAGATAACCGAAAGTACATAAAAACCCGGGTAAAGGCGGTTCGCAGACAGCTAAGACAAAAAAACCTCGATTGCCTCATTGTAACTTCGCCGCAAAACGTGCGATACCTCACCGGCTTTACCGGCTCTGACAGTTGGGCGGTTGTTGCCGGAGCCGGACTCTATCTGTTGACCGACAGCAGATACATCGAGCAGGCAAAAATGGACTGCCCCGGCTGTCAAAAAATTGAACGCCGGGAGCCGATGGCGCAGACCGTTGCTGAACTTCTGGGCCGCTTGAAATCTGTCAAAACCGCTGCGATTGAAAAAAATATATCACTCGCCGGGTTCGATGAACTGAAAGAACAGGTCAAAGCACCGATAAAACCCCAGCTTAACATAGTCGAAAATATCAGAGACAGCAAAGACCCGGATGAAATCAAACGCATCGAGGCCGCTGCAAATATTGCCCGGCACGCCTTTCGGGCGGCGACCGCCCGACTCAAACCAAAAATCACCGAGGCCGAGCTTGCAGCAAATATAGATTTTGAAATACACAAAAAAACCGCCGATACGAGCTTCCGGACAATTGTCGCCTTCGGACCGAACGCTTCCGAGCCGCACCATTTACGCGGTAAAAAAAAGCTGAAAAAAAACGATAACGTGCTGATTGACTTCGGCGCCAAATACGAAGGTTATTGCTGCGATATAACCAGGAGCTTCAGTGTCGGCAAACCAACCGGGTTATATCTAAAAGTATGGAAAACTGTAAAAACTGCTCAGGAGGCGGCTATCGCCGAAGTCAGAGCGAATGCAAAAATGTAGGCGGTAGATGCCGCCGCAAGAGAAATTATAAAAGCCGCCGCTCTCGGCGATTACGGCCACCCAACAGGGCACGGGCTCGGACTCGAAGTCCACGAAAGCCCCACTGTCTCATCGAAAAACCCAGATACACTGAAAGCCGGCCAGACCATCACTATAGAACCTGCAATCTATCTGCCCGGCAAATTTGGTATCCGGCTCGAAGACGACCTGCTGGTTACACACTCAGGCTGCAGAGTCCTCACCCAGGCCTGTCCTCATTACAACCAGCTTCAGTTGGTTTCAGGCGTGTGAAAATATGGATAGATTCTTTGTAAATCCCAGTGCTCTTGCTGATGATAAGGTGGTCTTCAGCGATGAACAGGCACATCAGATTCGAAGCGTTCTGAGAAAAAAGGCGGGTAACAAAGTTATCGTCCTGGATAACACGGGCTTAGAATACGAGGTCGAGCTGGCTGAGGTAACACATGGCGAAGTGACGGGAATAGTCCTGGATAAGAAAAAGGCGGATGGTGAGCCGCAGGCCGAGCTGACTATTTACCAGAGTCTGCTGACAAGGCAGAAATTCGAATGGGTATTGCAGAAATGTACCGAGATTGGTGTATGCCGGTTTGTACCGGTCGTATGCCGGCGCAGCCTCGTTCAAAGCTCCAAAACTATCAAGCCGGCAAAAATGAACAGGTGGCAAAAGATATTAAAAGAATCCGCCGAGCAGTGCGCTCGTGGCTGTATCCCGAAATTACTGAACCCGAAAACTTTCAAAGACGCCGTCGAACACACCGACCGATATGATTGTAAGCTGATTGCAGTTGCCGGCGGTAAAGGCAGGGACTTGAGGCAGGTTGTGCGACGCTTTGATGAAATAACAAAAGCCGCCATTTTCATCGGGCCCGAAGGCGGCTTTACCACCGATGAAATTGATACAGCCAAACAAGCCGGCTTCGAAACGGTTACTTTCGGCAAGCGGGTGCTTCGGACAGAGACGGCTGCGATAGTCTCATCGGCGCTTTTTCTGTATGAACTCGGTCAGACGAACACCAAAAAAAGTTGAGGTGAACTAATGCTCTATTTAGTAGCCACACCAATAGGAAATTTAGGTGATATTAGCTCCCGGGCGCTTAAGGTGCTGGGCGAGGTTGACGTCGTGGCCAGTGAAGATACCCGCCGTACGGGAATCTTATTAAAACATTTTGATATAAAAGCCAGGCAGATGTCATTTCATGAGCATAATAAAAGGCAGGCGGCCGGTCGGATACTGAGACTCCTGGAGCACGCCGAATCGGTAGCGCTGGTAACCGACGGCGGTACACCGTCAATATCAGACCCGGGATACAGGCTTGTAGAACTGGTGGTCGAGAAAAATCTAGGTATTACTATGGTGCCGGGACCCGCCGCATTTGTAATGGCTGTTGCCCTGTCAGGCCTGCCGACAGACAGCTTTGTCTTCCGAGGTTTTGCGCCTCGAAAAAAAGGCAAAAGACGCCGATTTCTCCAACAGGATAAGCACTTGTGTTATACCCTCATTTATTATGAAAGCCCGCACAGGCTCAGGGCGTTTCTCGCAGAGGCCCTGGATGTCTTCGGAGACAGGCGGGCGGCCGTAGCAAAGGAATTGACCAAGCTGCATGAGTCGGTTCGACGCGCAAGATTGTCTGAGCTGCTCGAGACAATGGAGGCAAAACCGAAAGGGGAATATGTAGTTGTTATAGAGGGGGCTGCCTGACGACAGGCTGCTTGTTGCCGGCCGGAGGGCTGTTATCCACCACGCCCGTATGTGTGATTTGAGCCGCCGTAAACAGGTCGCATCTCTCCGACGTTCGGTATTACCGATACCGGAAAACCACGGAACGGTTTGAAGCCGCCGGGCCAGTACACAAACACCGCTTTTCCGACAAGATAATTATGCGGCACTACTCCAGCCCGGTAGAAAGTGAAATTGTTGCCCTTCCCGGAGACGCTCCACCACCTGCTGTCTTCGCTGTTGGGGCTGTTGTCGCCCAGAACAAAGTATTCTCCCTCCTCGAGTGTGAATGGGTTGGATTGTGTCGCCCGCGGGGCCGGTTGTATTCCGGCGTGTTTTGCAATTGTGTAATGGATGTCTTTGAACAAAGCGATATGACTGAGCTCAAGACGGCCGGCACCGAAGATAGAAGCACCTGGCTGATGATTCGCACTTACCACCGCGGCGATTTCAGGCAACGGACCTAAATCGTACGTCAGCAACTCGGCGCCGAAACGCAGAATAAGCTGATTGTCAATGACCTCGAACTGGCAGAGAGCTGGTTGTGCAGGCTCAGGGATTTCTAATGTCTTTTCTGCCAGCGGTTTCTCCTGAAGTGATGAACTGATTACCATTTTTCCTGATGCCTCTATTTCCCCTCGGTAGGTAGTCTCGTGTTTTGTCAATGAAATCCCGACACTATCGTCAGGCCTTTTGAATGAGACATTAAACCTGAGCATAAGGTCGGAACAAAATGGAAGTTCCGCGTAGCTTTGAGGGTCGTTGTATGCATACGCCGCCTTAAAATCGTTGCCGACCGAACTGTCATAAACAAGATAATTGAGCTTGTCGGAAGGGCTGTTAAGTGTAAAAGAAACAGGATTGTCTTCGCTGCCGGTAACCCAGTTTGAGCCTTCAGAGTTCCGGAATGGCTGAGACCAGATGTGGCCGTTGAAACGTCCCTGAGCCGGATCGACAGGCCGGTAGTCGTTGTCGTACACCACCATCCAGAGACATTTCTGGAGTTCTGCCGGCTTACGGGCGATTTCCCCGTTGATATAAACGTCACCGTCAATTATCGAAACGGTTTCACCGGGTTTACCGACCAGCCTCTTGATATAGTTTATCGTGGGCTCACGGGGGTTCTTGAAGACGACAACGTCCCATCGCCTCGGCTCGGTGAACTGATAAATACATTTGAGGACCAGTATCCGGTCGCCGCTGGCCGGCGGAATTTTGCCGTTCACAGGCTGATAATAACCGCAGCTCGGACACCGGGCGTAAGCCGGACGGCCAGGGTTATGTGATTTGTGAGAGTTAAAGCCGCCGATGCCGTAATTGAATCTGTATCCGCACTGCCGGCAGCGCAGACGGAAATGGTCGCCCCTGAGCGTATCTGCCATGCTGCCGGTCGGAATGCGAAACGCTTCCATAACGAAAGCGCGAAAGAACAAGGCCAGAATAAAGGCTACAATGAGCCATTCGAGACTGTTTACAATCTCGACAACCAGGGTTTTGATGGATTTGCGACTATGAGTTTTTCTGCTGGTAGTCACCATAAAAATATCAAATGCAAGTAAACATTTTGCTTAAAAAAACAATTGTTGCACAAAATTGCCGTCCGGTCAACCTTTTCAGCAATGAAATTTCAACCTCCCGTCGCAGCCTCAGGCTTCGCCCTTCGGCCCAGAACAAAAAACTAAAGGCCGAAAGTTGCCTTTTTGAAAAAAGATTCATAACAAAATATAGTGCTCACAGTTGTGAAGCTCGGCAAAAGATCTTTCAGTGCTCTGGTCTCCGCCTTATTACTTCCTCAATCGCCATTGCTGCTACGTAGTCCGGCAGCTTCCGCAGCCCTGGATACGCCCTGTAAGAAGTTATTATACTTTTGTTCGGGTACGCACCGAATTCATCGACCAGTACCGCCGCAGTGCTTTGCAATTCTTCTTCGCTCATACCGCTATGTGCCCGCTTCTTTACAGCACTGAAAAGCGCCTCGAATTCAGCCCTTCCGCCGTACCAGCTTAGCTGTAATTCCAGCTCGAATGCCTCCGGCGACCGGTTTTTCTCGAAGGTAAATTGAATCCCGAACGGGTTGTAGGTCTCGATACGTTCCTCAACGAACGCAACGCCCGCATCTCTGTAAGCCGAGTATTTGTCATCATCGAAATCGCCAAACCGTCCCTCGGCTATCTCCCTGCTGAGCAGCTGCTCCACTCGTCCGGTAAGAAAATCTCTGCCGTCCTCGAGCAAATCGTGCAGCAGTTCGTAATACGCCATCAAAAGCAGCCGAACTTCGTTTATTTCCTCAGGCATCGCGGATTTCTCCTAACCAGTTCCCTTCCAGGATTCTACCAAAAGCCGCAGTCGAAAACCAGCAACGTTGCATAACTTCGAGATACGGCGAGTTGAAGGTTTGCACCCTTCGTATTACCGAAGTTGACTTATGTGGAAATGTTGTTATACTGCCTGCTTTAACGCGAATCTGAAAGCGGCCTGTGGCTTTTTGCCCCCATCGTCTAGTGGCCAAGGATACCAGGTTCTCATCCTGGAGACAGGGGTTCGATCCCCCTTGGGGGTATTTTCAGATGTTGCACCTCTCAAAATATTATTGGGCACTGTTATTAACCTTGATAAGCTCGACAGAATCCCTGAAGTGACTGAGCAGGTAATCTTTGTCGGGACCGCTTAAATGCTCCCAAGGCGAGGTTTCTCCGATGCCGAATTGTCTTTGTGCCGACTCGTTGACGTCCATTCCGCATTCTTCGAACGCTTTTTCCCAGATATCGAAGTTGAATGATTTATCCCAGAGGTCGAATCGCGCACCGTTCTGCCAGGCAAGCTCAATCACGTCCGCCAGCCGCCGCCCGCCGCGCGCGACAGCTCCTTCGACAGCGGCCCTGTCGATATGATGGAACTTAAAGTGCAGGCCGTTGGCGCGAAGCTCTTTCTTTCGTGACAGGATTAATTGCCTGGCATTGTAAAAGTATTCTCTCGGCTTCTGAGATATGTATCCGAAAGGCGTGTGCGGCTTGGGTACGAACCAGCTTATAGTAATATTGATTTGACCGGGACGCCCTTTGATTTTTTTCCTCACAAGAGAAAGTTGATAACAAAGATTCACTATTTCGGTAATATCTTTTTGTGTTTCACCGGGCAGACCGACCATAAAGTAGAGCTTTAGTTTTTCCCAGCCGGCTTTATAAGCCTGCTCGACCGCGGCGAACAAATCCTCATTTGCCAGAGGTTTGTTTATGACATCTCTAAGCTCGGTTGAGGCTGCTTCCACGGCTATGGTAAGACCGGCCTTGCGCACCGACGTTACCAGATCAGGAACCAGCTTCAACTGCTCACCCACCCGTAGGCTGGGAAGCGAAATGCCGACATGTTGGTCCTTGAAATAGCGCTGAAGCTCCCGGATTAAATCTTCCAGCTCCCGATAGTCCGCACACGACAAGCTCAGCAGGCTTACGGTATCGAAGCCGGTCTCGTGATATGCCTTTTTGGCCGCTTCGACAATTTTTTCTTTGTCTCTGAATCGCAACGGCCTGCGCAAAAAACTCGCCTGGCAGAAACGGCATCGGTGCGGACACCCACGCATTATTTCAATACTGACCCTCTCGTGGACCGACTGTGCAAAAGGTACTATTTGCCGGGTCGGCACCTCTGCATTGCCGAAATCCTTCAGGAATACTGCCTGGAGCTGCTTTTGCCGGCCGGTCCGCTTATGCTTAATGCATTGTGTCTGGCCGCCTGCGTATTCGACCTCGTAGAGATGACTGACATAGGCCCACCAAAATTTATCATCAACTTTGGCCAGAATGTCCTGCTTCGTGGAATGGTTTTTTCGCTCGGCACGAATCAGCTCTGCCAGTTGCACCACGGCCTCGTCGGCTTCACCGAGAACAAAAATATCGATAAAAGGTGTAACCGGCTCGCAGCAATACGCCATTTCGCCGCCAGCTATTATTATTGGATGCTCTTCGACTCTTTGGTCGCAGCGAAGCGGTATCCCGGCAAGGGATAGTATATTGAGCATATTGGTGTAGCACAGTTCGTACGGCAGAGAAAAACCGATTACGTCAAAATCCCCTAAAGCCGCCTTCGATTCGAGAGTGAAAAGAGGAATCTTTTTCTCTCGCAAAATCTTTTCTGCATCATCGGCAGGAGCATACACTCTCTCTGCTGCGACGTAATCCAGCCTGTTTAACCTGTCGTAAATTATACTCAGCCCGGTATTGCTTATCCCGATTTCGTACAGCTCCGGGAAACACAGTGCTACAGATAGCTCGCAGCGTGAAATGTCCTTTTTGATTTGATTTATCTCACCGCCGATATATCTCGATGGCCTGCGAACAAAGGGTAGAAATTCATCTTCGATTTGCTCAGTTAGTATTGTTATTTTACTGTCAGGCATTATAGTGTTCACAGTTAGAATTCCCTGTTATACGCGGCCAGGCAACCTTGGCCCGCCTGTGACGGGGTAATCGCGAGAATTTATCACCCTGAAGGGTGTATTATACTGTACTTTTATCGTTTTGGAAAACCGATATGATAATAATGTCAAATGCGCAAAAAACTTTTTCGCCGGATAGTCTTTAAGGAACAGCAGTAACGCTGATTAAGAGCAGATTATTATGACTGCCAGAAAAAAAATCCTGTCTGAAATTCTTGTTGTGACAATGCTGAGTGGGATAGTTACTTTTTTTGTTTTCACAAGCAGCGCCAAGCCGCTCACTTTACACAGCGGCCAGCGAATGCTTATGGGGACGCTGGGAAAAATTGTAGTTGTGACCGATGATATGGAAACAGGAAGGGATGCTATAAAGGCGGCGTTTGAGCAATTGAATCGGCTTGAAAAAATGATGAGCTCTTATATCGAAGATTCACAGGTCGCCAAAATCAACTCACAGGCTTATGACCAAAAAGTAAAGGTAACAGACGAAGTCTTTGAAGTCCTGCGTGAAAGCGCTGCTGTCAGCGAATTGAGCGGCGGTGCTTTTGATATTACTATTGGCCCGGCCAAGGATTTGTGGCAAAGGGCGCAGGACACAAATCAAATGCCAGGCAGCGACGCCCTTACCGATGCACGCTCAAAAGTCGGCTATAAAAAACTGATTCTCGATACCGACCGTCACACAGTTCGCTTTGCAGTGCTGGGTATGAAAATCGATTTGGGCGGCATCGCCAAAGGTTATGCCATAGATAAAGCCATCGATGCGATAAAGGCGAAAGGTATTAAAGGCGCAATGGTCGATATAGGCGGTGACATCGCCTGTTTCGGCACGGCACCGGACGGCAAAAAAAACTGGCACATAGGCCTGCAGAACCCTGACAGCACACCAGAAAACGCTCAGCCGCAACTATTGTTAAAGCTCGAAGTATCGCAGGCGGCCGTAGCAACCAGCGGAGATTATCAGCGGTTTGTAGAAGTCGCTGGCAGGAGGCTCAGCCATATTATCGATACCGGAACCGGCTTCGGCAGCGGCGAGTTAAAAAGTGTCACAATAATATGCGGTACTGCAATGCGGGCGGACGCCCTGGCGACAGCCGTTACTGTATTAGGTCCGCAAAAAGGCCTCAGGCTTATCGAAACACTCGACGGCGTCGAAGGGATACTGATCCCGAAAGAGCCGAACTGCAAAATCATAAAAACCAGCGGCGCAGATACATACATAAGCAAAGACAGGCACATAAACAAGTGAACCACTCTGGAATTGCTTAATTACCGCTCCGCCCTGTTTGTCGGCAGACGCCGGTTTTGGCTGAAACATTTCCAGCCGTTTATCTTTCAGGAAAACCTGACTTTTTTCAGCACTTTCCTGCACGTGCAGTGATTGCCCAGATGGCATATTGCCAGCTCTGCGGCGCCGCCCATCAGCGAAATACTCTGAACTGAAAGTCCGCCGTAACCGATTGTTATATGCGGACTGAAGTTATCAAAGGCTGCCCCGGAAGGATAATCGCCGACCCACTCCAATGTAGTCGCTTCAATATCGTCAGGCCCCGCAAACATTTCAACTGTTACGTCATAGCTTAAAACAGAGCGAAACTTTCGCATTACCATTTCGTGGAGTTCCTGGAGCTGTTCGGTCTTCTCTGCCATCAGAACCGATACCACCTGCCCGTGTGAGTTGACGTTTCCGGAAATTTCACCCGCAGTGATTCTTACAGGGTGAAACGTTTTTGCAACGTCACGCAGGATACTTTCAGCCTCGCCAAGTTGAGCCTGTTCCATACACCCCATAGCCAGCGAGAGATGTGGCAGACAATCGTTTTTGTTGAGGACAATCTGACTGCCCGAAGCACGCACCGCCAGCTTCCGGTTCAGCTCAATAGCCCTATCTGCCATCTCATCGGGAATCAGCAGCACTACATCGACAGCTATTTTACCCATAGCACTCCCAACCGTCACAAAATGTCTTTTTCTATATTAACCACTCTTAACCGGCTCAACCCCGCCGCCGGGAAAAAGATAAACCTGCTACCACTAAATATTATGACACGAAAGCCATCCCGAACCCAATACATAATGTGTTCAAACCAATGCCGTGCGATGGAGATGCTATTTGAGTCGCTCAATCTCTTGCAGGATTTCACCGATTACTTCTTTGTTGATAATAGTCTTCTTGCCTCCCAGCTTTGAAGAGAAGACATAAAATACCTTGCCGCCGTATTCTTTTGTGAATTTCTTATGAGTTACCTGTTGAAACGCTTTCTCTTTAAATATTTGAGAAAGCTGAATGCCTTGATTTACCGGTTTTATCTGTATCCCGATATACTTTTCATTTATTTTAATAAAGAAGTCAACGTTGTAAAGTCTGTCCCATTCGTCAGGTGCAGGCTCAATCTTTACGCCAAGTGCTTCCTAAATGAACCGATTTGTCGGGCAAAAGCTTCATCTGTCGCCCGTCGCCGCTAATTATTCTATGAATAGTTTTCAAATTAAAAACTCCGAGTTTCACACATTTTCCACTAGTATATGTTTTGATGAAAATAACAATCCACACCCCTTCTTCCCAACGTCCTGAGACTAACGGCTTAATAGCGGCGGAAGGACTCGAACCTTCGACCCTGGGCTTATGAATCCCATGCTCTAACCAACTGAGCTACGCCGCCTGAATCTCTACTTCTGTTACTACAATTTCCTGAAGCAATTGTCAACCACTTTCGAGGCCTCAAACCTCGCGCACACAAAAATCAAAGGCTCATTTCCAGCCCACCATTGACCGAAAGACACTCGCCCGTTATATAGCCCGACTGCTCGCTTGCCATAAACAAAATCGCCTTAGCCACATCCTCAGCCGTCCCGTTACGACCCAGCGGTATCGTACTCGGCATCTTCGCCCTCCGCTCGGCCGTACTGTACCGGTAGTGAAAACGAGTCTCGATAAAGCCCGGCGATATCGTATTGACCCGTATCTGGTATCGGCTGAACTCCTTCGCCATCGCCGCGGTGTAGCAGTGTACCGCCGCCTTCGCCGCCGCATACATCCCGGCTCCGGGCCCACCGCCGGTATGCGCCGCCAGCGAGCCGATGTTCACCACACTTGCGCCGCCATCTTTCAGATAACATAGTGCCGCCTGTGTCACCATCATCACACTGCGGACATTCGTCGCAAAAACATCATCGTGATAATCGACCGTCGCCTCCTCGAAACTTTGCCTTTCTATCAGACCGCCCGCATTGTTGACCAGAACATCTATCCCACCCGCACAATCGGCGAACTCTTTCACCATCTTTTTTACATCCTGCTGACAACGCACGTCCGCACGCAGCAGAACCCCATCTCCTCCTGCAGAGGAAACCTTCTTGAGAACCTCTTGAGCTCCCTGCTTAGTCGCAAAATAATGCACCCCGACAAAGCACCCCTGCCCGCCAAACATCCGGGCCGTCGCCGCTCCTATCCCGCTGCTGCCGCCTGTAACAAGCACCCTCTTGGCCCTTAAATCCTCGTAAACCATACCTCTTACTCCTTATCTACGGCTTTATTCATCTCCTCTTCGCCGTCTGATTGTATATGTGTAAGCTCCAGCCCGAACAGATGAAGCTTCTTTTGCCCTTCCTCGTACTGGCTGTAAGCGTTCCGAAGGTGCCTGCCGAGAACGTCCCAACTGCCCCCGAAATCCGCAAAGAAACTGTTGAGCTTCTTCAGATTACGCAGAATCTCCGCCGCCTGCTTTTCTATCTGCAGCCCGTGAAGCCCCATCACCACCGTCGTAAGATACACCCACAGCAAATTCGGCGACACCGGAATAACCTTACGCTCCAGAGCATACCCCAGCAAGTCCAGCTCCTCTCCACCACGATTCACAACGGTCTCGTAATAGACATTTTCCGCCGGTATATAAACAAATGCAAAATCGAGTGTCCCCTCAGCCGGCCGTATATAGCTCTCGGCAATCTTATCGATATGGACCCGCACGTCACGAACAAACTGCCTCCGAATTCTTGCCTTCTCATTGTCGTCCTGACACCCAGCCATTTTCTCGAAACTCGACAGCGGAAACTTCGCATCTATCGGAACAGAATACCCAGACATCTGCACCAGCGCATCAACCGTCCTGCCGTCCCGGAAACTATACTGAAGCTCAAAGCTGTCTTCCGGCAGTATATTAGACAAAACATTCTCAAGCGACCATTCCCCCATCTGGCCGCGCAGCTTCGGACTGCTCAATATCCCCTGAAGACGCCGTACCTCCTCCCCGACCGCAAGCATCCGCTTGTTCGTACCCTGCAACTGACCTATCTGGTTGTTCAACTCCAGCACAACTTTCTGATTACTCTGCAGACTCTTATACAGATTCTCCTGACCCGCCTGAAGAGATTTTTGCAGCACCTCTGACGTCTTATCCTGTGACGACTTCAGGGACTCGAGCTGCTGCTGCAACAGACTTATCCCCGACGCCTGAGAACTTATCTCGCGACGATGACCGAAAACACTCCCGATAAGCCACAGCAAGAGCACCACCACCCCAACCAGAACCACGAGTATTATCACCGAAATTGTTTCCATAGATAAACCCTCAAAAAAAACCAACCCGATTATAAACCCCCGAACCGAAAACGTCAAAACCTCTCCCGACTCAAACCGAACGCACTGCCCCCTGCCGTCTTACCTCTTTATCCCTTTGATTTCTCCACCTTTTTGCTTATCATACCCCGCTATGAAAAACTATCATCTCGCCATACTCAGACAGCCATACCTGAGGCTGCTGTTGTCTGGCAGCAAAAAAATCGAATCACGCCTCACAAAAACAAAACGCCCGTTCATCGACCGAATCAATCCGGACGACATCGTTTTCCTGAAACAAAGCTCCGGCCCGGTCCTCGCCGCCGCATCCGTCAAAAAAGCCGAATTCTACCACGACCTTAACCCGCACCGAATCCGGCAGCTTAAACAGCGTTACAACCACCTCATCTGCGCTGACAGGGACTACTGGCGGCAAAAATCCGGCTCCCGCTTCGCCGCTCTCATCTGGTTGAATAACATCAAACCAATCCCGCCGGTAAAAATAAACAAAAAAGACTGGCGTGCCTGGGTCGTCCTCACCGAACAAAACAACTTCGGCCTGTTGAAATACCATCGTGAAATCAGCCGGGCATCCACTCTGCCGAACCAATAAAAATTACGCACTTGCCGTTTGCAACCCGATGCAAAACACATATCATTTACCGAAACTATGCAGACAAAACAGAAAATCAGAACACTCCTGGAACAGGCGGCTGTTTCGCCAAGTCAGCGACGCAGCCAGAACTTCCTCATCGACCTGAACCTTATGAGCCTCCTCGTCGAAACCGCAGACCCGCAGCCGCAGGACCTGGTCCTTGAAATCGGAGCCGGAACAGGCTCACTGACCGAAGAGCTCGCCAAACGGGCGGGATTTGTCATCACCGTTGAAATCGATAAAATCCTCGCCGCAATTGCCTCACGCTGCCTTAAAAAAACAAAAAACGTTCAGCTCATCGCCGCCGATGCCCTCGGGAACAAAAATACCATCGACAAATCTGTAATCGACGCAATTGCATCGGCGAGAGGCAACTGTCCGGGCCGCTTCTTACTCGTAGCAAACCTTCCCTACAGCATAGCCTCTCCAGTGATGATTAACCTTGCAATCGGCCGGCCTGGCGCAGATGAAATGTATGTTACCGTTCAGCGTGAGATTGCCGCGCGTATGACCGCCGCCACCGGCACCACAGACTACGGCATACTGACCATCCTGCTAAATGCCGTCGGAAAAGTCAGCATCATCAGATTCTTAAAACCCGGTGTCTTCTGGCCCAGACCGCAGGTCCACTCCGCTATGGTCGCCTTCAGAAGGTCTCGGCAAAAGGCAGACCGGATTAAAGATATGAAAATTTTCTCTTCAGTCGTAAATCTTTTTATGCAGCACCGGCGAAAAATGCTGAAAGCCTGCACTAAATTCTCCGACGGGCAACTAAAAAGCATCGAGAACTGGAAGGACATCTTCAAAAACTCCGCCGCCGACCCATACTGCCGCCCCGAACAACTCCCGCCTCACATCTTCATCGAAATCGCCAACCTCTGTGCGGAACAACTCGACAAAAAACAAAACACCACCTGATTACACTCTGATGACTATACGCAGCAATCCATCCCAATTCCATTTCTGCTGTCATCTGGTCAAAGCCGCTACCTGCCGAAATCATCTTCCTGCAAGCTGCGCGACGAACGAGAACTCCTCCCGCTGCTGTCGAAATCCCGGAATGGCTGTTTGGTTGATTCCTGTGACCGCTTTATCATGCGAAAACTCTTTTGCAGCTCACCAGACCAGAATCTCTGTTTGACCGGCATCCGAAATATACTACCGCCGTCATAACTGTAGAGTATGTCAAAATGATGCCGCTCATACAAATGCCTGCTCCCAACCCAGTCACTTACCTCTACTGCATCGACAAAAACCATATCAGTACCATAGTCAACCGTCTCAGGAATGGTAATATCTTCATACTCGCTGCGAGTCACTGAAGAATCCTCTTCCTCATCCTTCTTTTCCTCCTGGACAACTGCAGCCTGTCTGCCTATAACGTCTCCGACATTTACTACAAAATTCGAACTGTACCAGTAACCAAGCCTGTACTTTGCTACCTTTACGGTTATTGCCTTGGTTGTTTCCTGAATGCTGAGAGGGAAAAAGTAGAGCATGGGCGGTATCTCAACTGCCTCGGTTGGCTCAGAATAAGAGCTCCACAAAATAACCTTATCATTAAAACCCTCGAATCCTTTTGCACATTGTTTTTTTCCTGCTATCGGGTTGAATACTCCTAAACGAATCCTGTAACGATAAGTCTTGCCGGCCTCTACCGTATCATCGTGCCCCCAGAAAGACAAAGGCCCGGAAACCACGTCAGATATAATATCTTCGGTAATAAGCAGCCTGTCATAATCCTCTTCAATCGCACTCAAATCCTCCTCGGTAACTTCAGTCTCCCTAATTAACTCACGCCTTTCCTCTTCAGTGATATCTCTGTCGCTGCTTCTCCTGTCTCGGCTACCTCTGTCTCGACTTCGCCGGCCGCTCGTCCTTGTTCTCGATGACACACTACCGCCTGCAGATCCCATCCCACCGATTCCACCAGGCCGGCGCGTATTCGCCGGCTCACGCTTTGTTCGCATCTCTTCACGACGCCGCTCTATCTCTTCCAACTGCTCCTCACGCTTCTGACGCTTGTTCTTCTCATCCATACGCTCTCGATACTCACGGTATCTTGCGTACAAAGATGGTGGGAACCACCGCTGGTTCGCAGATGCTATCTGATACGCCTTAGGCTGCAGAAGCGTCCTCTGCATATTAGTGTTATTAAACAGATGAAGCTGTCTGACTATGCCGCCTGGAGGCAGTGACTCAATCTTATCCGGAACGTCGAATATCTCAGACTCACCTTTATATATCTCAAGCCGCGGGACTTTCTGCCATTCGCCCCATCTGTCTTCCTTGGTGGAAACAAGCTCCTGTCTCCACAGCTCCACTCTCGCAAATACCGGACTGGCAAGCTCCTCATTACGCCACTTTCTGGGAAGCTGCTCACCTGAAAAACATTCTATGAATCTCTCGTTCAGCCGGCTCAAATCGAATTTCGCTTCCACCGTCACCAGGTCAAGGTCGTTCGGCTCCGCCTCAGGCATAACACTGCTTTGCTCATCGCCTGTCTGAGAATTCGGAAAGTACGCTGCCGCTCGAATGTGAGCGGCCAGAACGTCAAAAACATCTCCTGTTACAGGCACACTGTACTCTCTCTTCTCGGCATACACCGAAGACATATCGGCAGGATGAGGAAACACCGCATCGAATCCGCCTGCCGAACTGTCAAGTAATTCCATATAATCATCCGCACGCCCTTCGTACGGCTCCGGCAATTCCGGCCGCCCGGCAAGCTTGCTTTCCAGCTCACGCACATGCTCACTTATAAAACCGTCAATCTCACCGGGACCTAACTGAAAACCTTCGTATTTAACATAATTAGACCCCAGGATGACCTGTGTGAACAGAATCCATCCGCTCAGCAGAACGGACGCAGCGAGAACTAACTTCTCGACGTTATTCTCGAAAAAATTTCCGCCTCTTATCTTCATAATATTAATATCTCGACGTCCTGGCTTCGAAACCAGCCGATTCTTCCGCTGGTTTCATTTTTTTGTATCCGGCCTTGTTGAAAAGATACTCACAAATCAAATTCATCTCGACCACTGCATTGCTGCCGTAACGATAAAGCTTATGCTCATCTGACTTGCGCTCAATCGAGACTATTTTGCTCTCAAGAATCGTGATTTGATTGTGCCTTAAAGTCCTGCCGTCAAACTTGTGCTCCTTGGAACTGCACAACTCTTCCATAAAAGAAAAGACATCGTCGGCATTCAGAACGACTTTTACAGTAAAATGAACAACATCGTAATAATCGTTGCAAAACCTGCCCGTGAACGGAACCGCAAGAGGCTCTTGTTGTGGCCCTGTTGCGTACTTCGGTGCGGTATCTGCTGCACCGCCGCTGTATCCTCTGCTGCTACTCACGCGACCACCTTCATAATCTCTTGTAAACCCGACATATACCACTCGCTTTACAGGAGCCCTTAAAACACTTACCGCCCCGCCGTTCATAGATGAAACCGTCTTTATTACATCCTCGATAATCCAGAAACCGAGCTGCCACTGCCAGCAATCCTCCACCGCCTTACTCGTACCTATATACTCATAATCCTGCCAAAAGTTGTATCCTGCAATGTCACTGGGATTTATGTAAACCCTGCAATTGTCGGCCTTCTCAGTACACAACGCATCAACTATGCTCTCTGAATCCTCGTCGTAGTCTGACCGATGATGATAACCAGAACTGTACTCTCCGGACCTGCCACCGGATGTGTCCAATGCCTTACTCAGCTCGCTCTCGGTTGGGCTGAGACCCGCAGATACCTCCGCGAGCAAAGACTCAATCCCTTTACGATAATCATTACCGAACTCCTGGAATAAAAACTGGGAAGTGCCGGCAAGCTCAGGAAATATCTTATTGTTCAGAGGCTCCCTCTGTGTTGTTGCAGCCGACAGACGTGATATCCGATTGGCGTCACTGCTATAAGCATCCTGGTACTGCCTTTCCTCCTTCCACTGCTCGCTCACTGCGTAATTGTCAAGAAGGGATTGTATCTGCATGCCACGTGCAGAAACACTCTCTTTGGTCATACGCTCTTTAAGCCTGCTGCTAATCAGTTGTGTCGGTATCATCAGCAGAACTGCCGCCAGCCCAATAAGCAATGGTACTACCAGCGATGAATAATCGGCAATAAAACTTAATCTGCCTAAAGACTCTTTAATCTTCGATAAATCCATTTTCTACAGCACTCACAATTGAATTTTACCGTTTGTTCGCTGACAAACAACCTTGGCCCGCCTGTGGCGGGCTAATCGCGGGAGTTATCACCCTAAAGGGCCTACCACGCCTGCTCTGATATTGATAACTGCCCGTACGGAATCTACCACTGCCCTGCTTCATCAGGCGCACCTTCCCATAATACCTTGAACTTAAGCTCAAACCAGTAGTCATTTGTCTTATATTCAGGATTGCCGGCCCAGTCCTTCTTTATAACCCCGGAGGCATCAACCTGCGCAACACGACTCATAACTTCATTGGTCATCGGGTCAACTATTACCTCCACTGTGTCGTCTTCATCGACGTAACCCTCGCGTTCCACAACTACACCCGTGCCGGCCGGCAGCTCGGCATCCTGTACGTCTATTTCGGCAACTTTTAAGCTGAAATGAGCCACCTCACCTTTCTTGTATAACTCAAACGGACTATTACCATCAACAATACTGTCAGCATTCTCCAGCCTCGTTACAATCCCCCACTCCTGTCGATTCTCCTTAACACCAGAAGGGTCCAGCAAGGCATTCGGTTTCCTGTATGGCGTGTAACCGGTTACACTCACAAGAAAACCCGGCTTGCCCGACTCGGTTGTCGGCTGTGTACCAGACCGGGAAGAACCCGAAGAAGTCCTCTCCCACACAGGTACATCCTGGCGAGATGATTCTGAAGTCCGTCTTGTGCGGGTTATTCTACTGCGGGGCGCTCCGGATTCGAACCTGACAGTTGAAATGTCATCGGCGTACCTTATCGAAAGTCCCGTTAAAAATATCTGCTTACGTTCACTGCGGGGGAACTCCTTTATCTTTTCAACGTCGTTACGGCTAAATGCCTCGTAAAGCGTTTTCTGCTCAGGATTATTCTTAGCGTTCGGAAGCGTCGAAATTACCATATCGGCCAGAGCCGGTATAACATCGCGATTCTCGTAAACCTTCATCTGACGCTCTATTATCTCTTCGGACCCAGACGACCTTTGCCTCTCTGTCTCCAGCTTATCCTGCGCTTGCTTCGCCGTATTGATTACTCTCGTTGCCCGCATACGAAGACCGGCATTATCTTTCCCCGCATAGGATACCCTGTCAAGACCTGTACGAATCAAGCTGAATACCGATACCGCAAGCAACAGGCTCGCCGCTACCAAAAAGTATTTCGACTTCTTTTTCCAGGCCTGAGAACGCTCCACCCGGCGAGGTATTAAATTACTCTCTATCCTGCCAAGACCAAGACCCTGAAGACCAAGGCCGTAAACAACTCCGAAATCGAACACATTCTCGTGGAACTTTGCCGCCGATGCCTCCTCGCCAACCGATAACTGCTTAAAGGCGTCCGGCCGCTCTACGGGAACCTGGAGTGTCTGCTGCAAATACTTTAACAGACCGCGCATCCTCGTGCCGCCGCCAAACGCAATTACACGGCTTACTTTACTGTCGGAATGAGAGCTGCTGTAAAAACCAATCGAACGCTGTATCTCTGATGCAAGCTCCGTAAAAACTGGTTTCATTGACTGGAAAATCTGACGGGCGTACTTGCTCATCGGGGCCTTACGCTTTAACTTCTCGGCCTTGGCGAAATTAATCTTGAATGTCTCTGATATTGCCTCGGTAAAATTGTTACCGCCGATAGTAATGCTGCGCTGCCAGACCGAAGTTCGGCTGCAGATTATAAGGTCGGTGCCGGAAGCGCCTATGTTCAAAACAACCACGCATTTTTTGCCGTCTTTGAACAATTCAGGGCGGTCGTAAAGAACATAGTTATACAGCGCCATCGATGACATCTGAACAAAGCTGATACTTATATCCTCCCGGCTGAACTGCTCCACTATCGCCATCACTATCTCGTTCTTGATAGCGAATATCCCAACCTCATTGTCTTTGGTGTCGGGACTACTCATCATTTGCCAGTCCCACTGAACCTCTTCGAGGTCGAACGGTATCTGCTGCGTAGCCTCGAACTGCACTATCTCAGGTATCCGCTTGGACTCTACAGGAGGAAGTGTCACAAATCGCGAAAAAGCATTCTGGCTCGGAACAGATACTATTATCGGAGACTTGCCGGGATTGTACTCCTGCAAAAACCGACGCAGGCTGAGGGCTACCAATTCTTCTCTCTCCTCGTCACCTACACCGGCGCCGGACAGAATCTTATCATGCGCAATGCAGGCGAAATCTATTACTTCCACCTGCCCTTCAGCCGGCATTGTCAGACAAAGAGCCTTTAAGCAATGACTCCCTATATCTATTGCCCAGACTAAATCAGCTTCCGCTGCCATAACCCGCCTTTCGCTATGCCGAGAATCATAAATACTCCTTGCTTCACTACAAATACCAGCGAATCGCTGAATCCGCTGATTTTCTTTAGTTCATTTACGGCCTTGTAAATATTCTCTTGGAATAATAAATTATAACATATTATGAAAAGCTTTTCCATAAATACTATCGGCTGTAAGGTCAACCAGTATGAAAGCCAGCAAATCCGCACAATGCTCGAACAATTCGGCCTTAAGCAGGTGATGCCGACGGAAAAACCACAACTGGTAATAATAAATACCTGCTGTGTTACACATAGAGCATCGGCCAAAAGCAGGCAGTGCATTCGAAAGGCACAAAGGCTTTATCCCGAAAGCACGGTGATTGTGTGCGGCTGCCTTACCAGGGGGCGAACAGGTGAGCTGGACGGTATTTCGAAAGAGGCCCGTATTGTTAAAGAGCAGTGTGAGCTGGCGGCGACTCTTTTACAAACTGCCGGGCAAAAAGCGGGCGGTCGGGCGGCTGGGGATTTCATAACTGCTTCTGTGAACTCGGCTTGCGGCGATTCGAATTACCTCCCCGCTTTGAAGTCATTCAGCGGCCATACGCGTGCATTCCTGAAAGTCCAGGACGGCTGCGACGGCCGCTGCAGCTATTGTATTATACCCAGAACACGTCCTGTTGTTAAAAGCAGGGCTATGCAGGATGTGCTTGGCGAGGCACGTGCACTGGTTGATTCCGGGCACAAGGAGATAGTCGTAACCGGAGTGTTTCTGGGTAGTTACGGTCAAACAACAGTCCGCCGGGCTAAATGGGACGGCAGGGTAAATCCGAAGTTTGCAGAACTGCTGGGCAAAATGGCCCGGATAGAAGGGCTGGAGCGAATCAGGCTGAGCTCACTGGAGCCGGGTGATGTCGGCGAGGAGCTTTTAGAGGTGATGGCTGATAATCGTAACATCCTGCCGCATCTGCATTTATCGCTTCAGTCGGGTTCGGATGAGGTGCTTAAAAAGATGGGCAGGCAGTACGGTGCGGCAGAATTTTTCCGGAAGGTTGAACGTCTGAAGGATTATCTGGACAGGCCGGCCATAACGACCGATATTATTGTAGGATTTCCTGGAGAAAGTGAAGATGACTTTGCCAGGACAGTGGAGCTGGCGGAGGAAGCGGGGTTTGCAAAGGTGCATGTTTTCAGCTTTTCGGCGCGGCGCGGGACGGCGGCGGCGAGGATGCAAGGTGTTGTGGACAAAAAGGTTATAAAGGAACGTGCGAGGGTGATGAACGAGGTTGGCGAGCGGGTTGGTGCGGCATTTCGCGAGCAGTTTGTGGGCGATGAGGCCTTGGTTTTGGTGGAAGATGACGGCGGTAAGGCCCGCGGGCGTACTGAGCGATATTTTATGGCGGAGATTAGAAACGGGCTGGGGCGTGAGATAAAAAAGGGTGATTTGGTAAATGTCCGGCTGAAGGAAAACTGCCGGGATGGGATGGTCGGTGAGCTGATATAGTCAATCAAATGTGCAGGTTCGGTGAAAAAGGGGTGCGAAAAATAGCGCAAAATGCAGTTTTTTGCAAAAAATGAACCGGTTTTGTACCCAAACAGACCCTAAATGATGCGTTTTTGACAGGGTTTTAAAAAGGGGGCTGCGTGAAAATGACGAGTCTTTTATGAAGGGTTTATGGTTCGAGGTGGGCACGAACCACACCGGATTTTCGCTAAAGAAGGGACGGCAAATTACGCAATTGCGACCCTTCGACTGTGCTCAGGACAGGCGCAGGTTGGCACTGAATTTCAAGATAAGCTGGGAGAGTAATTGACGAATATTGT
>Ga0180438_10003248_pt1 | contig 24870 bp, 17 predicted proteins | sample SS_ome_12_FD_132455 | JGI IMG/M metagenome (GOLD analysis project Ga0180438, IMG submission 132455) | Hypersaline lake sediment archaeal communities from the Salton Sea, California, USA - SS_3_D_2 metaG | ecosystem: Environmental > Aquatic > Non-marine Saline and Alkaline > Hypersaline >... | reverse complement strand
GAGATGTGCCTCCATAGCTAAAGATTGGACGCGTCTTTCTTTGTCAACTATCAAGGGACGTGTAAAATTCAAGATAATGATTCCTGAAGTATTTGAGCAGTATCTGGAGTGGAAACTAGGAGAGAGCACCCTCATCAAGGACTATAAAGGGCGGTTCTTCTTCTGTTTTACCTTCTCCAAACAGACCGACATCCAGCCCTACGGTAGTAACCACTGTAAAATACTGGGTGTCGATCTGGGAGTGAATACCTTGGCCGTAACCAGTGACGGCGACTTCTTTGGCAGTGTCAAACCACAACGAATCCGCTGGGAGCGATTGGTGGCTGAACTCCAGTCTAAAGGCACACGTGCCGCAAAACGTAAATTACAACATGCAAGTGGTACGTGGAAACGGTTTATGACCTGGGTCAACCACAACGTTTCCAAACGAATCGTGGAGGCATTGTCCGAAGGGGATGTGTTGGTGATGGAGGACCTGACCTATATCAGGCAGACTGCTAACTAAAATAGGTGGGTACACAAGTGGGCATTTAGGGAACTACAACGGTTTTTAGAGTACAAAGCTACCCTGAAAGGAGTGAGAGTGGTGTATGTCAGACCCCACTACACCAGTCAGGAGTGTAGTCGATGTCATACTCGAACCACCCGACGTCATCGGGGCTTCTTTGAATGTCGTACTTGTGGTCATACCCTTAACTCTGATTTAAACGGTGCACGAAATATAGCCCAACGCTATAGGCGGATTATCGGGCTGGGCTGCAGTAAACACGCCCATGTTGTAGCGTATGATGAAGTTGAAACTCATCTGCACAGAAGAGGACTGAGACCAAGTACAGCTACAAGCCTCACAACTTTAGCGTGAGGTAGTTTACATCTGAATGTTTGCTACAAATAAAATCTATCGTAATAGTAGATGATGCATAAAGATATTTACCAGATTACAAAGATTTTAAAGCTTTATTCCTTAGACTAAAACTGTATAATAAAATCACGAAGGAAAAATTGAAAAATGAAGGATATTGTGAAGTATCCAGAAAATGGCTTATGAAGGAATGGATAGCTACCTTATTACAGCTTTGACGATTTTCATATTCTTTAAACGGTTTTATGTTAGATTTAGGGAATTTAGATTCAGTTTCAGGAGGTAAATAGATGAAAGTTAAAGAACAAATCAATTCTGGAGATTTAGTAGTACCTGGAGATGTATTAGGAGTTATTGAAGAATTTATTGCCGATAGCGGGACGTATGAAGAAGATGGATTAATTTTGGCGAGTATAGTTGGAAATGTTGATGTTAATACAAAGACGAAACGGATATCCGTTATCGCCAAAAACAAACCAATCACACCAGTTAAAGGAGCAATTGTTTTTGGAAAAGTTAGCGATGCGAAAAAGCAACTTGTTGATCTTACGATCGGAAAGATCGATTCCGATGAATTACATACTCCTATAACTGGTACATTGCATATTTCTTGTGTCTCTGAAAGTTATACAGAGAACATGACTGATGCATACCGGATTGGGGATATTGTAAAAGCACACATTGTAGACGACAAAAGACAACCATGTTATATATCAACTGTTGGACACCAATTTGGTGTAATATTAGCAAGATGTACAAGATGTGGGGCGTTTTTAAAAAGAAAAGGACGATCAACATTGAAATGTGCATCAACGGATTGCGAGAATATTGAACGACGAAAGATTTCTGAGGATTATTTATCGATTTGAGTTTGAGGTGACTTACACCAAAAATAAGTGCAAAGGCTAATGCTTAACACTTATTTCATATTTTTCCTTTAAACGGTCAAGCTCAAGAGAGTGAAATGATTGGCAAGGACATACAAGAAGGAAATGATAATAAGGGTTAGCAATAACGAAGAACGTGTTTTTTTTATTAACCAGCTTGAGAGAATAAAAGTTGTAGATCTATATCTATCTGCAAAGCCAGGTTACATTCGTTTGCGCCTTGCAGGATCGCGCGAAAACGTTAAGCTCGCTATCTCAGAAATTAAACATATACAGAAACTAACAAAGGGTTTGCTTTATCCAGATAGGCAGGGTTTATTCAATTACGAAATAGGTTTTCTATTTCGTGAAGCAGGAGCAACAATTCGGGTAGAATTACTTCGAAAACTGCTTCAATACAAAGGGTATAAAATAGATAGTTCCGCTTCAGATTTCATCAAAAGTGATGCTCCACTTCAAGTTATAGTTGACTTAATTCACAGTCTAAACTCTCTGATAAGAGAGACTGAACTTAAACCAAAAATCGTCAGAGAAATGATAGCAACCCTTGCTGTACTGACTGATTTAGACCCCTTCACTATCCTTGAACGTGCGCTGGAATTGAAAATGATTAGAAAGGAAGGTGAGGATCGATATAGTTTTGCCGTAAACATAAACAACTTTTTAAAAGCATTCATAAGCAATCATATTGACGATAACGAAAACATCTAGTTCGTCATGTTTATGAATAGTTGACTAGAGTCATATTAAAGAATTTCAAGAATCACAGAATTTCTACGTCATTCTTATTTCGCTCCTTATTGAAGGGCATTACTAGGTGATGGAAATGAAAGTAAATATTTTAGATATGAAGAAAGAGAACAATAGTCTTGAATTTGCCATCGAAGGTGAGGATCACACTCTTTGTAATGCATTACGAAACATATTATTAGAGGATGATAATGTGGAGTTTGTTTCATACAAGATTGAACATCCAACTCATGCAAATCCAATTTTTTATATCAAAACTAATGGACAAAAAACACCAACTGAAGCACTTATCGATGCTTCCGACAAACTGTCTGGGCTTTGCAATGAAGTACTAGACAAATTTCAAGAGGCCCTGAAGTCTTAGCAGTCTATGAAAAAACGTTAACTCATCAATCGAATAATTTTGGCGCTTTAAAAAAGTTTTTTTCTTTTTTTGGCGCATTTTTAAGCGTTTCTTCGGTTGAAAGCGTAGGTTCTATGTGATCATCTCGAAACCTGTTTTTGATATCAACTACATGAAAGGTAGGCTTGATCAATGAGATGTCAATCTCATCTAGTTGATGAAAGAACTGCAAAATTTCATTGAACTGTTTTGTGAATTGTTTCTTTTCTTTTTCCGTGATTTTTATTTTTGCAAGTTCTGCAATATGCTCCACTTCTTTTTCTGATAACGACATAGATTTGACCTACTATGTTCTTATTTACAATGCTGTGGGAAATGGGTGATGATGGGGCCGCCAGGAAATTCAAATAAAGACACGGTGTCCCTATTTTTTGAACCCAGGATCTCCCGCGCCCCGGGCGGGAATCATACCATGCTAGACCACATAGAGCCCATATTCTTTGTGAATAGGGGTGGCCCCAGTAATCAGCCCCATATCTAAAGCTAATATAAAAGTGCGTGCATATGGCAAAATGTGGGACTATTTAAGGATTTTTATTCTTCTTGATAGATTTTTTTATACTCAAAAATAGGTAGGAACACAAAATTTATTAGGCAACTTCTATCTCTGTTGTTTCAAGTATTTAGGATGTATTAGCTATGGTCACAAAAGTATATTATTCGCCCACTTTAGAAATTGCTGGTGCGGCATTGTTTGGTGCTTTGTCAATAGTAGTTTCATTTTCCGCTGCATTCATTCCAAGATTACCTTGGGGGATCGCCTTGTTCGATCCGATTGGAATCGTTTGGATCGTCTGTTTTCTTATTTTTGGTATTCGTTCAGGTATAATCTGTAGTGTGGCAGGAACCATGGGTTTAATGTTTTTTGACCCATTTGCTCCCATTGGACCATTGATGAAGTTGGCGGCTACATTACCAATGATAGTGTTACCATGGGCGATCTTAAGAATTAAAAACAAAGAATCATGTTCTGGGCGCGACTTTGCCTCCACAAAACTTTGGTTTTCTTCGGGAGTGATTGCAACTCTTATAAGGATTGCTATAATGCTTCCGATAGTTATTGTCGTAGTAAGTCTTCTATTTGGAACGCCTTTAATGGAGATTGTAACATATGTATTGATATTGAATACGTGGCAATCAGCCTGGGATATAGCAGTTCCGTGGGTTATTGTATATCCTACAAAAATCTATGAGAAGTATTGTATTTGGTGAACTACCTCACGCTAAAGCCGTAAGGCTTCCTGTTTCTGTGACCATACTTGCGTTAACGTAGGATATCTGAAATAATTCATCACAGACTCAAGCTATGGGGCTTTCTTGTGTCGTTACATGTAGAGTTCAGAAGTTCCAAAACGCAGAGAGAGAGTTCTTGAGTTTTGTTACAATTTTTTGGGTGTATTCATAATTGATATCTTGATTCTCTTCTGGAGGTGCTTCTTCAACCTCAATGCCGAGCCCTGCCATCTCAGAAATAGAAACTAACACGCCCATTTGTAAACCTCTTTGACTGTATCCTCCTTCAAGCGCCGTAACAAATGCGTTGTTTTTACATTTTTTTGAAAGTTCTTTTGTAATGCGGAAAATTTCTTTGTAGGCATATGTAGTTAATGCCATATGCGTGAGAGGATCGCGATAGTAGGTATCATAGCCTGCTGAGACTAAAATGAACTCTGGTTCGAATTGATCAATAATAGGAATAACAATTTCATTGACAGCATAGAGATAAGGTTCATCAGTTGTTAAAGGACGTAGAGGAATGTTCACATTGTACCCAAGACCTTCACCAACTCCAAGGTCTTCAATATAGCCTGTTCCAGGATAACAAGTCAAAGGATCCTGATGAAGTGAGATATATAGCACTTCTGATGAATCATAAAAAATGTCTTGTGTCCCATTCCCATGATGACTATCAATATCTAAAATGGCAATTCTATCCATTTCGTGTTTTTTCAAAAGATAATTCGCAGCAATAGCCACATTATTGAAAAAACAGAATCCCATGGCTCTTTTTTTCGTCGCATGATGTCCAGGAGGGCGTACTATCGCAAAAGAGTTTTCAACTGCTCCTTGAATACATTGTTCGACAGCTTCAATCACACCACCTGCAGCAAGTAATGCAATTTCAAAAGTTCTTTGTGATGCTACTGTATCTGGGTCAAGATAACCTCCACCTTCTTCTGATGTGCGCTTCACAAGTTCAAAGAGTTTCTCAGAATGTACGGCTAACACATCTTCTGGAGTTGCTGGTTTTGGCTCAATCAATTGAATTAATGGATTGGCAAACACATTATATTCATCTAAAATTTGCTTAATTAAAATTAGTCTTCTTCTTGCTTCAGGATGGGTTGATCGGGTGGGTATATGTTCCAGATATTCTGGTGAATAAATGATACCAGTTGTCACAGATTCCACCATTTACTATAGTTTGCTTTATGAAAACTTTCCAAATACCTAGAAAATGGTATTAAGAGAGTATTTCTTCAATAGAAGACACTGTTTAATAAATGTATGATAAACGTATCTATAAGGATTATTTTTTAGGCTCTTACAAAACAAAAAGAATCAATGTTTGCTGAGGTTTCTTCGTTGGGCTCTTTTTATAACCAGATTAATGAAATACCAGATCTCAATTGAGACGAATAAGATATTAGAAAGAAGTTAATCGCGTTTGACTAGGTTTTTTCTTTTCGATTTCTTCTTGTGGTAAATCTGGTGTATCAAATTCACGTCCTATTTGTTGAAAAATATCTCTAAGGACTGATCTACCTAGAGTTGGGATATTTAGTAACTTCACAATTGGCGCTTTTTTGAGATCTTCTATTGTCTTGATCCCATTTTTATACAATAAACGCCCTCTTTTTCTCCCAACACCTTTAATGTTGACTAATTCTGCAACCTCTTCTTTCACACCATATTTTACTCTAGTTCTGAGAGTTTCCACTAATTTTCGCGGTTCTTTTAGTTTGAAAAGCGTCGATATTTCAGATGCGGCGTAGAGCAGCCATTCAGCTGCTTCTGTCATATTAAATAAATCGCCAGAACTCACAGAATAGCGTATAGATAAATCTTCTTCTGAAACCTCATCAATCCAATCAAGTAGTACTTTAGCTGTTTTAACATTTGATAAATAAAACTCGAAATCTGGATCGTATTCATCAGGTATGTCAATTAAAAATTCATTGTAGTTATCCTCTACAAAGAACATCATTTCTCCATAATCTTTCTTTCGTAAGTAAAACTGAAGCATATTTGGTGTTGAGCAAATTAGGTGAAGAATACCTAGTTCGGTAATTGTCTCATCTTTATTGTTTTGAAGTGTATTTTTGATTATAGCACCTGATAAGGGATCTATATAAAGATTTGAAACACGTTTGCCAAATTTGGTTGCTATAATTTTTCCATTCTTATATTCAATCAACTGTTCTGTAATTAAAAAGCCAATCACATCAGAAATCACACCAGAGATTTCGTCAAGGGCGTACTGATGACCATAGAACGTCTTGGAAACCCACTTGTAAATGTCACCCTCTGTATCAACAAAACCTGTAGCAATAATACCTAAAAGATGACTTCTTAGAGAGGATAGCGCTGCAAGTTTTGAAGTGATTCTTTCTGTATCCCCATTTATATAGCGTTCCATTAGTTCATCTTTTTCTTCTTCTGACTTGGAAATTAGAATCGCCTCACCAACAGTGTCAAACTTTGGTCTTCCAGCTCTACCTGCCATTTGTTTATACTCAAGGACGGGTATTTCAACTAGGTTACCCAATCTTACTCTGCTAAAACTGTATCTCTTATAATCTCTGATGACAACTCGTCTTGCAGGCATGTTGAGCCCTGCTGCAAGTGTCGGAGTTGCACAAATTGCAAAAATAAGTTTCTCTTTAAAATACCTCTCAACTATCCTTCTATGGCGATAATCCATCCCAGCATGATGAAATGCTACTCCTCTTAAAACAGACTGCGCTAGACGTGCACGTAATGAAGTATCTGCTCCCATGGACAAAATTTCTTCTTTGATTCTTCTGAATCCATCTTTTTTCTCATTTGCTAAATAATTTGGGATAGATCGTGCTAATTTAGCAGCTAATGACATCGTCGATTTTCTTGTATTTGTAAAAACTATCATCTGTCCATTTTTGCGTAGCACATCTCTTAGCAAGTTTAACATAGGGTCTTCACTAGTTTGTTTTGTTTTTCTCTTCCTTTTCATGGCTGTTGTTTTTGCTTTGCTACTTTTCTCCGGTTGTATGGATGCGCTAGAGATCTCTTCTGATGATCCATCTTTAAACTCAATTGTCCCATTGTAATAAACACCTTCTCGTAAGATCACTGGTCTCCATTCGCTCAGAATTAATTTAGCATTTAACCACTCTGCAATTTCGTTCGCATTCTTTATAGTTGCAGAAAGTGCTAAAATTTGAGCTTCTGGATTTATTTGTCTAAGTTTAGATAGGGCTACCTCAAGTGTTGGGCCTCGACTCGGATCTGTAATGAGATGTATCTCATCACTTACAATAAGCGAAATATCTTTCATCCAAGAAACCTGATGTCGTAACAATGAATCGGCTTTCTCGTTAGAACAGATTATTATATCGAAATTCTTCAACCATTGATCTTTTGTATCAAAATCACCTGTACTTACTATCGTTTTAATTCCTAGCTTCTCCTCATATTTTTGGAATTCCTCTTTCTTCTCAGAAGCTAAGGCTTTTAGCGGAACGAGATAGATTACTTTACCACCCCATTCTAAAATATGCTTCAGCATAGCTAACTCTGCTATCAATGTTTTTCCCGATGCAGTAGGACATGCCAATAACATATTATCTCCATCAAGGACACCTTCTCGGATTGCATCTGCTTGCGGCGGATAGAGATCTATAAGTCCTTGGTTTTTCAATAAATCTAAAACTTCTTTGGGAAATGGAAGATTTTCTATTTTCACGTGGATAAAACTCCTCCGATTCAAAAGCAGATTCTTTTTTTGCGATTACAATTTAAATTACTCACCCTAATGAAAAGGGCTTTCGCTGGTTTGGTTTGAGAAAGATCTTTTAAGATTCACTAATTCGCTTAATAAACCCACTTTTCGGCTCATAAATTTCTCCACTCTGTTGTAGGTTATCTAGTGCACGCTTCACAAATGGAGGCTCAAAGCCTGCATCTTCTGCCCTCTGCATCAGTTTAGAAATGGGCACATTACCGCCCATTTCAACCTCCAAGCCTTTTATTAAATCAAGCAGTTCTGAAATCTTATCTCTAGTGCTCTTTGTTTGTCCAAGCATAATTGAATCAATATCATATCTTCCGCTTTCATCTACGCCAACTTGCTGTAATGAATACTTCATTAAGCGAATTGCTGCCTCGGCATCCTCAGCTGAGACTTCCTCCCGAAGCGCCATTTTTGCCCTTGCTTCGGATATTCTGACAAGTGCTTCTAATTGCCGTGCAGTTATTGGAATAGGGGAATTCGCTTCTTCTCCAGCTTTTCTCATACGTAAATAGAATTCTTGTAATTTTTCGCCTGCCTCTAATGTCAACTTTGGACGAATCCTGCTTTTGGCAAAGGCAATATATTTCCTAAGCAATACTGGATCGATTGGAGATTCTATCACCATAGAATCACCTTTCTCGTGAAGTTTTAAAATGTGCTCAGCAATTTCTCTATCGTATTCCGCATCTGGCTTGTCAGTTATTGTAAACAGTAAGTCGAATCGAGAAAGGATTGTCACGGGCAGTCTAATATTTTCAGCAGGCGTACCATGAATATTATAGCGACCTTTGTACGGGTTGGCGGCCGCAAGGATTGAGGTCCTCGCGTTTAATGTGGCGATGATTCCGGCCTTCGCAATTGAAACGGTGTTGTGGAGAATTAAACCTTGACTAATAAAGCGATGCGTTGGCTCTACCGTTACATCGTAGACATAAGGACATGCCCATTTTCCTGAATTTGGTATCTTCTCGATTTTTTTTATGCGAAGGCAACGTATATCGCTATCGAGCAGTTTTTCTATTTCGTTTATTTCTTTTTCAATTTGCTTGCACTCATTGAGGACTGCGTCTGCAAGTAGAATGACAATTTTATTCTTAGTTTCATCTGTACATCCCCCTCGTTCTAAATGACCAATAAATGAACCAGATCTGTTGATTTTTTGACCAGCAGTTCCCTGAGACCAATTAAGAATCCGCCTAGTAGCCATTATAGGTAGTGGCAACTTATTAAGATGTGCTTTAGCCTCATTAAACGCATTTTTTGCCTCATTAAGATGTTTCTGAAGCAATGTCCGAGTAATACCATAGCCTTCATTAATCGCACGGTAAAATGTCCCTTTGTAAGTTAGACCAATTCGCTTGAACAATTTCCTTATCTTAACTCCAATTCCAGGTGGAAAGACATCGTGATCGTAATTTGATTTCGCAGATCGATTTACCAACTTAGATATTTTTTTCATACGAGGATCCCATTGCTCGATAATCATTTGGAAGAAAAGCGGGAGACTGCTACCACGAATACATACCTTATATGAGTCGTTATAAGAATCATGGACTATTCGGCTTTGGATTCCAACACATAATAAAAGATCTTGATAATCAAGAGCAAGTTTAGGTGATGAGGTGCGATAGGACAAAGTTTCGGATTCTAAACTTCCATCTCCGAGAAAAGCAGCTTTAAGGAATTGTTTTACTACTAATTCTCCAGAAACAAACAACTGTGGCGGAATACGTTTATATTTTGCAGTGTTAAGAACTTCAGGAAAGTTTTCCCGGAAGAAATCTCTTAATTGGGCGGATACAAAGCGGAGTGTTCGATTACGATCGATATAGTTAATTCCCTCTAAACCAAAAAGATCCTGCATTAGTGATGAGATATCCTTCACGATTGGATCTAATGTGTTGCTAAAACCAAGTTCAGCAGAGGAGCCATCATAACTATATCCTTCTGATACAAAATATCCAAGAAGTCTAGCAATTTCCGGAGTTACACGTTCAGGAAGAGCAATTGATTTCGCATTATAATGTATTGGAATATCTGTGTTAAGCAAGGCTCCAGGATTATGACCACATGGCATAATTCGTGGTGCAGGCACAAAATCTCCAACCTTAATATCAGTAGCTGAAACTACGCTAATAGAATCTTCCCTAAAAACAAAAAGTGGATGCTCAGGTGTTACTATAATGTATCTGCCATTGCCAAATTTAATTCTAAAAAAGTATTCAGGAGAGGAATGACGACTTACACGAGCGATACAAATTCGACCCACCTTAAGAAAGTCTGAAGTAAATACCTCTAAGTCAAAGGATCGCATGTCCAGAATTTCGCAATTTATTCCTTGAACAACCTTTTTGGGATTACTTTCAAAGAGATTATCTACTAACTCCCCTATTGGTTCTCTAGTTCCATCTGCTAACAAGATTTCCGTAAATGGATGATAACTATGTTGTTCCATCGCCTCATGTATGGCGACCCTGTCTTCGGTTCTCATTTTGTCGAACTCATCAATACAAGCAACTCCCATATCAGAAAGTACAAGCGCGCCTGCCTCAAGCGTCATCTCTCCAGTATCAGCATCTCTCATTACCGCCGCAGTGTTATGTACAACTATGCCATTTGCTATGAAATTATGGGAGTCAGGTACTGTTAAATCGTATACATAAGGTTCTTGCGCATTGATTTCCTTCACTTCTTCAACTTCATCCCAAAAAATGTCTGATCGAGCGAGGCTCTTTAAAAGTTCGTATTTTTTGATATATTCTTCGTGTTGTTTTTTGGTGGATTCTATAATTGTCTTCCAATAATCAACAATATCGAGATTCAATTTCTTTTCAGTTCTTTTTAAAAGAGAAACAAAAACTCCAATTGGAATTCGGACATTTCTATCTTTTCGCAAGAAGTAGTCAGAAAGCTTTGTGCGTGAGATTTTTGCATATTTACCAATCTTTTCTATGGAGATTATTTTCTTAACTTCTTGATAGAATTTGTTTCTTGAGCTGTATGATATCTCTATACGATGTCTGAGCCAATCTAATTCAATTTTTTCAAGAAGATCCAAAAGTCTTTTGCTTGAGATATTTCGTCTTTCTAATTCATAGGGCGAAAATGAGCACTTACGCCCAGTTAATTCTCGACTTGTGTATCCATAAAACTCTACAATTTCTTTTAGGGTGAATGAAATACTAGGAATGTTATCTACATTCTTATGATATTCTTTCTGAATTTTACAATATTCCGATAACAGTAAACTCTTTTTTGGATGTTTGAAACCGATATTATTTTTGAATACAACGAGATCGGCATATCCGCTAATGGTGAGTTCATATTTTTCTTTCTTACCTACAATTTTCTTCCCTGATTTCATAATGACTGTTTTAGGTTTTCTTTTTCTGATGAAAGAAACGATTCCTAGAGTTGAAAGAGCATTTTTAACAAACTCTACCAAATTCTTGCTAGTTGAAGAAAAGCCAATTTGTGAAGATCCACCACTTGATCTTTTCGAAATCCATCCATCCGTGTCAAAAAGTGCTCTAAGAAAAGCATAAAGATATTCTTTTTTATAAAATATGATTTCTGTGCTAGGAGAGATATTATCCGATTTTGGTGCTTCACTAAGACCAAATTTTGAAAAAATATGATACATTAATGATGACCAAATGGCACAGGTTGCGGCTCTTTCGCAAGTATTTTTTGATCTATTAACATTAAAACCCATATTTTTGAAGAAGTGTTCGAATTCTTCCAATAAAATGCGTTCTCGATTATGGAATCTTAATTGCGTTCCACCATATCCTTTTTCACTTTTATCGACATAAATACTTCCATCTCCAACAATTAAACCCATTATATAGAACCAATCTTCATTCAGATTTTTAGGAAGTACATATTTGAAGCCATTTTTGGGTTCAACATAAATTTCATCACGCAGGCATGCTTCCGCATCTTCCTCAAGCAAATCACACAATTCTATGAAACGTTGAAGTGGAATGTTTCCAACATGACCGCTATTTTTCCATCTGTAAAGTGTATCTTCGTTTACATTGAGAAAATTGGCTATATCGCTCATTGACACATTCAATTTCTTTTTTAGCCTCTCAAGCAATTCCTTAACTTCATTTTCAACATTCAGAAGCCTAATGTTGCCCTGATAGTCCTTAATTAACTCAAAGATGGTAGGAACTTCTTTTTCAAAATTAACAGGAAGTGTTCTCGCCACAGCTATTCGATCTTTTGATTTAAGAAGATTTGACGGTTTCCATAATAAACCGTTCTTATTAATTGAGAGAAGACTAGTTTGAGGAGTTAATTTTAACTCTCTTCCCGTTCGAGTAATTATCTTTATTAATTTTTCTGGACTTTTGATTCTCCAGACTTTTGATATTCCTCGGGATTTTAATTCTAGATTATTTGAATGAAATACCTTTGAACAACCTGATTTCTCCTTGTATTCTATCGACTCATTATACTTAGATATTTCACCAGATTTTAACTCATCTTCTACTATTTGAGATATGGGTAATATGTCATCTGAAAGAAACACATTACTATCACCAGAAATGCACAGACCAGCTGCTGTTGAACCTTTTCCTGAAGTATAAAGTGCTCTTGGGGCTATTCTTGCGACATACTGAAGTAATTGCGACTTAGCTGTTCCAGGGTCCCCTACTAGAAGAATATTCGATTCGCCGCGAATTTTCATTCCATCTGGCAATACTTTACTTGTACCTCCAAATAAAAGAAGCGCAATAGCCTCTTTGATATTTTCATAACCATAAATCGAGGGGGCAATAGAACGTATCAACTTTTGATGAATCCACACGTCTTGTGACAGGTCTTTAATCTCTTGTTCTTCTTCTGGACTTATTTCGATTTTACCAAGTCCTTTTTCGAATACGTCTATGTAATTCGAAGCTAAGTATACTGAAAACGTGGGGGTCTTTAATCTGCCCTTTGTAAAATCAGGAACGGATCGAAGAACTCCAATGATTCCCACACGATCGCCAGGTCTGGCGACATCAACAAGATCATCTTTTATAATTACATCCAAAGAGCGCGGTAACTGACCTGGCGGGAGTTCTTCAGGCATTTCTTGTATTCGTACCTTCTGCCAATCTGTAAAGGTCGACTCATCCATCAGAAGTTTGAACGGTCCCTTTTTTCTACAACTAGGATTTTCACAGATATTGGGTTCGGAATATCCTTTATCCTGAGGAATTTCGTAGAGATAGCCACATTTTGTACAAATGAACATCGCTTTTATTAGCAATGGTTTAACTTCTGAAGCGCGTGTTAATATTCCTTCAACTTGTACAAATCTACCAATATTTACCGCTCTGATTTTTCTGAGAGCTAGTTGTTCAGGTGGATTGCGAAAGCGTGCATGAAAAGTATCTACCTTTTTGTAGTAATCAGGATCGATGACCTTCATTACATTCTTTACAGCAGTCGAAGCGGAATTGATGAATTGCTCTGGATTTTCTTCAACAAGTTCAGCAAGGGCAGGGTCGAATACGCGCAGGTCATTAAAGTCGATGACGAGAGAGACGCTTTCTTCAAGAGGCATACGCTCAATTAAGTTCCGCCACTTAAAGGATCCTCCGTCGTCTCGGAACTCCTTAAAAAATGTTTCAAATTGCTCTACATATTCTTCGGAGGTTTCTGACATTTTAGTCCACTCATATTATCTGTAAATTAAAGGATGAAATGTAAAGTATTTGATGTAAATTTGGACATAATATCGGGTTTTTCTTTGTAATTGAGTTCATAAAATTGTTAAATTGTTGATTTAACAGATCTAAAGTGCATTACTCAAATAGAGAGCTACATTCAACAAATTATAATAGTTAGGAAATAATATAAATGCATTCAAAATTTTGAAATTCGTTTATTTATGAGTTTGAACTGAATTTGATTAGAAAACTGGGGAATTATCATAGAAATTCAATAAGAGTTACGCTAGGTGAGTCATCGTCTTTTGGATAATATCTTTAGCCCTGTTAATAATATATTTTTCAGTAAACACTTTTCGCGTGACATTCTTCCTTGAAGTCATTTGTATTACTCTAAAGGTTGTCTGGAGGGAAGAAAGAGTCCACAATAGTGGGTGATGGTTGGGGTAAAACCATTTATACCTCTTTCCTCCTATCTCCCCCTTTTAAGCAGCGTTTTGTAAAGCGCTTGAAATTTCTAAAAGCATTGTTATAAGACTTGCTTCGTTTTTATCATTCTTAAAAAATGATCTACAAAGGTATAATGGTATAGTTTTCTTTATAAAATATACAGTATATTTAAAGCTATCTAAAAACGCCAAAAGTAACTGGAAAAGTCCAGAAATACTTAATCAAGAGAGAACAATTTATCTTTCCACTGTATGCATAACGAGCTTAATTCCTGAAAAAGGATCCTTTCTTCTTTTGTCATATATTCAGTGAAGTCTCGCGAATTTCTTGTTTGAGATGCTATTTTCAATACTTTGAATAGGCGCATGGTAAGAATATCTCTTATAAGTGCTTCAATTTTTTCATAAGACTGCTGTGCTGTTGGGCTCTCTATTTGTTTAAGAAATTTTAATTGTTCTCGAACCTTTAAATAAAAATCTCTATCAATTGGCTGTAATGCGTGTGCTTCTCCTTCCTTTTTCAAAACATTATGTAATTCTGAAAGCTCGATAAAGTTTTCCTTTAATTTCGCATAGCCCTGCTTGACTAATTCGGTTGCAATCCATAGTGGTATGTTTTTTTCTTGTCCTTTTTTTGAAGTAAGCTTAAACTCTCTTTCGAGAAGACCGTTTATATCCTTCAAGATTTTAATTTGTACTGATCCTTCTTCGAATTCGAACTGAAGTCTTTTAATATATGTATCAATCATCTGGCTTTCCATTTGTAACACACTCTTTATATTCAAATCTTCGATAAATAGCAAGGCTAAATTAAGAATACATGTAACTTATAGAGTTAAAGAGTTTTATTGGGAACCTGCAAAAAAGATAGAAGGAGATAAAACTGATACGTAGATCAAAATTGTTGCAAAATTATCCCCCTTCGCTGTCGCTTGCTCTTACAGCTATTATGACTGCATTAGTTTGTATTATGACTCTTATCTTTCAAATTTCAATCCCTCAAACACAAGGTTTCTTCAATCTTGGAGATTCTGCAGTCTATATCTCTGCAATACTTTTTGGTCCAATTATTGGGGCATTTAGTGGAGGCGTTGGATCAGCGCTTGCAGATCTTATATTGGGTTATTCCTTATTTGCGCCAATTACTCTAGTTACAAAGGGCACAGAAGGATTTGTTGTTGGACTCATTAGTAACGCTCTTTTACCGCCTAGGCGGGCAAATACACGCTGGAAAGTTTTTATTAGTCTTACGGGATTAACTGTGGGAATTATTATTATCCTCATCGGATTACTATTCTATTCCACGCCTTGGCAAATTGGAGTTGGAATTCTTGGTAATTATCAGTTCTTTGAACTTAGCCCGATACCTATTGTGTGGATAGTCTTAGGTTGTATAAGTGCAGCATTGATTATTATTGTAGGAATTAGAACAACCCCAGAAGTTTCATGGCTTGTTTTTTCTATCCTTATAGGAGGAAGTTGTATGGTTTTCGGTTATTTTGTTGCTGAATACTGGCTCTTGGGTTTTGGACCAGCTGCATTTGTTGAAATTCCGTTCAATATCGGCCAAATGACAATTGGTGGCATTATTGCAATTCCTGTATCACAGTCTCTGAAAAGCGCGCTACCATTTCTGACTGTCCCTCAAGAATGAATTCTGTTTGTAATTCGGAAAATGTCAACTCAGAAAAAGAATAGAACACAATTATATTTGCTAAAATAAATCCATTTTGTTTACGGTCTAGTTCAATCTTAAAGATTATACGTAAATAGAAATGCTTTTAATTCGTATAGATGAATACTAAATATGCTCCTCAAATATTGGGAACAAATATTAGCAGATACAAAAAATTCAGCTCATTTTTCGCTTTCTCAAAGTTCGTTGTCAATCGTGGAGCTTATATTTTATCCTAACAATCTTCTATTAGTTTAAAGTGGTATGACTATGACCAAGCTATGTTTTATCACAGGTGGCGTTTTGAGTGGGTTGGGAAAGGGTATCACGACCGCTGCTATCGGCAAATTATTGCAATTCCGAGGCTTTCATGTTGACGTTATCAAAATTGATCCTTATTTAAACGTCGATCCAGGCACACTTAATCCGATAGAGCACGGAGAAGTGTTTATAACCGATGAGGTATGGGAATTCAACCCAGCTCCCGGTTTCATTTACAGGATAGCAGAGATTGATCAAGATGCTGGCACGTACGAACGATTCCTCGACCATCCATTTCATCCGTCACAAAATATTACGAGTGGTCAAATTTATCTTTCTGTTATTGTACATGAACGCGTTGGAAAGTTTCTTGGTCGTACAATTCAGATCGTCCCTCATATTACAGATGAGGTAAAATCTCGTATTAGGAACATCGCAAATAAGGAGAATCCCGATGTATTGCTTATTGAAATTGGCGGCACAGTCGGAGATATTGAGGCCATGCCATTTCTTGAGGCGATTCGTCAGTTGCGTCTCGAACTTTCAGAGCATGATACATGCTTAGTCCACGTAACACTTATTCCATATTTAGAATCAGTTGGTCAATTAAAATCAAAGCCTACCCAACACTCAGTACGCACTCTTCAAGGGATGGGGCTTCAGCCAGATATTATTGTTGGAAGAGCAAAAGAATCATTATCTGAAGAGATCAAACGTAAAATTAGTTTATATTGCAGTGTTCCTGAAAAAGCTGTGATAAGTAATCCTGATCTCAGCCCAATTTATGACCTTCCACTTTATTTTGAACAACAAAATATGGGAAATTATCTATGTTCTTTACTTCAGTTATCCTATGATTGCAAACCCGCCACAGAAGACTGGACTGAAATGGTTAATCTCTTTAAGAATGCCACACGTACTATCAATATCGCTATGCCTGGAAAATATACGAGCATAATTGATAGTTATGTTAGTATAAACTATGCATTACAAGACGCTGGAGCGCATTTAGATGCAGAAGTAAATATCAATTGGATCGATACGGAAGCCATTGAAGAACACCCTGAAAAAATTAGCGTCTTGGACTCGTGTGACGGCTGTCTCCTCACACCAGGCTTTGGATCAAGAGGCGTTGAGGGCATGATTCAAACTGCTAACTACGCTATCCAAAAGAACATACCGTATCTGGGTATCTGTTTTGGTGCACAACTTCTAACTGTTGCGTTCGCACGAAATGTAATGGGGTGGAAAGAGGCACATACAACTGAAGTTGATGCCGAAACGCAATTACCTGTTATAGATTTCCTTCCTGAGCAAAAAATTATCCAAGAAAAGGGCGGAACCATGCGACTTGGTGCACAGAAGATCATTATTCAAGAAGGAACAAAACTTTGGGATGCATATCATCAATCAGTTATTCATGAACGTTTTCGTCATAGATATCACATAATTGAGGAATATACGGGCCAGATGAAAGAGAAAGGCTTCATTACCAGTGCATATGATGACATGGGGAAAATTGTTAATGCTGTAGAGATTGCGGACCATCCGTTTTGCGTGGGAGTACAGTTTCATCCTGAGTACACCTCTCGACCAAACAGACCAAACCCTTTGTATTTTGCCTTCATAAAACATGCACTTGAGAGATCTACTATCAGAATGAATGCTAACGAATAAATATTATCGAAAATCTCATCTTTCAATCCAATTTTGGCCTCTTAGGGTGTAAGAAGAAGAAAGGACAAAGAATACAAAATTCCATAAAGGTCTAAAGAAGATGTATATCAAGTCGCTTCATAATGAACTCGGCGAAATTGTAAGAAAGTTAAAGCAACTTGAGCACTTACAAGATATAACAAAGAAAAGCGTGAATAAGATTCTTAAAAAATGAAGAGAGAGAAGTTGAACTTCTCTTTTACAGTATCATATCGTTCTAAGAGAAGTACTTGATATAATAGTCTTCTGATTTATATTCTCTGTTTTCGATGATTTTATTGATCTCGTAATGTATTTTCTTACGTGATAATTTTCTGAGAAGAGTGTTTTCCTGTTCTCGTTTTTTGAATTCTAAGATTCCAAGTAAGAGTGTTTGTTTTTCGACACCTTTATGATTTTTGCTCTTTGCACTAATCTTTACGCCTTTAACGAAGCCTCCTAGTTTTAGAAATTCTATGCTTCCGAGTATTGTTGAATTTGTAAGCACATCGATTCCGAACCATTTCTTTTTTAAATGTCTTATATAAAGTGGGATGTTTAAGCTTCTTGAGATTTGTTGAAGTTGTTTGGCTAAGACAGGATGAGCACATGCGATTGCTAGAAAAGGAGATACATACTCCTCTTTTAGTCTGCTGCTACATCCTCGTGCGATGTATTTATGTTTGGTTATAGTAACATATCCCTCAGTCGACATCCAAATTCGAAAGGCAATTTTCTGCTCAGTGTCAGAGGCATTGATTAGATAGTTCAAATTTGGTTGTGGTTCCTTTAAATATTCTTCAACGGTTTGTCCGATCGAGGGTGACGTTTTTGTACTCCTAGCGAGTGTTAATATTTCATCTGCAATTTCTTTTACTGAATTTTTGACATAAGTGGTTTGGTTACAAGCGTCAGGTGTGCTTTTATAGAAATAAGAAGAAGGCCATTCATTGTATTCGTAGTACATCGCATCAACAAAAATATTGTGTAGTTTTTTATTTTTGCCAGAAAAAATGATTCTAAAATCCTGACTTCCGTTTGCAATGCAACCATCACTCTGCAAGCATGGAATAATTACAGCCCGTTTTAAATCGACATTCTTGTCGTGCCAGAGTTTTACTTCTTGAGTAAGGGGGGGATTTATTTTAGGTACTTTGGTGTATTGAAAAAATGTTGTAAGATAGTTACGTACGTCCTTGCAATTGATATTAGCATGGGAATATGAAGTAATGACTGCATTTACATTCAAAACAGCCTCAATTTCAGAAAGAGTTTCGTTGGAGCAGTTGAATATAGAGACGTGCCATTGTTTATTGGACTTGTGTGGATTGAAATAGCGAACAATGTTACAGATTTTTTCAAATTTTACAGGTAAGTTGTTCTTAGTTTTTAATTTCCCTTGATCAATCAGCGAATAAATTGTATCTCTAGAAACGCCTAAGATTTCAGAGATTTTAACTAACTTTTGCAAAGGCATTCTATTTATATTGTATTCCCAAGACTTCACTGCTATTCTGTGAACCTCCAAGATATTGCCTATGTCCTTTTGACTGAGATTGTTTTTTTTCCTTAAATTCTTAAGGAATGGTCCTGCCCCAGCAACATACAACTTGGGCACTTTTACGAGGTCAAGAAATCCTTGTTCGGTCAAGGAATCCTCTTTCAATTCTACATAGAACTCGTAGACTGTGGTTTCGCGTTGCATTGCTTTAAATGTTTTAGGCATAGTGTTTTTGTCATTTTCCAAATCACTTTTGTGGGTCTGCATGCCAAAAGAAAACTCGGTACTAACCGCATTTCTATTAACCATTTTATCAAACCTCCATAGATTTTTTACAGCATGCAAATTCATCAAATTCGACAGATAATCGCTGAAAAATCGAGATACGTTACAAGTTAAAATACACTGAGAGAATAGACCTATGAGAAATGCATGCCAAAGAAAGTAGATAGATATCGTGCGGCGAGCATAATTGGCACACATTTATCGGTCTTTACGTTTTATTGACGCTTATGTGCCGTGTAAATTCCAATGAAATGATAAAATTATATTTTATTCCATTTAAGGAGTGAGCACCACCTCCTGTGATTCTTGCTCAGCGATCTCATTCATAGGTTCAGCTTGATACTTGAATAGAGACGGAATAGACATACACGAGGCAAAATGGATGACAACGAAATTCGGAGTAACTTGATAAACTCCTTCTGCCTCAAGAACGAGTTTTGAATCTTTGAAAACAGGTCGTCCGATAATTTGTACAAGTTGTTGAGTCCTTAAACGTCGCGTTAACTCGTGAAGCATTCCTGTATTTGGATTTCCTCTCAAAATAATTTGGAGAGGAGTGTCTGTGCTCCTGTCAGAGACTTGAAAACGAATTTGTGTAGATGTTACGCGCGGTTTCTTGGTGACCGTCCCAATAATTGTTGCCCGAACAATTCTACATTCCAATTTAGGAATAAAAAGCGCGGTATAGTTCTTTCCGAAGAATTTTGCCCTTTTTAATTGTCCATCAAAGAGGTCACACAATAATAGATGCTTTGACGGGAAAGGAAGATTATCATAAATAGTGGGAAGCGACTCACTTGTGCTGTCGGGAGACAGTGATTGGTCTTGCGGTTGATTTTTCGCATATAAACGGTCAACTAAACTGTTATCAAGGTGTAATTGCTTAGCAAAATGAAGTAAATTCTTAGGAATTTTTCTATCTAATGCCTTTAAGAAAATGAAATCTAATTCCTTATTGATATTCATTTCATCAAGATGTCGAGAATATAGGACTTGAAGACAAGGAAAGCCTTTAGCGCGGGGATTTTGTGGATTAAACTTAAATCGGAATAATTTACCAGCAACTACAATTTCTTTGCCTCGTAAATGAGATAATTTGCTGTTTGCGGTTATCTGAGCAACTTTTGATGGAGATAAATTCGTTTCTCTTTGTATAGTTGCCATTGTTTTTACCAGAGAGATACCATCGAAATACTCTAACAGATTATTAGCTACTTTACCATTGAATTTTAGGAGAATTGTACCTGTTTGATCACATCCTTCAGCCACAATCTGAATAGCGATTCGATAGGTGAATGTTCGGCATTTCTGACAGAGTCCGTATCGTGTCCGACCACCGCAAGCACATCTGATACCAATACCACAGCGACAGTTCGGTTTTTTATAGACCTTATGACAGCGAGTGCACCACTTAGCGTATGAAACAGATACAGGTTTCAAGATAGTTAGGCGGAGTGCTTTTAATAAGTCATCATCACCTTCATCGAATTTAAGAGAACTGACAGACGATCTAGGTAAGGTTTCTATGAAATCAAGATGTTTCGAACTTTGGTTAAGTTGGTTTATATCAACGTTCAGATCAATTAGAAAACGATTAAGGAGTTCAATGATGGGTACAACATGAAATCTTTGAAAAAATGTGATCTTTCCTTTGACTACATGTTTTGGCATGTGAACCTGTATGGTTATCAGTTTTGTCAGTGAATTAATCGAATGATTGAGGAGTCCGTTACTATCTACTTTCTCGAGGTCTCTGTTAGTCTTACCATATTTTTTACAAATAATTTCCTGAATTAGTTTAATGAAAGATTTAGAAGGATTTTGATAAACAGATTTGTTTATTTCTTTTCATAAAAAATGAATCAGTACCCTGACATGATTTCATCTAATTTAGCAAATACATTGAATGAAATTAAGCAGAATAACGTTTTAGTGCAGAATAAGAGGAACTTATATTTTGTAAACAACCTAATTTTTGATGATCTACTTCAATGAATGCAATACGACTTATGGATAAGTCAATAAAATAACTAGGGAAGAAGATGTTTATCCGATCTATATATGACGAAATAGAATTAATTGTAAAGAGACTCAAGGATCTTGAAAGAGATAAAGAAATGTTTAGCATGCTCCTTAGGGGAGGGCTAGAACAGATTGACTTGGATGCTTTTCCAAAACTCAAAGAAGATGGGATTATTGAGAGAAAATTAGTAAAAAAGGTAGAACCTACAAGTTTAACTGGTCTCAGAATTGCGGGAATAGATGGTGGCGTGGTTTCTCGTCTATATCATGCAATTGATATTATCCTCACCAAAGCAGCTGCGGTGATTTTTGATTTTTCTAAAGATAAACCAGTTGTTAGATATTATCCAGCGGATGTTCCGCCTCTGAATGTACTCGTTAATTACATACCAGTCTCTCGCACAGAGATTGAAACCTCATCCAGTTTAGAACGTGCAATTGAAGAGGTAAAAACAGCTATAGGCGTAATTGAAGAGGTAAAAATTGATCTTCTGTTGATAGATGGATCGATATATCCCCAACAATACGATATATTCGCTACATCCACCATTGCTGCAAGAGGAGAACTCTTGACGAGATTTTATGAAAAACTCTACGAAAAAGCGCGCGAAAATGGGACTTTATTAGTAGGTTGTGTTGAGGACAGTAGATCAACACGGTTTACTCAAATCTTAGGTGAAATTCTACCTTCTCTAATAAAAAAGTATCCCGAACTATTTGAACTACTACAAGTTGATTATAGAGGCATAATTAAACAAATAAAGGATACAGATTTATTATATCGCGTTTTAAAGTCTGGTGAAAGATCTGCTGTTTATAGACTACTAACCTCAGATGCTAAGAAATCGCCATCACGTATTTCTGCACAATGGCGTGATAAACTCTTTGCTTTCTACCTAAAATCTGTTGATTTTGATCAACCAACTCGTATTGAGTTTCTTAATCCAGAACACGTTGAGCCCCCTAAAACTGCAGACAGAGTATCTTCGGTCGTCTATCCACTTTCAAGCCATCACGCGGCATACGGAATACCATCTGTTCTGATCGAGGCCGACGCGAGAGCTAAGATACATGATTATGATTTAGATTTTGTTTACAGTCAATTACTTGATAAGATCGGGCATTCATCATCTTTATTAAAATTAAGACGCGATCGAAGACCGTTTAGGTAAAAAAGTGAAAAACATGAAAAAGCCGATAGGTACTGTTATTGCAGCGAGGGATTCACCAACACCCAGTGAATTCAAACTGGTTATCACGGAAATCGAAAATTCGATACCGTTGAGAAAAGGTCAGTTTATCGCCGTTGAAAGCGATGATGTTGATGGAATTCTCATTGCGACAGTAACAAATATTATGAAGACGAATAGGTATTTCGAGAGCGCAGAAGCCGTAAAAGAATACGAAAGGAGTGGACCTCTTACAACTATCTTTCCAGCAGATCGTTGGGAATACATTCTTGCTGAAGGAAAGCCTATGGGGAGAATCTCCCAATCGGGAAGACTTGAACGCGTCACTTTCCCGCCTGGTCCCGGTGATAAAGTTTTTTTAGCAACTCCGGAGATGCTACTACAGGTATTAGGATTAGATCCCTCAGGCGTCAATCTTGGGAAATTACTCCATCATGATGTTCCAGTAACGCTCAATCTCACGAGATTATTTCAAAAACATGTGGCAATCCTTGCAATTTCAGGGGCTGGTAAAAGTTATCTAACCAGCGTATTGATTGAAGAATTGTTAATGAGAAAGCCAGAACAAGGTAGAGTGGCAGTCGTAATTCTTGATGTGCATGGAGAATACACGAGTTTCGCGACCACCTCTGACTCCTCTGAATTTGATTTCTCTGAAAAAACAAATTTGATTAATGGACCCTACATTCAACTCGGTGTCCCTAAACTTACCAGTTATAATTTTGCAAGTTTTCAACCACAAATGAGTTACGTTCAAATAAGGGAGTTAAACAAGATCATCAAAAAATTGAGAGGAATGAGTGGTAAAACTGGAAAACCCTACGATTTAATTGAGCTTATTGGAATGATTGAACAAAGTGAAATGAATCCAAGAACAAAAGAGGCAATGATGGGATGGTTTTACGACTTAGAAAGTACACAGCTGTTCGGGGTTGAGGAACATCCTTCGCTAAAAGAAAGAATTCGAGTTGGTGAAGCCACGATCTTCGATCTTCGTGAAATCATAAGTCTACGAAAAAAGCAGATAATAGTCAATTACTTAATTAATAGTTTATTTAATTTGAGAAAGCGAGGAGAAATCCCACCCTTCGTTTTTATTCTAGAGGAAGCTCATCAATTCTGTCCAGAAGGACCAGCCATATCAAAGGGCATTATTGAAACGATTGCTAGAGAGGGTCGAAAGTTCTATGCTTCATTAGTGCTAATCTCACAGCGTCCTGTGCGTTTAAGTACTACTGTGCTTAGCCAATTAAACAGCCAAATTTATCTGCGAATAACAAACCCATACGACCTTAAACTCATTGGTCAGAGTTCAGAAATGGTCGACAAAGCTTCATTAGATACAATAACAACCCTTAACGTAGGTGAGGCACTCATTGTGGGAAATGCAGTAACGCATCCAATCTTCGTCCAAATAAGAACAAGATATTCGCCGTCTCCCCCGATTTCAATACCGTTGGAGGATGTAGCAAAGAGATATGAGAAAAAAACCTTTAATCTGTCGTGAGAATAATACGATCAATGGCAGGTCTACATACTTTTCGTACACCATGCACTCCAGGTTCGTAGTAAGTTTCAATAAGATTCGCATTTTCCATGATTTTGATCTGTGCGCTTATGTTTGCTTCTGTCTGACCTATTTTTTCTGCAATTCTACTTACATCGAGTGCCTCTACTTTCAATAACTTAAGTATTTTCCATCTTGTTCCCGAAGCTAATGCTTTTGCAACCTTTGAAACATCTTCATCTTTTACAATTAAGTCTTTAGGCATCTCCGCACTTCCTACTGATATTTAAATATCTAAAAGTCCGTTACAAATACTGCACATTGATTTAATATATATTAGAAATTATATGTTATAAATGAAATTATATGTTATAAATGTTTTATTATAACATTTAAGGTTTTACCTAAACTTATAGATCTTTGTTGCGATCTCTGAAGTCTAATTCACCCAATAAAAAAGGCGTTAATTGGGTTTAGGAATGTCACAAAAAGCTATCAACGCATTTAAGAAATTGGATAACGATGATTTTGAAATTTTAGAAGCGATTGAGCGCGGTATAAGAGCATATGAACATGTTCCTATAAAGATAATCTCCTTGATCTCAGGATTTCCTGAAGATGAGGTCGTATTCCGACTTGATAAGCTTAACAAACTTGAGTTGATCCTCCGCTGGGGTGGATCATATTTAGGGTTTGAATTGAATTCTAATGGGCATGATTG